>MDSV01223752.1_pt1 | contig 18126 bp, 21 predicted proteins | sample 810851 | NCBI WGS metagenome assembly MDSV01 (sample SAMN05326640, study PRJNA326480) | marine metagenome | isolation source: seawater | place: Atlantic Ocean: North East | collected 2012 | reverse complement strand
GTGTCTACCAATTTCACCACGAGGGCACGTCGTTATTTTTATTGTTATTGTTAATATATTAATACATTAGAGTTTTAAAGTGACAAAAATTATTAATTTATTACTGACCGGACTCAGTATCGCCTGCACAACTACCAGTGCAATCTGCTTCTGATTGTGCTTTTTGAGAGTCACGATCTGCTTCGGTGTAAGAAGCAGCTGCTTCAGCCGCTCCAACACCCTCTCCGATTCCGCCTGCTTGTATATCTGCAGCCATTTCTGCCATAGCAGCATTATGCGCTTCTGCATCAAAAAAATCACTTCGCATTGTTTCTAGTGATGGCATTACATCTTTATTAAACCCTGAGGCCATAGCTGCTTCTGATAATTTTTCTGTTGACTCTGCTATCCCCAATTTTTCTGCTTCCGCAAGTTGTTCTGCTAGGTACTCTGGAGAAATACCTTTTTCCGCTGATTCTAAAATTTCCGATTTAATTGTAGGATTTTCTACTACTGTTATTGCAATATCTTGAATACTTATCGTTTTTACGCCTAAATCGTTTATATTTTTACTTACCTGAAAAAGATTGAGTCCTTCTTTATCAATTTCTGTCATATCTTTAACTAAGGAAGTTAATTTTTCTTTTTTATTATTTTTCATATCCAGAGATACTTGATAAACTTCTTTAAGCTCTTTATCTTTTAATTTACTCATATCCACTACTGTCAAATCATTAACAAATTCTTTTGGAACTGAATTATTAATATCAGTTAGAGATCTATTAACAAAATTTAAAGTTTTTTCTGTTATTACAAAATCATCAGTTTTAAAATTTTCCTGAGCAAATTCTACAGCACGATCCATTTCTTTTATTGCATTATCAATAACTGATACTTCAATAGAATTGCTAGAAGGTAAAGAATTTAATTGATTTCTTATACTTCGAGTTTCTTTGACAAAATCATTATAGTTTTTTTCAAGATCGTCATCACTTTTTACTAGACTTGTTAAAAGGAAAAAAAGTATTGATAATGTGAATATAAAAAAATTTATTTTTTTTAATTTTGCAATCATTTTACTTGTTTTTTATCTTATTAAATAAATCCTCATCTTCTTTATTTTTAAGCGCTGAATTGAATTTGTTTACTGCTTTTTTGTATTTGGCTAGCAGTTTTTCTCTTTTCTTAATATCTTTACTTATCTTTTCTTTCTTTATCTCACCTTTTTGTAGAAAATCCCCCATAATCCAATATCGTTCCATTGCTTCTTCAATACTCGTATTTAAATCCATACCTAGTGATTTTCTCATTTTTTCTTTTGATCTATTTAATTTAATTAAGGAAATTACTTCTTTTCCATAGCTGTTTTTTTTAGGCCAGCTAATAAGAAATTTTTCAATTCTTTTTTCTTTTTGTTTTAATTGATTTAAATAAAATAGTTCAAACATAGCTAGTGCATATAATTGATGTCCTGGTTTTCTTTGATGGTATAATTTTGATCTTTTAAATGTTAGCGCCATTTTTGTTGTAGCTTTATCAGCTCTACAGGTAAAACTTTTACATCCATTACCAAAAAATTCAATCATGCCTTCAGGATATTTTAAAGGCTCAGCAAAAACACCTAATTGTTTTATTTCTTGAACTACTGTTAAAGATTTCTTTTTTTCAACTGCATAAGTATTCACAGTCCACAATAAGCTCAAAACTATGATCGCTAAAATTTTTTTCATTGATAAACTGTAGAATATTATTTCTCTGTCTCCATGTTAGCTATAAGTATATTAAACTAATACCAAATTTCTCTGATAGCAAGTTTACTCTCATTAATTAATGTTGGTTTGTAATTATTATTTTTTAGTATTTTGTTAATAGCATCTAATGAAACATCTTTTGGCAACATAGTCGGGTGTTTTTCTAACATAATTTTAGGTTTGAAATTTTTTAAAGTATCTTTCATACCCTCTATAATATCAAATTCAGCTCCCTCTGTGTCTATCTTAATAAAAGTAGGTTTAAGAGATAAGCTTATTACTAAACTATCTATTGTTGTTGATTTAAATTTTTTTTTAATTTCTCTATTATTTACACTCATCTGACTGATATCTAGAAAACAAGGGTGTCCCCAATCATCATGGGCTATCACGACCTCTTTTCCGTTGTTAATCGGATGAGTTACTATTGAAAAATTTATTTTTTTAAAATTTTTTTTTAAAATTGAGAGATTCTCTAGTAATTCACTATGAACACCAGAATCGGGCTCACAGCTTATAAAATTATCATAACTATTTGCTTTTGGCGAAAGTAAAAATGAGTAAAATCCTGAATAGGCTCCCACATCTATTAAGTCACCTCCATTATAATTCTTATATACAATATCAGCCTCTTCTTTTAGCTCAGGATTTTTCCATAAATTTATCATTTTACGAATTCCGAAATTCAAATTATACATTTTTTCATCCCATAATGAGGACTTTATAGGTATTTGGTTTGTAAAATTTTTTGAAACTCTATAAAAATTTGGAAATATTTTTTTTATAGCTAAAGACACTTCAATTTTCTATATTAAAATAACTAATTTTTAAAGTAATAAAATTAATGGAAAGTATTTTAATTATAAATAATTAATTATGAATGAGCCAAAATCAATTAGTTTAATTTTTCCTGTATATAAAGACAAGTACACAGTTTTAAGAGTAATTGACAAAAGTTTAAAAATCCTAAAAAGATTAAAAAAAAAATATGAAATTATCATAATTGATGACTGTTGCCCCGAAAGGTCTGGTCAAATCGCTTTAGATAAAATAAAAAAAAATAAAAAGATCAAAGTTTATTTTCATAAAAAAAATTTAGGATATGGCGCTGCAATTAGAACTGGACTTAAAAAAAGTAAATACGAGTGCATTTATGCTGTTGATGGTGATGGAGAGTTTGGTATTTCATTTAATGATTTACCAAAAATTTTAAAAGAATATAAAAAAAATGATTTAGTAATAACTTACAGATTTAAAAAAAGATATAAAACAACACGAATCATGATATCTTGGGTTTATAATTTAGTTTTAAGAATTTTATTTAATATTAAGTTTAAAGATATTTCTTGTGGAGCAAGGTTAGTAAGTAAAAAAGTTCTAAGAAAAATAAATTTGACTACCAATAGCCCTTTTATAGGTGCAGAATTGGCCATTAAATCGAAATATGCAGGTTTTAACATAGCTGAAGTAGGTATTCATAGTTATCCTAATAATTTTAGACCGGGCTCATCTATCGTTTTTAAAAATATTGTACTCACAATAAGAGATATAATCATTTTATTTTTTAAAATCTTTATTTTAAAAGATAAAAAAAATTAGTTTACTTCACTAAGCTCATTACAACATAATCATCTTTATTGAGTATTTCTCTATAGTTTTTTTTTATAAATGAATTAACTAATTCAAGTCTGTCTGAAGTCTTAATATTATCAACTTCAAATATAGGTGAATTGTAAATTATATATTTCACTTTTTGCTGCTTCAATGCATCAATAAATTTTCTTTCATAATTAGTACCGCTAGCTAACCATGGTGAAATAAAAATTGTACAATTAGGTTTTCCTAGCAAATATGGCAAAGATAAATCACCTGTAAAGTTTTGAACGCATCGTTGATCTTTAATCTCTAAAGATATTAGATTTATAATTTCAGATCTATCTTTGCTAATAAAAGTATTATCGTTATTTATTTTATTTAATACAAAATTATTTTTGTAGTTAACTATTTTTTTAAAATCAATGATATATATTACTAAGATTACTAAGATAAATCCTAAAATGTTTTTTAATTTGGCTAAATTAATTTTTATTTTACTAATCATTTCTTCAAAAAACAAATGAAATACATATAAAAATAATAAAATAACTATCCAATCACTCGATAGCATTATGTGAGGTCCGTCTGATCTTCCCAATGCGTTTTTGAATGAAATTATAGAATAAGTGTAAAAAATTAATAATAAGATTTTTTCATTCTGGGTAAAATTCTTTTTATCTGAAAAAAAGAAATTTAATGTCAACAACCCGGTTATTAGAATAAACAACAATGTTTTTGTTGCTCTACTGCCATCATTACCATCTCCTATAGAAAAGAATGGTCGCGGATATTCTATTCCATGAATGTAATCAACATTTTTCACAATTTGAAAGAAATGCTCAAACATTATCTTAAACTCACTTAGGCCAAAAAAATTTATTAAGATTACCCAGTTTAATATTACTGCTGCTAACAAAACAAAAAAGATTTTGATATTTTTTGTAAAAAATAAATGAATAAGCACGATGAATAATATAAAATGCATGTAAACACCAGTATCATAATGAAATACAAATCCAAAAACAGCAGAAAAAGAGATAATAAGACTATCTAAAAGATAAGTTTTTTTTAAATAAAAATTTATTAAAAAAATAAAAAATATTAATACAAATAAATCTCTTATATTTATATAATTTAGTTCAGTGAAGCTACTTAAGCTAATCAAAAATAAACTCAATAATGTGAAAAAAATTATTTTTGAACTTTTTTTTGATGAAGATAATTGAGACAATTGAAATGCTAAAAAAATTGAAAAAAACTTCAACAATAAAACTACTACAAGTAAAATGTATTTAAAATTAGTTATACTAAATTCAAGAAAATAGTCAGTAATAAGAACAATAAAAATATTCTCACCTCCGTGCACGGTGAAGGCTGAAGACCAAAAACCCCCGTACTCCTCGAGATTCTTAAATGTTGCTAAATAATCACCATCATGAAGTGAGTCTAAATAATTTACATTAGGAAAATCTTGACGTAAAAAATCAAAAAAAATATAGCTAATTAACAAAATTATTAACCAATATACGTCTTTAAAATTTAAAAAATCTTGTTCATTCTTGTCTATTTTAAAATTTAAAAATGATCTTATTTCTATATTCTTTTTCTCAAAAAAAATAAGGAAAAATAAATATGCAAGTAATGGAGGAAAAAGAAAAACCAGAAACCTCAATGTGTCATTTAATGGATTTATGGAATTTAATGAAAGATAACCTATCGATGAATTATTAGTAAAAGGTAGCTGAATATATGGCCAAAAAAAAGATATGGTTATGATGTATGATATTATAAGAATAAAAAGAAATAATAATTTATTTTTTTTAATCATTGTTTAAAAATATTAACATATGAAAAAAATATTAATATACAATTCTGGTGGTGGCTTAGGTGACTCTATACAAATAATTCCACTATTACTTAGTTTAAGAAATCATTATAGAAGATCTAATATTTTTTACTTAGGGGCACACCCAAATCATTTTAATGGTAAATTAAAAGAGTATAATATTAAAATTCAAACACTTGATTTAAATTTAAAGTATTTTGGGTTTCGATGGTGGCATTTATTATTTGCTAAAAAAAACTTCAAAAAGAAAATTGAATCAAAATTTGATTTAATAATAGATCTTCAATCAAAATTCAGAAATTCAATGATACTCAAATGTATCCCGCATGAACACTTTTATTCAACTACATTTCGAAATTTATTTTCAACTAAAAAAGTAAAATATAATTCAAAAGATCATATTGAAAATTTAAGTATTTTTTTAGGAGAAAAAATAAAACATATATTTTTCAATTGTAATAAATTACCTAAAAATCTTATTAATGAGGCAAAAAAATTATTACCAAAAACAAATTATATAGGTTTTTCGATAACTCAAGGAAATGAATATAGAAAAAAAAGTTGGTCAATTTATAAATTTATTTCACTTGCAAACAAATCTTTAATAAAGAATAAAACTCCAGTTTTTTTCATTGAAAAAAATCAAGAGCACATTATTGAAAAAATAAAAAATCAAGTACCTGGGGCTTTGTTTCCTGAAACAAACTCGGAAATCTCCTGCCCTGCTTTAGTTACAGCCCTAACCTCCAGATTAGATCAAGCAATTTCTATTGATAATGGAGTAATGCATATGATGGGGCTTGCGGACATACCTATGATAGTATTATTTGGGCCTACTAACTCTGAAAAATTTGCGCCAAAAAATAATTATATTAAAATATTAGACAGTAAAAAATTACATAAAACTAAAGATATAGAGTCAATATCTGTTGATGAGGTCTATGATTTAATTTAAATTTTTAAAAGTTGAATTTTTTTTCTTTTTATTAATGCCATCAATTCAGTATTGACATTTTTCAACTTTGTTAATGATGTTGATCTTGTAACAATCGCTACACCAATTTTTCCAAGCCGAAAAAAAGGATAACTTCCTATGTCAACAAATTTTTTGTATTTTTTTTGAATTAAACCAAGTTGTTTAGAAATATTACTTTCAACAGTATAAATATTAACTGTTTTGCTATGAATTTTTAATCCTTTAACTAAATATTTTTTACAATTATCAATCATTGAATTTAATATTGATGGTACGCCTGGTAAAGAGATAACATTGTTTGTAACAAAACCAGGAGCCGCACTAGAGGGATTATAAACTAATTTTGCTCCACTCGGCATTTTTGCCATTTTTTTTCTTCCATCATTAAATTTTTTTTTTCCATAATACTTTTCTAAAATTTGATAAGCTTCATTATGGTACTCGTATTTTAATTTAAATGCTTTTGAAATTGATTTAGCTGTAATATCATCATGGGTAGGTCCTATTCCTCCAGTCGTAAAAACATAATTAAATTGTTTACTTAAAATTGAAATATTTTTTATTATAGTCTTTTCTTTATCAGGAATTATTCTCACTTCACCTACTGTTATTCCACATTTTATATTCAACCAATTAGAGATAAATGCAATATTTTTGTCTTGAGTTCGGCCAGAAAGTATTTCATTACCAATAATCAAAATTGCAGCATTAATTTTTTTTATTTTTCTCTTCATAAAAGTTATAAATATATATGTTTTTTGAAAATAAATTAATATCAGGAGTATTTATAAAAAGATATAAGCGTTTTTTTGTTGATATAAAAATAAATAATCAAATTATAACAGCTCACTGCCCAAATACTGGATCTATGTATGGACTTTTAAAAGAGGGTAACAATGTTTGGATTAGTAAATCAAATAATCCAAATCGAAAACTAAAATATACCCTAGAAATCATAGAAGATAACAAAACAAAAATTGGAGTAAATACTCATTCAACAAATAAAATAGTTTACCACGCTCTCAAAAATAATTTGATTAAGGAATTTAATGCTGATGTAGATATTCAACCAGAGATTAAATTTGGAGTAAATACAAGGTTTGATTTTCTGGTGACTAATACTAAATATAAGGCTTTTATAGAAGTAAAAAATGTAACTCTTTCACGAAAAAAGGGATTGGCAGAATTTCCAGACTCCATAACCGCTAGAGGGCTTAAACATATAAATGAACTTATAAAAGCAAGTAAAAAAAATTACAAAATCTTTATCTTATTCATGATACAAAGAGACGACTGTAAATCATTTACTATTGCAAGAGATATAGATCCAGATTATGCAAACGCTTTAACAAAGGCTGTTAAAAACAAATTAAATATTCTTTGCTATGATTGTAAATTTTCTGCAAAAGGAATAAAACTCAATAATAAAATAAAATTAAAGATCTAATGAGTGAGAATTTTAAAGAAGCTTTTGAAAAAACTAAAATTGCTGGTTCTATCGCAGCGGGTGCATTAAATGAAGTAAGCAAAATTGTTAAACCAGGTATCTCAACTGATCAAATTAATAAAATTTGTTATGAGTATATTAATGATCACAATGCTTATTCTGCGCCATTATTTTATAGAGGTTTTCCGAAATCTTGCTGTACATCTGCTAATCATGTTGTGTGTCACGGCGTACCATCTGATAAAATTTTAAAAGAAGGAGATATTGTTAATGTAGATGTCACAGCTTTCAAAGATGGTTGGCATGGTGATACCAGTAGAATGTTTAAAATAGGAGAAGTTTCTATTAAAGCAGAAAAATTAATTGACACAACATATGAATCAATGATGAAAGCAATCAGTGTTGTAAAAGATGGAGTTCATTTAGGTGATATAGGTTCAGTTATTCAAACGCATGTTGAGGCACAAGGTTTTTCAGTTGTACAAGATTTTTGTGGACATGGAATTGGTCAAACATTTCACAAAGAACCCAATGTTTTACATTATGGAGAAAAAGGAACTGGGGAAAAGATCAAAAAAGGTATGATATTTACAATCGAACCAATGATTAATCTTGGTAATCATGAAACTAAAATATTAAATGATGGCTGGACAGCAGTAACCAAGGATAAATCATTGTCAGCACAATTTGAACATACAATAGGTGTAACTAAAGATGGATATGAAATTTTTACTAAATCATAAGGTAAACCAATTATTATGATCGAAAGATACTCAAGAAAAGAAATTAAAAAAATTTGGGAAGATCAAAATAGATATTCCATTTGGCTAAATATTGAACTTGCTGCAGCTGAGGCAATGGAAAGATTTAAAATTATTCCAAAAGGAATTGTAAAAAAAGTAAAATCAAAAGCAAAAATTAATCCGAAAAGAATTTTACAAATAGAAAACAAAGTGAAGCACGATATTATTGCTTTTCTAACTTCTATTACTGAAAAAGCGGGAAAAGAAGCAAGATATTTACATAAAGGTATGACATCATCGGACGTTTTGGACACCTGTTTTAATCTTCAATTAAAACAATCAGGTGAAATTCTCGTAAAAGATATTGTTGAGTTACTTCAATCAATAAAAAAAATAGCTATAAAACATAAATTTACTTTATGTATTGGTAGAAGTCACGGTATTCATGCTGAACCAATTACTTTCGGATTGAAAATGTTATCTTTTTATCAAGAATTTTTAAGAAACAAAAAACGTTTAGAAAACTCTATAAAAGAAATATCAACTTGTGCGATTTCTGGTGCTGTTGGTACGTTTGCAAATGTCGATCCTAGAGTAGAAAATTATGTTGCTAAAAAATTGAAATTAAATATTGAACCTGTTTCAACACAGATAATACCTAGAGATAGGCACGCTCAGTTTTTTTCTACTCTTGGAATTATTGCAAGCTCTATAGAAAGATTTGCGGTTGAAATTAGACATCTTCAAAGAACTGAAGTTTTAGAAGTTGAGGAATTTTTCGGAAAAAAACAAAAAGGATCTTCCGCTATGCCGCATAAAAAGAATCCAATTCTCAGTGAGAATTTAACTGGTCTTGCAAGATTAATTAGAGCTGCTGTTATTCCAGCGTTAGAAAATGTTGCGCTTTGGCATGAGAGGGATATTTCTCACTCCGCTGTAGAAAGAAATATTGGCCCAGATACAACAATTGCTCTGGACTTTGCTCTTCACCGATTAAGTAATTTAGTAAAAAATTTAAATATCTATCCTAAAAATATGAAAAAAAATTTAGATATTACAAATGGCATTTTTTTTTCACAAAGAGTGCTTTTGGAGTTAACAAATGTGGGTTTTACAAGAGAACAGGCCTATAAGATTGTTCAGAAAAATGCGATGCAAGCATGGAAGGGAAACTCCTCTTTTTACGACAAAATTGTCTCTGATAAAAAAATTATAAATAAAATACCTGTTAATAAACTTAAAAAGCTATTTGATTATGGTTACCATACAAAAAAAATTAATATAATTTTCAACAGAAGTCTAAAAAAATAATCTAATGAATAAAGGTAAGAAATTATACGAAGGAAAAGCTAAAATTCTTTATGAAACAAAAGATAAAGATTTAATTATTCAGCATTTTAAAGATGATGCTACTGCTTACAATAATCAAAAAAAAGCTAGTGTCGAAGGAAAGGGTGTTTTAAATAATAGGATTTCTGAATATATTTTAACGAACTTGTCACAGTGTGGAATTAAAACTCATTTTATAAAGAGATTAAATATGCGTGAACAGCTTATTAGAAAAGCAGAAATATTCCCGTTAGAATTTATTGTGAGAAATATTGCGACAGGTTCGTTAACAAAAAGACTTGGAATTTCTGAAGGCTCTATCTTGGAAAAACCATTGTTAGAATATTGTTTTAAAAAAGATGAATTAAACGACCCGTTAATTTCAAAAGAACATATATTTGCGTTTGGTTGGGCAACAGAGGAGGAAATTAAAATCATCGATAAAATGACGTTGAGGATAAATGATATTTTGATGGGTATATTTAGAGGCATAGGAATTAAGCTAGTAGATTTTAAAATTGAATATGGAAAAACATGGAACAAAGATAATGAAAAAAAAGAAATTGTTTTAGCAGATGAGATAAGTCCGGATACATGTCGTCTATGGGACTCTAAAACCGAAAAAAAATTAGATAAAGATAGATTTAGAAAGGATTTAGGGAATATCATTCAAGGATACCAAGAAGTAGCCAGAAGATTGGGCATCATGCCTGAAGAAACTAATATTAGTGAAGTAAATTTTGGAAAGACAATCCCAATTAAATTCAAAAAAAAATAAATTGAAATTTTCTATAACAGTAACTCTTAAAAAAGATGTTTTGGATCCTCAGGGCAAAGTGGTTGAAAATACTTTAAAAGATATGGGTGTGAATAATCTTAACAGTATAAGACAAGGGAAACATTTTGAGATAGATATAGAGGAAAATGATCAAAAAACGGCTGAGAATAAAATTGATGAAATATGTAAAAAACTTTTAGTTAATCTAATAATTGAAGATTATAAAATAAGTAAAATCCAATGAAATCATCTGTAATTGTTTTCCCAGGTTCTAATTGCGATAGAGATGTCGCTGTAGCTCTTAAAAAAATGCAATTCAAAAATCAAATGGTTTGGCACAAAGAAACTAAGTTACCTAAATCTGATTTGATAGTTTTGCCAGGTGGATTCTCATACGGAGATTACTTAAGATCTGGAGCTATAGCTGGGAAATCTTTGATTATTAATGAAGTTATTAAAGCTGCTAATGCAGGTTGTTTAGTTTTAGGAATATGTAATGGTTTCCAAATTTTAACCGAAACAGGTCTCTTGAAGGGAACTTTATTAAGAAATAAAAATTTAAAATTTATAAATAAAGACATTTATGTGAACGTAATAAATAATGAAAATAAATTTTTTAATAAATACAAAAAAGATCAAATATTGAAAATTAATATCGCTCATAATGAAGGTAATTACTTTACGGACACAAAACATTTGGATGAACTTAAAAAAGAAAATTTAATAGCTCTGAAATATTGTGATGAAAAGGGAGATGTAAATCAAGACTCCAATCCTAATGGCTCTTTAGAAAATATAGCAGGAATTTTTAACTCTAATAAAAATATCTTAGGTATGATGCCTCACCCAGAGAGAATGGTAGATGAAGTTATTTCTAATAAAGATGGTTTGAATCTTTTTTCTAGCTTGTTAAATTAGAAATGAAAATCACTAATAAAATTATTAAAGATCATGGACTAAAATTAGATGAATTTGAGAACATAAAAAAATTACTTAAAAGAGAACCAAATTTATTGGAACTTGGAATATTTTCTGCTATGTGGAATGAACACTGTTCTTATAAATCCTCTAGATTACATCTAAAAAAATTACCCACTAAAGGTAAGCAAGTAATTCAGGGTCCAGGAGAAAATGCAGGTGTAATTGATATTGATGATAACGACGCAATTATTTTTAAAATAGAAAGTCACAACCACCCCTCTTATATTGAACCTTATCAGGGAGCTGCTACTGGTGTTGGTGGAATATTAAGAGATGTTTTTACAATGGGAGCAAGGCCAATTGCTTTATTAAATTCTATTCATTTTGGTGCACCAAAACATCCAAAAACAAAGAATTTATTGCATGGAGTTGTGTCCGGAATTGGAGGTTATGGAAATTGTATAGGTATACCTACAATCGCTGGAGAAACTAAGTTTAATGAAACTTATAATGAAAATATTTTAGTCAATGCAATGGCTGTAGGTCACGCAAATAAAGATAAGATCTTTTATTCAAAAGCAAAAGGTTTAAACAAATCAGTAGTATACGTGGGTTCTAAAACTGGTAGGGATGGAATTCATGGAGCCTCAATGGCTTCTGCAGAATTTGATGAAAATTCCGAAGAAAAAAAGCCAACTGTTCAAGTAGGTGATCCTTTCACAGAAAAACTTTTAATGGAGGCTTGTCTAGAATTAATGAAAGATAATTCGATTATTTCAATTCAAGATATGGGTGCAGCTGGATTAACATCTTCAAGTGTAGAAATGGCATCTAAAGGCTCTCTTGGTATAGAGCTTGAATTAGATAAGGTCCCTTGTAGAGAAGAAAATATGACTCCATACGAAATTATGTTATCTGAAAGCCAAGAGAGAATGTTAATCATTCTTGAAGATGGTAAAGAAAAAAATGCTAAAAAAATTTTTGATAAATGGGATTTGGATTTTGTAGTAATTGGAAAAACAACTAACACCAACAATATTACGCTCAAATACAATAATAAAGTTGAGGCAGAAATTCCAATAGAGGCCTTAGCCTCTAAAGCACCAATATACGACAGAAAATGGATTAAAAAAAAACCAACAAAAAGCAAAATAGACATAAAAAATCTGAAAAAAATAAATGTTGAAGATGCGTTGATAAAAATTTTATCAAGCCCTAATCATTCAGATAAAAGTTGGGTGACAAACCAATTCGACCAGTCTGTGATGTGTGATACTGCCCAAAAATCTGGATCTGATGCTGCAATTATAAGGATACATAATAAAGATAAAGCAATTGCAGTTTCTGTGGACTCCTCAGCTAATTATTGTAAATCTTTTCCAATAACTGGCGGTAAACAAATTGTTTGTGAGAACTGGAGGAACATAATAACGGTTGGAGCAGAACCTTTGGCAATTACAAATTGTTTAAATTTTGGCAATCCAGAAAATCAAGAAATAATGGGTGAATTTGCCGAATGCCTTCAAGGAATAAAGGAGGCTTGCGAGTCTTTAAATTATCCTGTTGTTTCTGGGAATGTATCTTTTTACAATGGAACTAATAAAAAAAATATTTATCCTACACCAGTTATCGGCGGTGTTGGCTTGATAAAAAAATTTACAAAACCTTTGAGTCATTATTTTAAAAAAAATAATAGTATATTATTAGTGATCGGAAAAACGTTTGGACACTTAGAACAAAGTTGTTTCCTTAAAGAAAATTTTTCAATAATTGAAGGCATGCCTCCAGATGTGAATCTGTTAAATGAAAAAAATAATGGAGAGTGTGTGTTAAAGTTAATAAGAAATAATTTGGTTCTCTCATCACACGATATTTCAAATGGTGGGTTACTTACATGTGTTTCTGAGATGACATTTAAGTCCAATTATGGAGTAAAGATAAATAAGCCTAAAAAATTAACTAATTTATTTGGATATTTTTTTGGAGAAGATCAGGCAAGATATATTTTAGAAATTGAGAGTAAAAATTTGCCTAAAACTGAAAAAATTTTAAAAGAAAACAATATTTACTATGAAAATATTGGCATAACACAACCAGAATATTTAGAAATTGAAGGTGAGTTAAAGATAAAAATTAAAGATTTGTTTAAAATAAATAATGAATGGTATAATAAGTATTAATGCCTTTACCCTTAGAAGAAATAAAAAAACTTATCATAGAGTCAATACCTGACGCCGAGATTGAAATTAAAGACTTAATGGGAGATAATAATCACTATGCTGCTACAATAAAGTCATCACAATTTAATAATTTAAGTAAAATTGAACAACACAAACTTGTATATAAATCATTAAAAGGTAAAATGGGTAACGAATTGCACGCTTTATCAATAACTACAGAAGGAAAATAATGGACATTAATGAAAAAATTCAAACTTTAATAAATGAAAATGATGTTTGTTTATTTATGAAAGGAACACCTGACTCACCTCAATGCGGATTTTCTATGGCAGTTTCAAATGTTTTAAAACATTTAAATGTAAAGTTTAAAGGTGTAAATGTTCTTGAAGATGAAAATCTAAGACAAGGTATTAAAGAGTTTAGCGATTGGCCAACAATCCCTCAACTTTATGTTAAAAAAGATTTTATTGGTGGTTGTGATATTGTTAAAGAAATGTTCGAAAAAGGTGAATTAAAAAAATTATTTGAAGAAAAAAAATTAATTTAATGAGAAACTTTATTTATAAAACTGTTATTATTATTATAGCGATTGTTGTAATTTTTGAATTTACAATTGGGAAAACAATCAACAAATTTAGTCAAAAAGCTGAAATGGTTTTTACTGAAGAGGGAAGAAAAGAAGTAGTTAAATCAGTTAAAAATGAAATGCACAAAGCGGTAAAAAAAGAGAACTACTTAACAAATGAAGAAAGAGTTTTAATCAATAATTTTATTTTAAAAATTAAGAATGAATTAAACTCTGTTAAATGAGTTTTATTAAAAATTTAAAAAAAAAAGTTCATATTCTTCAAAATATTTATATAAAGAATAATTTTTTATTATCAAAAAAAACTTATTCTATGGAACAAGAAGATATAGAAATTTTAAAATATTTAAATACAGTTAAAAAAGGTTTTTATGTTGATGTTGGCGCTTATCACCCAATTCACTTAAGCAATACTTTTCTATTATATAAAAAACAATGGAGAGGAATAAATATTGATATTAGCAGCTTTTCTATTGATCTTTTTAATTACGCTAGGCCAGATGATATTAATTTGAATATTGCTATTTCAAATAAAGATGAACTGGTCACATTCTATTTTCAAAAAAAATTGAGTCAGTTGAGCACTATTAAAAAAGATGTTGCAAAGGAGAGAATACAGGGTGAGATAAAAGAAAAAAAAATTATGTCTAATAAGCTAACTACAATTTTAAATAAAACTAAGTATAATAATAGAAAAATTGATTTCCTTAATGTAGATATTGAAGGTGCTGATTTTGAAGCGCTAAAATCTTTGGATTTTGAAATTTATAGACCTAAATTAATTTGTGCAGAAATTACGGATAATGAAATTGAAAATTCAGAAATCTTCTTATTTTTAAAAAATTTAAATTATACTAAAAAGTGGTCAGGAACCTGTAGCCACTTATTCACTGATAATTACCACTATTAAAGTTTTATTTAATTGAATATTCATTTCTTAAACTGTTCTAAATAATATATATAAATAAATCATATGATTTATGATGGATGGGAATTACATAATTTTGATAAAGCTAATATTTACAGAAAATACCAATTCAGTTTAATCAAAAAAAGTATTAAAGGAAGTATTCTTGAGGTTGGGCCTGGAAATTGCGTTTATTTAGAAAATTATTTAAAAATTGGTAGCAGTGTAACTCTGGTAGAAACAACAAAAAAATACTTCAATCTATTAAAAAAAAGAAGTAAGAGAATTATTTTAAAGAAAAGTTTGAACTCTTTAAAAAAAGAGTCTTTTGATACAATTTTATACCTTGATGTTCTAGAGCATATCAAAAATGATCATTTAGAATTAAATAAAGCTTACAATCTTTTAAAAAAAGGTGGAATTCTAATTATTTGTGTACCTGCTTTCCAATTTTTATATTCTTCTTATGATAAAAAAATTGGTCATTATAGAAGATATGACAAATCGAGTTTTCTAAAACTTTTAAAAAAATGTAATATAAATAACTACAAAATGAGATACTTTGATTTTATTGGCGCTTGTTTAATTTTTTTTTCAAAGATTTTTCTTAAGGACTCCTTGGGCAATTTTTCACTAAAAATTAAACTTTGGAATTTTCTAATACCTGTCTCATTTTTATTCGATTTATTTTTATTGAAATTTTTTTTTGGTAAGTCTTTACTGATTAAAATTACAAAAAATTAAGAACATTTAAGTAATCTTCCAGTAACAAATCTTTTTTTATGAAACAATAATTTAAAATTCGTTTCAGATATTGCTTCACAGTTATATGTCATACCTTTTTTTATATTTCTAACATGTTGAACAGCTAAAAATGGCCGTTGATAATCTGTATCTATAAGCTGCCATTTATCAAAACAATTAAACTTCGAATTGAAAAAATATGGTTCAACTGTATGCCCTGGACTTGACAATATACACATTTTTTCTTCATTCATATTTAAAATTTTTTTTGAAATTTCTCTACCACTAATTCCCATATATTCTAATTCAAATTTTTTAGTTAAATCTAAATATCTAGCAGGTAAATTAAACCAAACATATTGATATGGGTAAATTTTTATATTTTCATAAACAAAAATCGACAAAGTAAAAAATCCAAATATTAAAAAAAATCTTCTTGAAAAGTGATATAATGAAGTAATACCCAAAATAAAAAAAAGTGGAATTAGAAACATTATATGTCTAATTTCATCATAGAGATTTACATTTAGCGTTACCATCAGCAATGGTAATAGAATTGCAGTTCCTAATAATGTTCCAAAAACTAAAGTTTTTTTCACATCTTTAAAAATATTTTTTTCTGTGAAAGGTATTAAGAGGAAACCTACCAAAATTATTAATGGTATTTTCACAGATAGCCATATGAACATATAAGTTGAAGGCAATTCTTTTGCTCTCATACAAACACCTAAAGTATTAGTACAAACATCATGATAGTAATGGCTCATCCATTTAATTGCATGAAAGAAAGAAAATGGATTAGTCCAATAAACTGGACTAAGAATTAAAACAGCAATAAATAATAAGAGTGTAAAGAAAAAAATTTTTTTATAAAATTTTTTTATAAAATTGATAAATGTAAGATTGGTTGAGTTTAAGAATATAAGTAAAGTAATAATATACTGGAAAAAAATCAAAATACCTGTCACTCTTATTGATAATAAAAAAGCAGTAGAAACTGCTAAAATTAAAACTTTAAAATAAGATAATTCTTTGTTTTTTAAAAGTTTATTAAAAACATTAAAACTTAAATAAGTACATAATAACCAAACAGACATAAACGGAATATCTTTTGGACTAAAGAAAGAATGTCCTAATAAATAAGGATAAAGCAAATATAAAAGTGTTGAAAAATATGAAAAGACTTTATCTTTAATTGTATTTTTTATTATTTGATAAAACAAAATACCGGAAATAAAAAAAAATAAAAAAACTACTAAATGTTTTGATATAAGTTTTGCTCCGAAGTCATTAACATTTTCATATTTTTTAATTTTATCTTTTAAAAAATGTTGAATTGGTTGAGATATATATTGAAAACCTATCCCATAATATCTATCTGTATAAGAGTTTATGTCTATGCTAAATTCATCCTCAGAATTTAAACTATCTTTTACATTTTTAATAATTTTTAGATAAAATTTCCAATTTTCTTCCTCATGCCACTCATCATGAGAAATGCCCACATTTAAAGAACTTAAACTTCCTACAATTAAAAATATGATAAGAAATAAAGTAAATAATTTCTTAAAGTTAAGAATTTTCATTTTATTTTTTTGACTTTATCTCAATAAAAATAATAATTGAATAATAAATTATCTTGAATAGTACTCTATCACTAAGTTAGGTTCCATAATCACTGGAAACGGAACTTCTGAAAATTTTGGAACTCTTACTAGTTTTGCAGTCTTATTTTTATCGTCTAATTGGATGTACTCAGGAACATCTCTTTCTTTGCTTTGCAAAGATCCGTCTATGACAGTTAATTTTTTTGATTTTTCTCTTATTTCAATTAAGTCTGTACTTTTTACTACGTAGCTTGAAATGTTTACTCTTTTTTTATTAACTTTAATGTGACCGTGATTTATCATTTGCCTTGCAGCAAATACTGTTTGGGCGAATTTTGCTCTGTAAATAACTGTATCTAATCTACTTTCAAGTAATGCTATAAGATTTTCAGTAGTGTCTCCTCTTTTAGATAGAGCTTTTCTATAAATATTTCTAAATTGTCTTTCGTTAATATTTCCATAGTAGGCCTTTAATTTCTGCTTAGCCTGGAGTTGAATTCCGTAATCTGTTGGTTTTCCTTTTTTATTTTGCCCATGTTGTCCCGGAGGGTAAGCTCTAGAATTGAATGGACTTTTTGGTCTACCCCAAATATTTGCTTTAAGTCTTCGATCAACTTTATGTTTAGATTTTAGTCTTTTAGTCATATTTAATAAATGTGTTTTTATAAGCTTTACTAATGATTTGTCAATTAAGCTTTAATGTTATTTTTTACTTAATGTGCTTATAATACTAGCT
>MDSV01015115.1_pt1 | contig 18126 bp, 11 predicted proteins | sample 810851 | NCBI WGS metagenome assembly MDSV01 (sample SAMN05326640, study PRJNA326480) | marine metagenome | isolation source: seawater | place: Atlantic Ocean: North East | collected 2012 | reverse complement strand
TTTTTTTTTAACTTAACTTGTTGATTTTCAGAATTTAAAGTTTTTTTAATGTTTAAATTAAAAATCTGTATTTTTGTAATATGAAAAAACTAATTGTAATTCTTATTCTATTTGTTTTTCCAAACATTAACAACGCACAATGTATTTCTCCTGTAAATACATATAGTGACAATATTAATTACTACAATGTACAAGTTAACTGGAGTTCAGCCCCAAACAGCCACCGTTATAAAATTAGGTATAAAGAAACATCCAGTGTGTCAGGTTGGAGCTTCATAAATAATATAGCCTCAAGTTTAAACAATAGAATCATCTCTAACCTAATTCCACTTTCAGAGTATGTTTGGCAAATAAGAAACTACTGCGACTCTACCAATACAAATTTTTCTAACTGGTCTGTAGCAGACACGTTTACGACCATAACCTCAAACTGTCCAAATGCAGACTCTCTATACGCTACTAATATAAATTACAACAACGCATTGGCTAATTGGAGTTCTGTTCTAGGAGCCAACAGGTATAAGGTTCGATACAAAGTGCTTGGAGCAAACGCTTGGTCAAACCTAGCTGCTGTCTACCACCCAACAACCAGTATCACAATTCCTCTCCTTCAACAAAACACAACATATGAATGGCAGGTTTGTACATTTCAAGACAGTACAATTTTGATGAGCTCACTCTGGTCTATAAGCGATACTTTTACTACAAGTTCATTTGTGGCGGCACCATTTAATCCTGTAATAAATAACACTCTCAGCACGCTTGAGTGCAATGCTAGGGCTAACCTTTACCTAGAAATAACTCAATCTTCAAATGAGCCAGATATTGGTTCCGGAACAATAAGTTCAGATGCGGGTTATTTTGACCTCTTACCATTTAGCATTGGCGACTCTGTTGGTTATGCTAGTATGACAACTGCAACTCAAACAATTAATTCTGTTCTTAGAATTGGAATAATTTTGAATCAAAACTATGCAATTATAAATTCATATGATAGTTTGGGATACTTAATTGGTTTTTTTACTATAGAAAACGAAAATGGCGGGGTCAAGGTTCAACTTCCGGGAAGTCCAAATGATGGTAATAACTACACTAGCGGATATGTTAGCGATATATATTTTAATGATTTGTTTGTCAACCCTCAAAATGCAGGTCCCCTACACTTTTTTGGAGATATTGATTCTGAGCTTAACGACCAAGTGTACACATCTGATACTGTACAAATTTGGTGCAATACAATGGGGCTAAACAATTTTACTGAAGAGAAACAAATCACACATCTCTACAACGTTCTTGGTAAGAATACTGAGCCTGACAGGAATTCTGTCAGAATTATTAGGTTCTCGGATGGGTCTGTAAAAAAATACATTCTACTGAAAAAATAAATTGTTTTTCAATTTGATTAGTGTTATTTCTAAGAGTTATAATATGTTTCTTAGGGTGAAAAAATATAACTCTTAAAAATTAAAAAAGTGCCTCTTTCGCGACCTAGGAGGGACTCGAACCCCCAACCGTCAGAGCCGAAATCTGATATTCTATCCAATTGAACTACTAGGCCTTTTTGCAAAAATAATATATCTTTTAACATCACAATTTTTCGACGGATTAATAAGTTATCTTGTCCTAAAATATTATTATTGCTGATTGATATGAAAAACCTATTACTACTTCTTTTTCCACTTAGCTTAATTGCTCAAAACGTTTCTATTGGAGGCTGGAAAGATTATTTGTCATATAATTCTGCCTCTTATATTGCAGAGGCAAATGAAATGATTTACTGTGTAGCCAATGGTGGTCTTTTCTATATCCAAAAAAAAGATAATAGTATAAATCGAATATCAAAAATAACCGGTCTTTCTGATGTTGATATTAAACAGGTCGCATATTGTCACGAATTAAATACTACAATTATTGCTTACAACAATTGCAATATAGACCTTTTAACAAATAACACGATCATTAACATTTCTGATATAAAAAGAAAAGAAATCTTGGGAAATAAAACGATTCACAATATAACAATAAAGAGTCCCTACGCCTATATTTCTTCTTCATTTGGGCTAATTGTTTTAAATTTAGAAAGACATGAAATTAGTGATACTTATAATATTGGAGATGGCGTCAGCCTATATGAAATAAATGGGTGCGCCATTAAGGGTGACTCTATATTATGCGCAACATCTGAGGGGGTTTTTTATGCATATGCTAATTCTCAAAACCTGTCTGATTATAACAGCTGGAATATTCTTACTGAGTATGAAAATAAAGAAACCTATGACAATATTATCTGTGGAGAAAATAATACTATTTATGGCGATTATTCCATTAAAACAACAAGCATTAGCTATAATAATGGATATTTTTTAACAACTGAAGCTAACAAAGTAATTGTTCGTAAGGATTCTGTGTTTTACCAAGAGCTGACTGATTCAACATTAGAAAATGTTAAATACGCATGGGTAGATAATGAAAACCATATCTGGGTAGCTGACTCTGTTAATGGTCTATTAAAATTTGAAAACTATGTATTTATAGAGCGGTATATCCCCGAAGGTCCTATTAGAAATGATGTTTATAGTTTGGAATTTGCGGAAAAAAAGCTGTATCAATGCCACGGGGGTCATGCAAATTTTGGGCTGAACAGTTTAATATATGATGGGGTTTCTATAAAAAACAAGTATGACGAGTGGATAAATTATGACAGTTATAAATTAGGTAATGCTAGGGATATTTTAGAAGTGGCTGTAAAAGATGGAACAGAATTTTATGCTTCCTGGTATGACGGTATCTCTGAAGTTAAAGCTGGTGGCTTAGTAACAAAGCATGGGTACGCAAACACTGGTGGGGTTCTGGACACGGTGTACTATTCAAATAATAGGATTCGTATATCAGATTTAAAATTTGATTCATATGGCAACATGTGGGCGTTAAGTTCAGAAGTTAACCACCCTATTGTTGTTAAAACATTAGACAATAAATGGTATTCATATACAATGAACCAAAGCCAAGTTGATTTGTTTTTTGATAATCTATTGATTGATCAAAATAATCAAAAGTGGGGCGTGCTTGCTAGAGGAAATGGACTTTTTGTATATGACGACAAAAACACTCTTGAAAACTCTAACGATGATGAATATAAGATACTTAACACAAATATTGGGTCAGGTAATTTGCCCTCATTGTATACATACTGCATAGTAGAAGATTTGGAGGGAGAGATTTGGGTAGGGACAGATAAGGGTATTGCTGTCTTTTATAATCCCTCAAATATCTTCTCTGGTTATAATTATGATGCTCAACAAATATTAATAACTGAAGGAAGTTATGGACAATACCTATTAAGTGAAGAAAAAGTTAAATGTATTGCTATTGACGGAGGAAATAGAAAGTGGATTGGAACAGAAAAATCAGGTGTGTTTTTGCTTTCTAATAATGGTCAAGAACAGGTCCTACATTTTACAAAAAAAAACAGCCCCCTTTACTCTGACAACATTGTTGATATCACGATAAATCACGACAATGGGGAGGTGTTTATTGGTACAGAAAAGGGGGTTATATCATACAGGTCTGATGCTACACAGGGGAGGGTTAATCAGGAGTCGGTTAAAATTTTTCCAAACCCAGTATATGAATATTATCGGGGCCCTATTGCAATTAGTGAATTGGTTTCAAATGCAAACGTAAAAATAACTGATATCACAGGTAGCCTTGTATACGAAACCACAGCAAATGGAGGAAGCGCTACATGGAACGGAAAAAATAAAAATGCTGAAAGAGTTCCCTCTGGAATATACATTGTGCTCAGTAGTGATTTTTCTGGTAAAGAAACTGTAGTGGGTAAAATCCTATTTTTTCACTAAATGAATTACAAAAGCAAGGCGATTTCGCTTATATATATCCGCCAGGGAAACACTGCAATAATTAGTAAAATTCTTACTAAAGAAAAAGGTCTTCAAAGCTTTATTGTTAAAGGTGTTAGGTCAAAAAAAGCCAAAAAAAAGTTAAGTTACTTTGAGCCACTTAAACTTCTAAATATTGATGCAAAATATAATGCTAAGAAATCCTTGCAATATTTAGGAGAGATAACTATTCTCAAAAGATTTAACTCTGTCGAAAAAAAAATTTACAGAAATTTTATTGCCTTTTTTATTGCAGAGGTCTGTTCAAGAGTTTTACAAGAAAATGAACAAAACAAAGAGATATTTGAATTCCTGTGGAGCACAACTGTTGAGCTTTACAGCCAGCAAATGGTAGAAAAAAACTTCCCTCTAATATTTTTACTTAACCTCTCAAGGCATCTTGGTTTTTATCCTTCCTCTATTGATATTCAAAAGCCATTTTTTGAACTAGAAAGCGGGACGTTTTCTGAAGACAAAAACCCGCTAAAAACATACCTTAATAAAGAAGAATCGCACCACTTTAAGTCTCTGATTAAAGGTGAAAAAACCAAAATACCTATGCAAAACAGGTCGGCTTTTTTAAAAAAAATGCTCTATTATTATAAAGCACATCACTACAACCTTGAAGGTGTGAAGTCACATACAATAATTGAAATGCTAAGGCCATGAAATTGATTGCTATAATTTTCTCTATAAGTTATAGTAGTTTTTTGTTTTCACAAAAAATACTAATTCTAGACCCGCTTCTAAACTCTCCTATTGAAAACGTTAATTTAAATTATAAGAAAAAAGGAGTTGTCAGTAACAAAAACGGTGTTGTAGATATTAGCGTATTCAATAATAATAACTTGGTTGAGGTATCTCACTTATCATATATAACGCAAAATGTTTATAAAAAAAATTTTCCGGACACTCTTTTTTTGCATCCAAAAACAAATGTGCTCCCAACCATATCTCTTGCTGGTACGGTTAAGGTACCAATATCAAAAAAATATCCTGTATTTAAAATACAAAACAATAAGATTAATCGGCTTACAACATCTACTGGAGCCTTAATTTCTGATGCGTCTTCAGTCACCCTGCAAGAGGGGCAGTCTGGTGGCGGAAGTCCAAATTATAGGGGAATGGAGGCTAACCGTCTCCTTTTAATTCTAGATGGTGTTCCGTTAAATAATGCAATATATCGAAGTGGTCACGTGCAAAGTTCAGCAACTATAAACCCTTTTTTTATTGAATCTGTATCGCTACTTTCAGGGCCCGCATCTGTTGGTTATGGAGACGGAGCAATGGGTGGTGCTTTAATATTTAAAAGTAAAAACCCTAAACATAAAAACGAGGCTCTTTTACATCAACAGATTGAAAGCAGTAATAGTTCGGTTATCACAAGCTTTAAGGTGAATTATCACAAAAAGAAATTTTCACATATATCTGCTTTTTCTATTAAATCTGCGGGAAATTTAAAAATGGGTCGCAATAGATTGCACGGGTATGAAAATTGGGGGAAAGAAATGACTGTTAAAAACAAACAGCTTTACACAAATTATTCAAAGGCTGATTTTATGCACAAAACTAACTATATGATTAATAAGTATAGTTATCTTCTAGTGGGGACTCAATTTTCGTCATCTTCGAATATCTATAGGTATGATAAAATGAATGACATAAAAAATGGCAGTCCTAAATATGCACATTGGTATTATGGTCCTCAAGTGAGGTTTTTTCAAAACGTAAATTATACATCTAATAATAAAAATCTTTTTTTTGATAAAGCAATGGCGGTTATCTCATTTCAAGATATAAAGGAATCTCGTCACACACAAAAAACTGGAGATCCTCTACTTAATAATAGAAAAGAAAATGTAAAAATTTACGATTTTAATCTTCATTTCAACAAAAAAACTAAAATTACCAATTTAACTTATGGAGTAGGGGGCAGAAAACAAACTGTTATATCAACAGCCAGTCTTAGTAACAAGAATCTTTATTTCTATAACAATACCCGATACCCAGGTGGAGGAAGTGGGATAGACGATTTTTTTATTTTTAGTCAAGCAAACTTTCGAATAAACAAAAAAACAGACTTTTTAGTTGGAGGTAGATGGAACCAATCTAGTATATATGCAAAATTTAACAGCCCTAATTTTAATTTTGAAGATCTGAACAATAGTAACGAATCGTTTATAAAATCTGCACTTCTTTCTGTAAATCCCTTTAAGAATACAAATATAAATTTTGCTTATTATGGTGGATTTAGAAATCCAAACATAGATGATGTTGGAAAAGTCTTTTCTAAAGATGATATCAATGTGGTCGTTCCCAACAAAGATCTAGAACCAGAATATACAAATAATCTTGAGCTTTCTTTTAATTATACTGTCAACGATTTTCGATTGCGCCTTCAGCTCTTCAACACGATAATTTTAAATGCTATAAACAGAGAATATGGAACATTAGAGGGCTCAGATAGTGTTATTTATGATGGGCAGATGATGAGAGTTCAAATGAACAAAAATATTGAACGAGCTAATATAAGGGGGGTTAGCCTTTCGGGGGGTGTTGTTCTAAGTAAAACGTTTTTTATAAAAGGTGATTTTAACTTTCTAACAGGAAAAAAGGAGGGCAACATACCTTTGTCACACATCCCCCCTTTTAATAGTAAAATAACCGTCAAATATGAAACAAACCAGCACTTATTAAATTTTTATACACAACATAACGGCAGGAAACCTGCTGATGAGTATGATGATGCGGGTGTTGATAATTTAATAGAGGCTACGGTTGACGGAAATCCAAGCTGGTATACTTTAAATTTAATCTACGTCTATAAATATAGCTCCGATCTTCAACTCTCTTTTGGTATTAAAAACATTCTTGACGCTCATTACAAAACATTTGGATCTGGATTAAGCGCAAGTGGTAGGAACTTTTTAGTTGCAATTCACTCATTCCTTAACAATTAAAACCATCATAAGAACAAAAATATTTAGCAATTATTAGTTATCTTTACAGCGTGTATAAATTAATAGCAACATTCTTTTTTCTGTTTCTTTCGTGCATCATACTAGCCCAAACATGGGAAGATAAATTACTTGAAAAAAATAAAAAAACTGATATTTTTGAAAAACTTTCGGCTTTTGAGAGCCATAAAAAATCCCACCCTTATGAAAGGGGAAATGGGTATAAGCCATACGAGCGCGAAATGAATTTCGTTATCGAAAGAGTCTCTAATGGTGGGCCTTTTAATGCAAACGCCCTATATAAAGAATGGAAAAAAGAAAATGAAAAATCTTTATATGTAAATTCAGCGGGAAATTGGATTTCTTTAGGCCCAACCAATACGCCTATTATAATGTCTAATGGAAAAAAAAGAGGAAATGGGAGGGTAAACTGTATTGCATTCGATCCATTTGACACTAACACTATTTGGGTCGGATCTCCTGCGGGAGGGCTTTGGAAGTCTATTGATGGGGGTATTAATTGGTCAACAAACACTGATAATTTACCCGTCCTTGGTGTTTCACATATTACTATTGACCCTTATGACAATCAAAAAATGTACATAGTAACTGGTGATGCATATGCTTCTGACACTTATAGCATTGGAATATTAAAATCTATCGATGGAGGAAACACGTGGAATACTACAGGTCTAAGCTACTTTGTTGAGCAAGAAGAAAGAGTAAATAAAGTAATTATCAACCCTGATTTTACAGACAGCCTGTACGCTGTTACTAACTCTAATATTCTTATCAGTAATGATGCTGGTAATTCATGGCAAATTACTGGAGAGCCTGGTCGGTGGAGGGATATTGAATTTAAGCCAGATAATTCTAATGTTGTTTATGCAGCCAAGCAATCAAATGGCAGTTCAAATATTTACAAATCTGTAGACGGAGGGATAAGCTGGGACACTATAAATAATGGAATGAGTGGTAGTAGATTTAGGCCCTTAATTGCGGTTACACCTGAAAATCCTAATGTTATTTACTCAGTTTTTTCTGCATCTGACTATAGTTTCCACGCACTTTATAAGTCTGTTGATGCTGGAAACAATTGGGTTATGCAATCCAACACTCCCAATATTTTGGGAAGAGATACTGACGGAACAAGTACTGGTGGTCAGTCATGGTATGATCTTAGTCTGGGTGTAGCTACAGACAATGAAAACCTGGTTTATGTAGGGGGAATTAACCTATGGAAGTCGAATGATGGTGGTTCTACGTGGCTTATTGATGGAAGTAGTGGTAACGGTACAAACTATTCCTACATGCATGTTGACCAGCATTGCCTTGAGTTTAATCCTCTCACCCACGAAGCCTTTGCAGGAAATGACGGTGGGATATATAAATATATGGATAATCTAAATATGTGGGTTGATATCTCAGACGGATTAGAGATATCTCAATTCTATAATTTAGGACTATCCAAATCTAATCCAAATAGACTAGTCGCTGGAGCTCAAGATAACGGAACAGAAATGCTAACAAATAACACCTGGGATGCTATAATGGGGGGCGACGGTATGGAGTGCGCAATTGATGAGTATGATGAAGAGATTATTTATGCGGAATATCAATACGGTGGCTTAAGAAAATCATACAATGGAGGAAACGATTGGGATAATATTAAACCTGTTGGCTATGAGGGGGCTTGGAATACGCCATATGAAATTCATCCTGAAAACAACAATCTAATAGTGATTGGTTATGATGAGGTTTACCGTTCAACAACTGCTGGCGCTACTTGGGATTCTATTTCATACAATGTGAGCAACAGTCAAGCAATTCGCTCAATCGCACTTGCTACTAGTGATGAGGATTATGTTTATTCAGCTTCATATAGTAGAATCAAGGTAACTAAAAATGCTGGACAAACCTGGACAGACATAAAAACTGGTCTTCCAAATTACAATATAACTGACATTGAGGTTTCAAATATTAATGCTAACAGGGCTTGGGTAACATTTTCTGACTACAATAATACCCACAAGGTTTATGAAACAAATGATGCTGGCAACACTTGGACTAATATTTCGGGCAACAATCTGCCAGCCCTCCCTGTTAACTGTATCGTGCACCAAGGTGGAGCAAATGATGATTTATATATTGGAACTGATATTGGTGTATATTATAAGGATAGCACAATGAACGATTGGATGCCTTTTAATAGTGGCCTTCCAAATGTCATTATAAAAGAACTTGAAATTCATTATGGTGAGGGAACAATTAGTGCCGCTACATATGGCAGAGGTATTTGGCAAAGCCCATTAAACACTTTTTCTAATGTAGATGTTGATAATACAGAAGGGGTAGAGTTTCTTATTTATCCAAATCCTACTAAAAGTAAAATAACCGTCAGCAGCTCTGATAAAAAAGAAATTTCTGTTAGTCTTTTTTCACTAGCAGGAAAAAAGATTCTTGAAAGAAATTCCAGTGAAATTAGTGTTTCTCACATTGCAAAAGGATGCTATATTGCGAAGATAACTCATGAAAATGGAGTTAAAATAGAAAGATTAATTATAAAATAGCCTCAAATTCTTTTATGTACTTTCTTTTTTGGCTTTGAGGAGCAAACACAAGTCCACATGCTATGACTACTTTTTCTTTTAAAAAGTAGGTTTTAAAAAGAAAAACCCCACCCATAAACCCGCCTTGCATTCTCCATAACCCTCTGTAAACATTGTTAGAATAATATGGTGGATATTGGGGTTCTATTTTTACAAAACTTTCTTCTTTTGAGCCCTTAAGGTATCTATTGAAGACACTGTCCGTTCTGCTTAACACCTCCCCTTGTAGGTTTGTTGTGTTAGGTGTAAAAGAAAAAATAAGTATTTTTTTTATTTCTTCAGATTGTTGAGGGTTGTAGGTTGCCCAAAAAAAATTCTTTTCATTATTAATAATTTCATATTCTTCTGGAATAAGACAGGTTATTCCAAAATTAGCTAGCAAATCAGCCTCGATTTTTTTTTGCGAATTTTTGCTAATAACTCTCTTTAACATATTTACCTCCTTTTTAATAAATATCTCTCTTAAGTTCATTAGATCTTGAGATAATTGATGGTAGTTCTGATTAAAATATACTTGCGCAACATATTGATCAGCTGCCCATTTATTAGTTTGGGCCAATTGCCCTTCTTCACGAGAAATTATAATAATATTTTTGTGTAATTTTAAAAATGATTTTAACTCACTGTTTTTTATTTGTATAATTTTAAATAACGGTTCTCGTTGATTAATTCCCATAATTGGCGCTTCAAATATTCTACTTGCTAAAGTGTCTATGGATTGTTGCCACAAAATATCTTCAACAACAAAAACAACTTCAGAGTTTTTTCCTGTAGATTGTGGTAGAGTTTTGCTTAAATCGCCACATCCAACGACAATAACTGTTAATAAAAAAAAAACCCTCATTAAATATTAGGTAATAGAATTTTAGTGCCGGGCTTCAGCTTATCGCTTTTCATATTGTTTAATGATTTTATCTTCCAAACACTAAGACCTTCATGCTTTTGAGCTATATCCCATAGGGTGTCCCCAGGCTGTATAATATAGTTTGTTTTGGTAACATCTAGCTTTTCTTGATTACCGGAAACGTCTTTTTTAACATAAATAATTAATTCATCTCCAATATCTAAGTTTGTATCTGTAAGATTATTCCATTTTTTAATTTCATAAACTCTTACACCAAACTGTTTTGCTATTCTACCTAAATAATCTCCATTGACCGCAACATACACTATTCGTTCTTCATCAATTAAAATATCCTTTAACTCAACAGCTTCAATAAATAAATAACTTGCTTCTTCATTATTTAAAAAGTCTTGTACCGCCTCTAACGGCAAAGTTAAATTAGAGTTTGATGGGAAAACACCATCTTTACATGAGGGATTAAGATAGTTTATCGTTTCTTTATTTACACACAGTAAATTAACAATTGTATTAATTTCTACTGTTGTTTTAATTGTAAGAGTGTCTATTTGGGAAGCGTATATCTCAACTGGCTCTGGATATATCTTGTGTTCTTCTGAATAATTCATTACATAATTAACTGCAATAAAGGTTGGTATATAATTTCTTGTCTCCTTTCTCAGATGAGGATATAGCTGCCAAAAATCATAAGATCCCACACTATTAATCTTTCTTTGTAAATAACCTGGACCGCCGTTATAAGCAGCAAGGACCAAATTCCAATCTCCAAATAGGTCAAATAGCTTAATAAAATACTCACACGCGGCTTGGGTGGATTTTAAGGGGTCCTGTCGCTCATCTGTATAAGATGTTACTTCTAAACCATAATCCTTTCCTGTTAAATACATAAACTGCCACAAACCTGTAGCACCAGATGGTGACTTTGCTCTTGGGTTTAGCGCTGACTCGACTATTGCTAAATACTTTAGCTCTAGTGGAAGTTGATATTTGTCTAGCTGCTGTTCAAATAATGGAAAGTATAGGCCCTTCAAAGCCTGCATTCTAGAAATTAATGCTTTATTTCTTCCGAGGTAACTATCAATAAATTGCTGAACCTTTTCATTGTAACACAAATCCATAGGGGTTTTATTATTTAAAAACTGCAGTCTTTTTTCAAATAAATTAAACTCTGAATTTTTAGTCGTGTCCAACTTTATTTTATTTTCTGAATAAGAAAATGGCGATGACAAAATAGCAAGGAAAATTAACAACTTTTTCATAAAACAAAAGTGAAAAAACATATTCTTAAGAGCACAAGCAGAAATACTCAATTATTAACCATAAATTGTTAAAGAAAAAGATTAGTTTACATGATTAAAGATTTTGTATCTTTGCACAAATAATGGCTCAAAAGAAAAAATATAACCAGGGGGAATTGCTTCAAAACGTCAACAGTCCTGCAGAATTAAGGCAATTGAATATTGATCAGTTAAAGCAGTTTTGCGAAGAACTAAGGCAATATATAATAGATATTGTATCTGAAAAGGGGGGGCATTTTGGAGCTAGTTTAGGAGTTGTAGAGCTTACGGTGGCGCTACATTATGTTTTTAATACTCCCGAAGATCAACTGGTTTGGGATGTTGGCCATCAGGCTTATGGGCATAAAATACTGACTGGAAGAAAAAATCTGTTTTCCACCAATAGAATTAAGGGTGGGTTAAGTGGCTTTCCTAAAAGGAGTGAAAGTGTTTATGATACATTTGGTGTTGGCCACGCCTCTACGTCTATTTCTGCAGCACTAGGCATGGCAATCGCATCAAAAAGTAGTGGAGAAAAAAACAAACAGCATATTGCAGTAATAGGAGATGGTTCTATGACTGCTGGAATAGCGTTTGAAGGATTAAACCATGCTGGTGTAGAAAACACCAACTTATTAGTTATTTTAAATGATAATTGTATGTCTATTGACCCTGCTGTTGGTGCGCTAAAAGAATACCTAACAGATATCTCTACATCAAAAACATACAACAAAGCAAGAAATAAAATTTGGAGAATATTAGGAAAAATTAGTCAATTTGGTCCCAACGCCCAAAAAGTAGCTAAAAAAGTAGAATCGGCAGTAAAAACAACCTTACTCGGAGAAAGTAATTATTTTGAATCTTTAAATTTTAGATATTTTGGTCCTATTGATGGGCATGACGTAAAACATGTGGCTGAAGTCTTAAATGATTTAAAAAGCATCCCTGGGCCTAAAATCCTGCATTGCATAACTAAAAAAGGAAAAGGGTTTTCTCCTGCGGAACAAGGAGATTCAACTAAGTGGCACGCGCCGGGTATTTTTGACAAAGACACTGGAGAAATTATAAAATCCAAAGAAAAAAAAACACCTCCCAAATATCAAGACGTTTTTGGAGAAACGATAATTGAGCTTGCAAAAGCAAATGAAAATATTGTTGCGGTAACACCCGCAATGTTAACCGGCAGTTCTTTAAATAAAATGATGTCTGTGATGCCTGAAAGAACATATGACGTTGGGATTGCAGAGCAACACGCTGTAACTTTCTCAGCTGGATTGGCAACTCAAGGGAAATTACCCTTTTGCAATATCTATTCTTCTTTTATGCAGAGAGCTTATGACCAAGTTATCCACGATGTTGCTCTACAAAATCTAAACGTTGTCTTTTGCTTAGATAGAGGGGGGTTGGTTGGAGCTGATGGGGCTACACACCACGGCGCATTTGATATTGCATACTTTAGATGCGTTCCCAACATGATCGTTTCTGCTCCAATGAACGAATGTGAATTACGGAATCTGATGTTCACGGCGCAGCTTAAAAACCACGGTCCTTTTTCAATAAGATACCCCAGAGGAACTGGGGTCATGATAGATTGGAAAACTCCTTTTGAGGAGGTGAAAATTGGGTCTGCAAAAAAAATAAAAGATGGTGATGAGGTTGCAATTCTATCATTTGGACATCCTGGTAATTTTGTTGAAACTGCAAATAAAACTCTTGAAAAAGAAGGGGTAAATGTTGCGCATTACGACATGAGATTTGTAAAGCCCTTAGATGAAAATCTATTACATAAGGTTTTTGAAAAATATAATGCCATTATTACTATTGAAGACGGGTGTCTACATGGAGGTTTTGGCTCTGCAATACTAGAATTTATGGCAAATAACAACTATAAAAAGACAATAAAACGACTTGGAATAAGCGATAGGTTTATAGATCATGGAACGCAAAAAGAACTGTATGATGAGTGCAAATATGACTCACAAGCGATTATCAAAACTGTACATGAAATATTATTAGAAAAAGAGGTCTCTCAAGCTGTATAATCTAAAAACCTTTTGATTTTATTTTATAACTAAATAATAAATTAATATATATTTTTACTTAATCAGTAATTAACTAATGATGAGAATTAAAGATCTACTTAGTGATCAATGCGATATAAAAGATGTGAAAATAAATGGTTGGGTGAGAACTAAGCGAGGAGGAAAAAAATTATCATTCATTGCGCTTAATGATGGTTCAACCATAAAAAACATTCAAATAGTTGCAGAGGGGTCTAATTTTAGTGAAGAGTTATTGAAAAAAATAACAACTGGCTCTTCTATTAGCGTAGAGGGTATATTAGTGGATTCACAAGGTAGTGGTCAGTCTAAAGAAGTTCAGGCTAATAAAATAATTGTTTTAGGTGAGGCTGACGCTGAAAAATATCCTCTGCAGCCTAAAAAGCACTCTCTAGATTTTTTACGAGAAAATGCTCACCTAAGATTTCGAACAAATACTTTTTCTGCAGTTTTTAGGTTAAGACACTCTCTGACGTTTGCGATACATAAATTCTTTAATGATAAAGGGTTTTTTAATCTTCACACCCCAATTATTACGGGCGCTGATGCTGAGGGGGCTGGAGAAATGTTTCTGGCAACAAATCTTAATTTAGAAAATCTCCCAAAAAACAATTCTGGTAAAATTGACTTTTCAAAAGATTTTTTTGGAAGCAAAACACACCTTACTGTTTCTGGTCAATTAGAAGCGGAGCTGGGTGCGCTTGGGCTTGGGCGCGTATATACTTTTGGGCCAACATTTAGAGCTGAAAATTCAAATACCTCAAGGCATCTAGCTGAATTTTGGATGATTGAGCCTGAAGTTGCTTTTAGCGACCTTGAAGAAAACATGAATTTAGCCGAAGAATTTCTTAAATATTGTATTAATTATTGTTTAGAAAACAATACAGAAGATTTAAATTTTTTAGACCAAAGAATGGAAAACGAGGAAAGTGGGCTGAAAAAAAACGAGAGGTCTACAATGGGTCTTATTGAGCGACTTAAATTTGTTGTTGAAAATAAATTTATTCGATTATCATATATTGAAGCTATAGAAATTTTAAAAAATTCAAATTACAATAAAAAGAAAAAGTTTAAGTATTTTATCACTGGCTTTGGAAATGATTTACAATCAGAACACGAAAGATATTTAGTAGAAAAAAAATTCAAAAAACCGGTAATAATTACAGATTATCCAAAAGAAATAAAAGCATTTTATATGCGTATAAATAACGATAATAAGACCGTTCGGGCAATGGATGTTCTATTTCCTTCTATTGGAGAAATTATCGGGGGTTCACAAAGAGAGGAAAGGTTTGACAAATTAACAGCTAGAATGAGGGAAATGAATGTTTGTAAAAAAGAATTGTGGTGGTACTTAGAAACACGAAAATTTGGAAGCTGTAAGCATGCTGGATTTGGGTTGGGCTTTGAAAGATTGATCATGTTTGTATCTGGAATGAAAAATATTCGTGATGTTATTCCATTCCCTAGAACACCGCAAAATGCTAAATTTTAATGAACAAACAAAGATTATATCAGAAACAATATCAAAATTTAAGTCCTCAACAAATACAATTCTTAGCAATTTTACAACTTCCTATTGTTTCATTAGAAAAAAGAATCGAAGAAGAGCTTGAAGAAAACCCCGCTTTAGAAGAAGAAGAAGAAACAACAGAAAGTACCGGGTACTTTTCTACATCCTCTTTTAATAAAAACTTTGAAGAAGCTCAACTTGAAGACAAATCAGACACTCTACAGGATTTTCTAGAGAAACAGCTAATAGATTTAACACTGAATGAGGAAATGTTATTTTTACTTAAGTACCTAATTAACAGTCTTAATGATAATGGTTTTTTAGGTCGAGATTTGTATTCAATAAGCAGCGATCTATTAACAAGCTCTAGCATTGATGTGTCTGAAAAAGATCTGTTGTCTGCATTAAAAATCCTACAATCTCTTGAACCTGTTGGAGTTGGCGCAAAAAATTTGCAAGATTGCCTGTTATTACAATTAAAAAAAATTTACCCAACAGAAAAAAGAGCTCTTCAAGTAATCTCAGATTTTTACACCCCCTTTAGTAATAAAAATTATGAGTTGCTTATTAAGAAGCTTAATCTTTCTAAAAAAGAACTAAGAAAGATTTATCATTTGGTTGAACAACTAAATCCGCTACCAGCTTCTAGTTTTTCAAAAAACACTCATAGCACTGAGTATATTTATGCAGATTTTACAATTATCACGCACAACAACCGTCTTGATTTACAAATCAACAAGGGAAACATAAAAGAACTAAAAGTAAGTAAATATTATTCTGATTTATTATTAGAAACAAAAGATAAAAAAACTAAAGAGTTTTTAACTCAAAAACTAGAAAAAGCAAAATGGTTTAAAGAATCTATATTGAAGCGTGAAAACACTTTAAAAAAGGTAATGAGCGCAATAATAAGCCTTCAAAAAGATTATTTTATTAGTGGTCTTGAATGTGATTTAATTCCTATGAAGCTTGCCGATGTGGCAGATCTTGTTGGAATGGATATATCTACTATTTCAAGAGTTAGTAATTCTAAATTTATTGAAACGCATTTCGGAACATTTAAAGTTAAAGAATTATTTTCAGATGCATTTAGAAAAGATACCGGTGCGATTGTTTCTACAAAAGAAATCAAGCGTCAATTAAAGGGTCTTGTTTTAACTGAAGACAAACTACACCCATATACTGACGCCCAGCTTTGCGAATTATTGGGCAAAGATGAGTTCCACATTGCTAGAAGAACTGTGTCAAAATACAGAGAGCAGATTGGTATAGAAACATCAAAGTTAAGAAGGCAAATTTGATGAGGCTTTCTAAATTAATATCTATTCTTTTGCACCCAATTTTTATGCCTATTGTAGTAGTGTACCTAAGTTTAAATTTAGTCCCTAATATTGGTTTTGCAATTAACAACTACCTGAATTTTGTTTTTATTATTTTATTTTTAAGTACTATTTTATTGCCGTTAACTAGTATTTTTTTTTTATTGAAAAATGGTGTTATTTCTTCATTCGAAATAAACAATCATAAAGAAAGGTCGTTGCCTATATTTATAACTATAATCTGGATGGTATATGGGTATTATAAAATTTCTAGCATTCTTCTTTTTGCTCCCATTTTAAAATCTGAGTTTTTAGGGGCAATTATTATTCTTTCTTTAGCGTCTATTATTTCAAGGTTTTGGAAAATTAGCTTACATATGTTAGGTGTCGGTGGTTTAGTTGGAGTTTTGTTTGGATTAAATTTTTTATTTGGCGGCTTGTTTCAGTGGATAATAATAGCAATAGTATTTTCAGGTATAGTAGCTACAGCCAGGCTTATTGAAGGGGCTCATACTCAAGGGCAAGTTTACGCTGGATTCTTTACAGGGCTCATAATTGAGTTTGGTTGTGTCTTATTATTTTAAAATAACGTCTATAATTTCAATCTTTCTTTCTAGCATAGCCCCAATACTATATACAGATTTTTTTTTGTCTTTAGCATCATCACTCACCTTTTTTGATGCCATGTTCTCCCCAAGCGGAAGCTTCGTGATTAATAATTGTTTCGAAAAAATGTATTGTTTTAGGGGACCATTTTTGTATTGTTCCATATAATTAATTAGGCTTGATATCCTTCTTTGTGAAAGGCTTTGGTTATAGTTTTGATTGTGTAATGGACTTGCATAACCCCTTATTTGTAACTCTATTTTATTTCCACGCTTTAATTCTTGCAGAAGTGTTTCCAAAAGCATATTTAGCAAGTTAAAGTTTTTTAATAACACCTCTTCAAAAAAAACACTGGTTTTTTTGTTTTGTTTTTCGTAAGCGGGTCTTTTCATAAAATATGAAATATACGCCTGCTTATATGTTTTTGTTGTGGTGGTTCGTGTTGTATTTGGGTCTGGCTCATCATTATGAAAATACAGGCTTAGGGGTAAATAATTTTGAATGCTGTTTTGGGGGGTAAGTGTGTCTAATTTTTCTGTAGACGGGTACTCAAATGAAAATATATCGTTACAACAATATTCTGTGCTTTGGAATTTTGCTCCCTCTCGGTTAGAGGAAAAATAACCTCTTTTTATATTATAAAACGTTAAATACAGGTCGTCTTGAGGGCTGTTTAACTCTTTTACATTTTTAGGTTCGCTCCAAATGTTTAACCTGCCTTCCGCCTTATAAATATCAAATCCTCCAAATGAGCCGTCTCTGTTAGATGAAAAATACATCATCCCGTTATAATGATTGTAAAATGGTGTTATTTCATCTTTAGCTGAATTTATACTTCCTCCCGCATTAATTGGAATTCCAAAATTCCCATTTTTATCAATAATCGAAATCCAAATATCTAGTCCTCCATATCCACCCTTTCTGTCAGAAACAAAATATAATGCTCTTTGTGTTTTGTGATTAGCAACAAATGGTTGTGTGTTAAACCCCCCCCCTGAAGAAATAGCCTTAATATCTTTATATT
>MDSV01120664.1_pt1 | contig 18127 bp, 14 predicted proteins | sample 810851 | NCBI WGS metagenome assembly MDSV01 (sample SAMN05326640, study PRJNA326480) | marine metagenome | isolation source: seawater | place: Atlantic Ocean: North East | collected 2012 | reverse complement strand
ATTACATATCTTTTTAGAAATAAGCTATATCCAGGGGCAACTACTACAAGTCCTGATCCTAGAACAACAGATGACAAATTTTTGGTTGAATTAACCTATACAGACAATAAAGAGGATGTTATTTCTTTACTTAAGAAATCTAATGTTACTGAAATAAATGAAAAAGATGAAGTATAAATTTATAATAATTGGTATTATTTATTTTCTGCTTTCATCATGTAGCAATGATGGTAGAGGTTATGAGTATATGCCAAACATGTATCGTTCACCTTCACTAGAAACATATGGTCAAAACCAAGTTTTTAAAGATAGTATTAATGCTAGACTACCTGTTAAAGGTACTATTGCAAGAGGTTATTTAAAGACTTTTAATTATGGCCCTAGTGTCGAAGATTATTTATTATCAGGGGAAGAAGCTGTCAATCCCTTTGATTATAATACTGATAATCTTGAAGAAGGAGAAGCCCTTTATGGTATGTTTTGTAAACATTGTCATGGTCCAGATGGAGCTGGAGGAGGATCTATAACACACCCTATTTATTCTGCAGTTCCTTATTATAATGATGATAAACTAATTAGAAGATCGGGGACTACTATGAAAGAATTAAAACCAGGTCATATATTTCATGCAATTACATTTGGATTAAATGCAATGGGGCCACATGCTTCGCAATTATCAGAGGATGAAAGATGGAAGATAGTATTATATGTACAAGAACTTCAGAAATATAGTAATGAATAAAATAAATAGTTTGTATACTCCAAGTAGAAGAATAAGTATTGCTTCATTAGTCATGATATTAATAGGAATTGTATCAGGGATTATTGCATTTGTTACTGATACTCATGCAGCATGGACAAATCTTTTATTTAATAATTATTTCTTTTTAGGGATTTCTTTGTTTGCTGTATTTTTTGTTGCCTTACAATATGTTGCGGAAGCAGGGTGGTCTATTGTTCTCAAAAGAGTTCCTGAGGCCATTATGACTTTCTTACCATATACCTCAGTTATTATGTTATTTATAGTAATTACAGCAGTACTACACTTTGGAGGAAATCATATTTATCATTGGTTAGAACCTGGAATTATGACTGAAGGATCATCTAATTATGATAAAATTATTGCAGGAAAGGAACCCTATCTTAATGCTACATTTTTTCTTGTTAGATCTTTTTTATATGTTATTATATGGGTGTATTGCGCTAGAAGATTACGACAAATTTCTTTAGAAGGAGATCTCGAAGGAGATATCGGTGAAAAATCATACTGGAAAGGTTTGAGGGTGTCTGGCTGGTTTATTGTTCTTTTTGCGGTAACGTCATCAACAGCTGCCTGGGATTGGATTATGTCTATTGATACTCATTGGTTTAGTACTTTATTTGGTTGGTATATATTTAGTGAATGGGCGGTAATAGGTTTTGCTAGTATTTTATTATTAACTTTAATATTGAATAATCAAGGTTATTTGCAGGATTTAAACGATAGCCATATTCATGATTTAGGCAAGTGGCTTTTTGCATTTTCTATAGTATGGACTTATATGTGGTTTTCTCAGTTTATGCTAATATGGTATGCTAATATCCCAGAGGAAGTTATATACCATATGGAAAGAATAGAACTAGAAAACTATAGATTTCTTGGTTGGTTTAGTCTTGGTGTCAATTTTATTGTTCCTGCTCTTTTTCTTATGAGTAGAGATGCAAAAAGAAATAAGAATCGTTTAATTTTTGTTTGTATTGTAGTTTTAATTGGCCACTGGATTAATTCTTATTTATTATTTGCGCCTGGCACATTACATGATCATGGGCATTTAGGTATACTTGAGGTAGGTTTAGGAATAGGATTTTTAGGTTTATTTATTAAGATAGTTTTGAATAGTCTTAGTAAAAGATCTCTTGAGATTAAACATCATCCATTTTTAGAAGAAAGTAAGAATTTACATACATAAAATTTTATTGTTGATATATTTAAAGGGTCTATATTAATTGGACCCTTTTTTTATTATTACATTTGTTTATTCTATGACTAATAGTGAAAAAAAAGAAGAAGAAAGAATTAATCAAGAATTTGAACTTGAACAGGTTTTGCGACCTAAATTATTTTCTGATTTTGAAGGTCAAGATAAAATAGTTGATAATCTCAAAGTTTTTATAGAAGCTGCAAAGAAACGAGAGGAGGCTTTGGATCATGTTTTATTACATGGGCCACCAGGTCTTGGTAAGACTACATTAGCTAATATTATATCAAATGAACTTGCAGTTAACTTGAAGACGACATCTGGGCCTGTACTAGATAAGCCTGGAGATTTAGCCGGATTGCTTACTAATCTTGAGGAGAGGGATGTCTTATTTATAGACGAGATACATAGATTAAATCCAATAGTTGAGGAATATTTATATTCTGCAATGGAGGATTGTCAAATTGATATAATGATTGAATCCGGACCAAATGCAAGGTCAGTACAGATAGAAATAAATCCATTTACTTTAATTGGAGCTACAACTCGTTCAGGTCTACTTACATCTCCACTAAGAGCACGTTTTGGTATTAATTGCAGATTGGAATACTATCAGGTGGATTTGTTGTCAAAAATTATAAATAGATCATCCTCCATTTTAGATATTGGAATCGCTAAAGATGCAGCATCAGAAATTGCTAGAAGAAGTAGGGGCACACCTAGAATTGGAAACGCTCTACTTAGAAGAGTAAGAGATTTTGCACAGATAAAAGGAGAAGGGAATATTGATATGAATATTACAAAATATTCATTAGAGGCTTTAAATGTTGATGAGCACGGTTTAGATGATATGGATAATAGAATTTTATCTGCTATTATTAATAAATTTAAGGGGGGGCCGGTAGGGCTTACAACTATTGCAACTGCTGTTGGAGAGCAAGCAGGTACTATTGAGGAGGTTTATGAACCCTTTTTAATTATGGAGGGCTATTTGATGAGAACTCCAAGAGGTAGACAGGCCACAGAACTCGCATTTAAGCACCTTGGAAAAGAAAAGCCTGCAAATCAGGGGAATCTATTTTAAGACATTTGATCAAAAACTTCTAGTATAGTGTTTTTATATTGTGAAAATGTTGTTAGAGCCCAGATCTTTAAGGTTAATACTTCTTGTCTATTTAACCATCTCATACTTTTAGCAAGTTCTTTCTTAAAGAGAATTTTATCAAAACTAACCTTTTTAAGAACTTTTTTCGTGAATTCTAGCATACGATATAATATTTATTAACTTATATAACAGGAAAAACAAATAATTATTGTTATTCACTCCAACTATATGATTTATGATTTAAATCAGCTAGAGTTATTACTCTATCAATTACTGTAGCAGCAAGTTCTTCAAAAGATTTAGGGTTGCTATAAAAAGAAGGTGATGCTGGGCAGATAATTCCTCCAGCTTGTGTGATTAATTTCATATTATTAATATGGATTAAGTTTAAAGGAGTTTCTCTTGCTACGATAATTAGTTTTCTCTTTTCTTTTAAAATTACATCTGCCGCTCTAGTTGTTAAATCATCAGAGATTCCGCTTGCTATCCTACCCATAGTTCCCATTGATGATGGACATATTATCATTGTATTGTAATTTGCGGAACCACTTGCAAAGGGAGCCATAAAATCCATTTTTTTGTAGAATCTAAAAGGGTATTTTGTGTAATCAGTATTACCAAGTTCTTCCTGCCAGACAAATCTAGCATTTTCAGACATTAATACTCCTACTTTTTCTATTTGACTTTCGAGCAGTAATAATTTTTCAAATAATACTTTGGCATATATTGCTCCACTCGCTCCAGTTACAGCGACTATAATTTTATTTTTTTTATTCATTAGAAATTGTAATTTAAAGAAAAACTCAGTACAGAATTATACTTTCCTTTTGTATAACAGTTATAACAATTCAGATCATCTTCTTTACCTATTGGAAATATTGAATTTGACAGCCTTGTATTTAAACTGATGTTTTTATAATATTTATAATTAATACCAATTAGTATACCAATATCATAATTTACAAATGGATTTGTCACATTAGACATTTTACTTCTGATATCGTTATAATAACCGTCTACTAACAAACCTGTTAATAATCCAGTCTCTATATTGATTTTATTACTTTGGCGATACTTTAATACCAATGGGACTTCAATGTAAGAAAGAGAAATATCTTGCATTAAATAATTTGGATGTGAAGAATCATTCATTTTAGGGTTATTGGATCCTTTTTGAGTATATGTCATTTCCATTTGAAAATTTAAATACTCAGATATATTTTTACTTGCAAAAATACCAATTAATAAGCCAGCTTTATGAAATCCCGCTAAATTATCTCCCCCCACTTGCGATGAACTTAAACCAATGATAAAACCACCACCAAAATTTTGTCCTTTAATATTTAGAGTAAGAAATCCACAAAACAATAATAATGTAAATTTCTTTAACATATTATCTTAGGCTTACTCCAAGACCCAATGTTGCAGTTGGATATTTTGAGAATGTATAGTCTGCTTGAATTGTTACAACGGCCATGTTTAATCGTATTCCAATATTTGTTCTTAAATTGTTGTTTGACTCAAATTTAGTTTCCAGATTTTCTGAAAACTGAACATAGGTCTGATCGTTACTTTTAAATTTAAAATTTGCATTTGTACTAAAGGTTGTTGTTGTTGAGTTATACCCAATTCCAGCATATCCTGTAACAAGAACTATTTTTTTTGATGCAACTAGATTAATAGTGGTTGCCTTAGTATTTAGAGCAACTTCTTGACCAACTAGTTTAAGTTCGGTATTTAGAGATGTATACCCACCTTGTAAGGATAGACTCATTGGAATAGCATTACCTACTGCTGGAATCCATTGTAATAAATCGTGTTTTAGCCCAATACCTAAAAGATTCACATTTATATTATCTCCAATATTCAACATTGGCATATATCTTACATCGATAGCTGTTTTTTTAATTAATCCAACTCCAGCTTGTATCATTGGTAAGGGCATAGCAGGAGTTTTTAATCCTCCTGGCATTTCAAAATCTGTAGTAAGTTCTGCTCCTGTATTACTATCCATATATCTATAAATCATTGTAGTTGTTTCTTTAGAACCAAAAATTGAAGATGCTTCTATTTCATTTGATGTAAAAGTATTGCCACCAGCATCTTTAATATTAAATGTTTCTGCTGTATTTGGAATAATAACGGTATTTAAAGTAAATGTGATATCAAAACCTCCTAAACTATGGGGTTTGGCGGTGTTATACCATCCATTGTTTAAACCAGCTCCAAAACTCTCAGCCATTGGTGTGAAATAGGCCTCAATAAGTTGCTCTCCCTGTCTAATATCATTTGCAAGAATTTCTTGAATATTTTGCGTAAAAGATGTGTTGCATATTATTCCAACTAACCACGTAAGTAATATTTTTTTCATGATGTTATATTTTAATGATTTAAGTGAACTTCTTCTACTTGAACAATTTCCTGTGTAAGCGTACTATAAATGTAAGCAATTACCGATAGATTATCAGAATTCCATCCCCCAGCATTTCCATTCCCGAGTTCTGCTATATTTGTTGAGTAATCAATATTATTTTGCTCAAGTTCAGATAAATTTATATTAAAACTATTTTCTATAACTTCTCCACTAGAAAATTGTGATTGATTAGATAATTTATCATCATAGATAACTGTTCTTAAAACATGATTATGTTGATAATTTGCTATATTTTCTTGTCCATCTTTTTGCCAGTTTTCAATTTCACTTTCTGTCAAGCAAACAACAAGGTTGTAATTATTTATAAGATTATTTTCTAATGTTGAAAATATTGTAATATTGTTTGTATCAGATGTAATTGAAATATTAAAGTCAATCTCCTTCTTTAATTCAAGACCTACTCTACTGGCCCATTCATCTTTTCCTAATTTATGCGAATCATTTTGATATCCAGTACGATTAATCATACCTCGTGGTAATCCAGCATTAGAAATTCCGTAAAAATCATCCCAACTAGTTCCCCAACTTGTTCTAAAATCATATTGAAAACTTGGCGCTTGACTTGCAGGATATGGCCTTGCAAAAGATTTACTAACATGTATAGCTATAGCAATTATTTGATCCCCATAGATATCATGTATTGCCTCTAGTTCTCTTGCTGCATCTGGGCAGTTAGGACAAAGATGTCCCGTAAAATCTTCAATAAGAACTTTTTTATCTGGATTGATGTAAGAATTTGTATCTATAATATATGGTCCTTCAACAATCTCACATGATACAATTGTTAATGCTATAATAATTAATGTGATATATTTTTTCATTTTAAAAGCTTGATGATATATTTAAGCTAAATCCGTTTGATGATGGCACCAATTTACACACTCCACCAACGCAAAATATTCCCTCTCTTTTTTTTCCATAACCAATTTCAAATCTGTTGCCCCCCTTTTTAAATCCGGCGCTTAGATTAACATAATGAAGTTGTTTCGAAGGATCTTCATTACCATAGTTATACATATCTTGGAATCCAAAAAACCAATTTGCTGAATTATATTCTAAAGCAATCATGCTCCAATTTCCTTCCGCTGGCTCTTCCATCCCATTTTTATATGCCCCCCCATGATCATAATCTTTTAATTGTTTGGATGTGAGTGTTTGTAATTCACCTTTTATTGATTGCCTAGTTCTAATTTTATAGCTCAAATCTAAAACAAAGATTGTTGAATTAAGGACTCCATAATCACCCGGCACATGACCTTCTAAAAAATCTTTATTGTAAGTTTGATTAGCAAGAATAAAAACTCCTTTTAATTTTTTACTTATTTTTTTGTTGATGTTAAGGTTTATATCTTCAAAATAGAGTTCTTCTCCTTTGATACTTATGAGCATAGGAGTATGTTCTATATTATCATTAAGAAATGAACTTTTATTATTTAAGCCATTTATTCTAGAGTAATTGAAGCCTATCTTGGTACCATATTTTCCTCCTAGCTTTGACCCTTTTTGTATCTTGTAGAAAACATCTAGTTGAACTCCAAACTCTCCATTTGCTTGAGTAGCAAATGGATAAAGAGCTAGAAGAGAATAAGAGTGTGCTTTACTTAAGGTTGGGATGTAATTTATTATATAAGCTTTTCCATCTCTATCTCTATCTGATTTAAAAGTCATATTATCTGTTCTATGCATTTCTGCTATAATACCAAATCCTTTTTTGGAAAATGTGATATTTTGAGTAAAAGCATTTCCACTCGCATAATTCATTTTGCTTGCCGATAATACATTGGCGGGGTCATTAATTTTATGAGCATACTCTCCATAATAACTCCATCTACCATGATTTAAATTTAATCTACCTGAATATGCACTTACATTTTGAGGTATTTTAAATATTAGATTATTTCGTTCTTGGTATCTACTTATAAAACTTCCACCAATACTTATTCTTGTTTTAGAGTTGTAATTAAATAAATCATTAAAATTTATTTCTGAGTCTCCACCTCTAAAAATACCGTCTGCATATGTAAAATAGGTTCTGCTTTTTCCAATAAATGTTTTTAAATTTATACCACTTATTGGACTATATTTTAATCTTAATCCGTCCATGACATTGTCAATACCAAGACCTTTTTCTTCATAAGATCTAAAAATAAGACCATGCCCTAATTGTTCATAATAGTTACCTGCAGTTATTTCAAGCCCATCTATTTTGTAAGTAGCATATCTATAAGGAATTCCATTTCCATTGAATTCAGGATCATAATCTGCTAATGCGTTTAAATAGCTTTCATACCTTAATCCTGTTGCAAAATTCCCTTGGGTATAATTTATATTTAAATAAGCATTATTAAGAATTACTTCATCAGCTGCCTGAGCACCGATTTGCAAATCTTCTTGATATGATTGTAGGTTTAAACGAAAATCACCATGAATTCCCTGTGCAAAACTTATTAATGCAAAGTTAACGGATACAATAAGTAGTATACCCTTACGCATAATTTATTTTACTAATTGTTTGATTTCTTTCAAAAGTTCGAATTCATCTCCATCATTATAACCTCTGTGTTGCCATACAATCTCTTCATTTTCATTCAGAAGAAATGTATGAGGGGCCGTGACAACACCCATAGCTCTTTTAAAATCACTATTAGGGTCTAAATAGACTTCATAATCCCAACCTGATGCATTTACAAAAGGAGCTACTTTGGACATCGATCTCGTGTTATCAATAGAGATAGCAATAAGTTTTACTCCAGTTTCATCTTGCCAATCTTCATAGACTTCTGCAATAGCATTCAGTTCTTTTAAACATGGTTTACATTGCATAAACCAAAATGAGATTATAATAGGCTTACCATTATTATCTATGTTTTTGATATTAAAATTATTGCCATCTAAGGTTTTGACTGTGTGGCTTGGTAAGGTTCTTGTTTGCCCAAAACTAATTGCTGTAAATAATGCAATAGTTAAAAAGGTTAGAAAAGTTTTTTTATACATTTTTTCATATTTTATTGCTACAAATATAATTTAAATATTAGACTACTTCAATTAAATAATTTTTGTAGATTTTAAATAAAAAACCCCTAGATATTTTAGGGGTTTTTTATTTAAATGATACAGAACTATTTATTAATAGTAATTTTTTGATTTTTAATACCTTTTTCGGTATTAATATTTAGTATGTAAATTCCATTAGCTAAAGAAGAGACATTAATATTTTTTGAGTGATCTGATGAAAAAACTAGCTTTCCAAAGGTGTCAAATATATTAATGTTATTAAATCCTCCTGAAATACTTAGAGTATTTTTTACCGGATTAGGATATACTAAAATGTTTGTGTTCTCAACTTCTAGATCATTTTGTATTGAGGTTGTATTAGATGTTGCGTATGCCGATTGGTGTACTTCTTTTGTAACTACATCTTGAACCCACACTACAACCATTAGATTAGAGAAATCTTCAACAGAATGTTCTGTAACATGATTAATAGGATTGGTAGCATTTGCAGGCAGTCGATAATTACCATTAAAAGTATATGTTAAATTTAATGTACTCTGCTGTCCTCCCGTTAAACTTGAGATTGCAGTCCCATTATCATCAGGAACCATTTTCTTAACAACATGCTCAAATTGTGTCTCTCCGTTTGTTTTAACATTATTATAAGTAGTTTCTTCAATGATGGCAGCATGAACGACGAGATTGTTTGAAGGATAGCTTTCCAAAGGGTCAATTATAATATCAATATTAACAGTTTTGTCATCAACAGAATAAGTTGCGGACATATTCATAAGACAGATCATGTCAATATATTCATCTAGAACTTGCTGATTAATATTATTTCCGTTTTGGTCCCAACCTCCATCTATCTCCATTCTTGGTACTGAGTTGATTGAATAATAACCTCTTCTATTTCCACCTTCTTGAGTAAAATAAGGGTCTCCTGATCCAGGAAAGTCAGCTTGATATTTGATTGAGGTAAATTTACCTGTGTTTTGCGCAAAAAGAGCTTCGGCAGTTACATTTGCTGGTGCGCAAGGACCACAAGTTGAGCTAGTAAATGTCTCTACTAATGGACGTCTAACAGCAATAGCATTAACAACTGTGGCTGTTGCCGACAATGTGTTATTATTCATATCTGGGTCAACATTGTTATTTACCATATCAATTGTAACATTAATGTTTTCAGTTGCAGGATTAGGGATAGAAAGTTGATTTGCATGTGTAAAGTTGTAAGAAGTGTATGAAGCTATATTAAGACCAGTGAGGTTATCAGTATATGAATTTGTACCATCAGTCCATGTAATATCTAGTGCAGTAATTGTATTTCCGCCAACATTTGTTACAGTTCCTTCAATATTAATATTTGCAGGAGCAACTGAGTAAGGGGTGATATTTAATGATTCAAGTTTTGCGTTATTATCTTGTACTTCATCAACAATTATATTATCAATTCCAAGTACATGCATATCATTTGAATTATTTCTGAAAGCAATATAGATTGTTTGACCAACATAGTTGGATAAAGACACAGCACGTGTTGTCCAAGTGTCATTTTCTCCATTACCAGCAACAGGTGTACTAATAGGACCTGGTGTAGTTGGAGTTGAATTGTAAAGAGGCGCTCCAGTAAAGTCTGAAGGGCTTGTTCCTGTAGTTGAAACATAAATTTCAACTCCATCAGGATATGCCGACTCATAACAAATCGCATCAAATTGCAGTCCAATTGAATTACTAGTGTTAGGTATGCTAATTGCTGGTGTTACCATCCAATCATTAGCTATTCCAACTGGGTTAAACCAAGATACACTTCCTGCACAGTCTTGATTTGCTATTGTTGCTGCTGAAAAAGATCCAGTACCAGTTATTACTGTGCTTGCTGAAGTAAACCCATCTAAATCAGTTAATGTAAAGGATGAAGGAATTCCTGAGTTAAAATCTTCTGAGAAGATTTGAGCTTGTGTGAATACTGTGCTAAGTGTTAGCAGAAGTGTTAAAAGATTTTTCATAATTTTATTATTTAGAATAGAACGCAAATATAATTAAATTCTTTCTCTTTAAAACGTATATTGTAATTAGTTCTTTATTATAAAAAATCCGTTATTATATCTAGAGAAATTTTTCATATATTTGCGAAAAATTTAAAAATGAAGAAGATAATTTTACTTACAGCATTAACTTTTCAGGCGATATTTTTGAGTGCACAAAGTTTAGGTATTACAGGTGATGATTTCGTAACAGGTGATGCAACAATAGAGATAGTATCTTATTTAACAGTAACAAACAATTCTGCTCAATCATTAGATGTTATTTGCGCAAAAAATGTGATTAGTCAACCTCAAGATGGAGATAATTATTTTTGTTGGGGAGGTTCTTGTTATTCTAGTAGCACAATGATATCACCTGATTTCACAACAATTGCTCCAGGTCAATCAACCACAGAATTTCAAGGTCATTTTAGCTCGCTAAGTGAGCCTGCTGCTACAGCTGTAGTAGAATATTGTTTCTACCCTAACACAGATCCATCAGATGTAACTTGCCTTACAGTCACCTTTGATGGGGCTGGAAACACATCAATTGAAGAAAACACTAGCCATATAATATCTGATTTTTATCCTAACCCTACAAAAGAAGTTGTTTATATAGATTATTTTTCTCACAACTCCTCAACATTGATTTTAATGGATATTTTAGGAAACGAACTAAAAAGAATAGAATTGCTAGAAAAAGGCCCCCAAACAATTAATATATCTGATTTACCAAAAGGAATTTATATTGGGAATGTTGTTTTAAATAATAAAGTTTTATCTATAAAAAAATTAATTGTTAGATAATCACCAAATTTTTAATTATGAAAAAAATAATTATATTCACTATTTTATTTTCAAATGTATTTTACTTATATGCTCAAATTAACACTTGTGATTCTGTTTCATACACAACAGCACCAGGTCAAGTATTAACAGTAAATTTAAACACCACTTCAGGATTGTCAAGCTTAGTAGATTCCATGGATATCTACTGGCAAGCATGTAATGAGTGCACATGTTATTTAGGATTTGATACTATGGCAGTTTTTCAGGATGTGCTGCCCACAGATACCATCAAAGTATGTTATGATGCTTATATATACATAGATACTAACGAATATTTTTGCTATCAATGTGATTCATTGATTTATGATGGGAATTCATGGGTTCTTTTAAATGTTATAAATCCAAATGAGATAGTTAATTTCTCTTCATATTCAATTTCAGATTTTTTTCCTAATCCTGCAAAAGAAATAGTTTATTTTGATTATAATTTAAATCACTCAGCCGAGTTGTTTTTTACTAATGAATTAGGGCAGAAATTGATGAGTATAAGTTTAGAGGCAACAGGAAAGCAGAAGGTTAATCTCTCAGCATTATCAAAAGGAGTGTACTTTGGAAATTTACTTGTTAATAATGAGATTGTAACAATAAAGAGATTGATTGTGAGATAATTATTTTTTACAAATAATAGAAGGCCTTGTAATAAATTTTGCAGGGCTTTTATTTTTTTATATAGCTACATAGTTTCAAATGCTTAAATTTGCCTAATATATTATTTAAGAAATTTAAAAGTGATAACACATATACATGGTAAATTAGTTGAAAAAACACCAACATATGTTGTGGTTGATGTTAATGGAATTGGTTATAAAATTAAAATATCTTTACAAACATTTTCAGCGATAGACGGTGAGCTATGTAAGCTTTATACTCATCTTGCTATCAAGGAAGATTCTCACACGTTGTTTGGTTTTTTTGAGCAAAGCGAACGCAATTTATTTAGAAATCTAATATCAGTTTCAGGAGTTGGGCCAAGTACTGCGCAGGTAATATTGTCTACTTACTCTCCTAATGAAATTATACATCATATTACAAGTGCTGATGTAAAGGCTATAGAGAGTGTAAAGGGAATTGGAGCAAAAACAGCTCAAAGAATTATTATCGATCTTAAAGATAAAGTAGCAAAAGGAATTCCTACATCTGATTTATTGTTTGACAAAATAGACAATACAATTAGAGAAGAAGCGTTATCTGCTTTACTGGCATTAGGATTTGCTAAAAAAGCTGCAGAAAGTAAGGTTGATAAAGTAATGAAATCAAATCCTGATATTGCTAGTGTTGAGGAATTAGTTAAAACTGCATTAAGTCAGATGTAACTAGCTATTTAAATTGAGAAATACACTATATAAAAAAATATCATTTTTATTTTTTACACTTTTTTTTAGTGTAGATCTAAATGCGCAATCATCTGTTGATTCATTGTTGGCATATCCCTTTTCTGGATCTCATTCTAGAGGAATATTTATGAATAAGCCGTCAAACTTTAACTCGTCAATAGATTTTAATCCTTTAACCAATACCTATATTATTCAAAATAAGATTGGAGAAATTAATATAGGTGAGCCCCAGATTTTGAGTTTTTCTGAATATCAGCAATATTCTCAAAGCAAAATAATAAATGATTATTGGGGTCTAAGATCAAAAGAAAGAATTGGAAATCAAAATTCTTTAATGAATTCTGTAAAACTTTTCATTCCTGGAAAATCTTTTGATAGAGTGTTTGGAGGTAATGCGGTTGACATTCGCCCACAAGGTTCTGCAGAATTAATATTCGGATTAAAGATAAACAGGGTTGATAATCCTTCGCTTCCTGAAGAACAAAGAAAAACAGTTTCATTTGATTTTCAAGAAAAAATACAAATGAATGTTATTGGCAAGATTGGTGAAAAACTAAAAGTAACAGCAAATTTTAACACAGAAACTACTTTTGATTTTGAAAACCAAATGAAGGTAGAATACACAGGTCAAGAGGATGAAATTATTAAAAAGATTGAGGTAGGAAATGTTAGCCTTCCGTTAAATGGGACTTTAATTACAGGAAGCCAATCTTTATTTGGTCTTAAAACACAAATGCAATTTGGAAGAACTACAGTTACAGGTGTTCTATCTCAACAGAAAAGTACAAAATCTGAAATTGAAGTCAGTGGAGGAGCTCAGCAATCAGAGTTTGATGTGTATGCAGATCAGTATGAGGCAAACAAACATTATTTTTTAGCGCATTACTTTAAAGATCAATATGATAATGCTCTTGCAAATTTACCTTTTATAAATTCTACAATAAATATTACAAAGATTGAAGTTTGGGTAACAAATAAAACAGGCACAACAAATGAGACAAGAAGCATTGTATCTTTTTTAGATTTAGGTGAGACAAGCGGTAATATTTATAATACAAATTTTTCTTTTCCAAACGGGGGGATTTTTCCAGATAACAATACCGCAAATAATATGTTTAATTTACTTACTACAACATATTCAGGTGTTAGAAATATTAATGACATTAATAGTATTTTAGCCTCCACTTCACTTTCCAATGGCACAGATTTTGAAAAACTAGAGCAAGCCAGAAAATTATCTGAGTCAGAGTTTACTTTTAATAGTCAGTTGGGTTATATCTCATTAAATCAAGCCTTAAATAATGATGAGGTATTAGCAGTTGCTTTTCAGTACACAATTGGAAGTGAAACTTATCAAGTCGGTGAATTGAGCACAACGGGACCATCATCTCCTGATGCTTTAGTTTTAAAATTATTAAAAGGAACAAATTTTACTCCATCGTTGCCAAATTGGGATTTAATGATGAAAAATATTTATACTATTGGCGCATATCAGATGAGCAGAGAAGGTTTTTTTTTAGATGTAGTATATGAGAACACGGAAGAATCAGGTGCTGTAACTAATTATTTAACTGAAAAAGATGAAGTAAATATTCATGGAATACCTCTAATTAAATTGTTGAATTTGGATAGATTAAACCAACAGATGGATAAACAATCAGATGGTGTTTTTGATTTTATTGAAGGGATTACAGCTAAATCTTCTAATGGAAGAATTATTTTTCCTGTTAGAGAGCCCTTTGGTGATTATTTAATTAATCAATTTGATAATCCTTCAATTGCTGACAAATATTCTTATCAGATCTTATATGATTCTACTTTGACAGTAGCACAACAATTCCCAGAAAAGAATAAGTTTAGATTAAAGGGGACCTATGAATCTTCTTCTGGAGCTGAGATTAGATTAAATGCTATGAATGTTCCTGCTGGATCAGTAACTGTAACTGCTGGTTCACAAAAACTAATAGAAAATCAACATTATACAGTAGACTATATGCTTGGTCGAGTAACAATTATTGATGAAGGAATACTTAGTTCAGGTGTCCCTATAAAAATTTCTTTGGAAAATAATTCTATGTTTGGTATTCAAAACAAAACATTAATTGGAATACATGCAGATTATGAGGTAAATAAGGATTTTTTGATTGGAGCGACAATGCTTAGATTAAGTGAACGACCATACACTCAAAAAATTAACTCAGGACAAGAACCGATTTCGAATACAATTTGGGGTTTAGATGCAAATTATCAACATGAGGCTCCTTGGCTAACAACAGCGATTGATAAATTACCTTTTATTGAAACTAAAGAAAAGTCAAGATTAATTTTTACTGGAGAGTTTGCACACCTAATACCAGGTCATCATAAAGCAGTAGGAGAGGAAGGCGTTTCATATATTGATGATTTTGAAGCTAGTAGAAGTTCTATTGACATAAAAAATATGGGGACTTGGAGACTAGCTAGTATACCTCAGGGGCAACAAGATTTATTTGAAAATTCTAGTGAAAACAATGATGTAACAGTAGGGTATAAAAGATCTAAATTCGCTTGGTATACTATTGATCCTTTATTTTTTAGGAATACCTCAGTTACACCCCCAAATGTAAATAAGGTTTTGAACTTGGCGAATGGAAATACAATTCCACAACAATCTTATCACTACAGCCGAGAGGTATTAGAAACAGAGGTTTTTCCAAATAAAGATCCTAATTTAGGAAGTCAGATTACTAATTTGTCAGTATTAGATATTGCTTATTACCCGAATGAGAGAGGTCCTTATAATTATAGTTTTAGCAATATTGATGCAAATGGAGAATTTAATGAACCCCAAGAGAATTGGGGAGGGATAATGCGTAAACTAGAAACTAATGATTTTGAAGCTGCAAATATTGAATTTGTAGAATTTTGGATGATGGATCCTTTTAATGTTGAGGATGGATTGAGTGATCATAAAGGAGGAGACATGTATATTCATCTTGGAAATATTTCAGAAGATGTATTAAAAGATGGATATAAGAGTTTTGAAAATGGGCTTCCAACTTCTTCAAACATTGAAGATATTACTACAACAGCTTGGGGTAGAGTGCCTACAAACTTTTCTATTGTTGATGCATTTGATAATGATCCTACTTCAAGAATTTATCAGGATGTTGGTTTTGATGGACTTGGATCAACAGATGAAAGAGTTTTCTTTGATTCTATTTATATTCAACAACTTATTCTTTCTGGTTTTCAAGAAACAGATCCCGTATACATTAACGCGGTTAAAGACCCTTCCAGTGATGATTTTCATTATTTTAGAGGCAGCGATTTTGATAGTCAAGGAATAACAATCTTAGAACGATATAAGGACTTTAATAATATGGAAGGTAATTCAGTGACTACTGAAAATTCACCTGAAAGTTATCCTACCGCGGCATCATCACAACCAAACACTGAAGATTTAAATGGAGATCATACCTTAAGTGAAACAGAAAGTTACTTTCAATATAAAGTTCGTTTACATCCTGATGAAATGGTTGTTGGACAGAATTATATTTCAGACGTGCTTGAAACATCTGTAAAAACTGAGAATGGAGCTAATAGGAGTATAAAATGGTATCAATTTAGAGTACCTGTTTATCAACCTGATAAGGTTATTGGAAGTATTAGAGATTTTAAATCAATTAGATTTATGCGATTAGTTCTTACAGATTTTAGCCAACCCATTATTTGTCGTTTTGCAACATTTGATTTAATAAGAGGAGAATGGAGAAGATATAATTTTTCTCTTGAAGAGCCAGGAGAGTATATCCCTTTAGATGATGAAAATGCTACAATTTTTGATGTTTCAGCTGTAAACATTGAGGAAAATGGAAATAGAATTCCTATTAAGTATGTTTTACCACCTGGAATAGAACAAGAACTTGATAATACAACAACAGCACAAAGACAGCAAAACGAACAATCGTTAGTTTTAAAGGTCTGTGATTTAAAAGATGGAGATTCTAGAGCTACTTATAAAACAACGGATATAGATCTAAGATCCTATAAGAGAATAAAAATGTTTGTACATGCAGAAGGAGAGGAAGATGATTTAAATAAAGGAGATTTTTCATGTTTCTTGAGATTAGGTACAGATTTTACAGCTAATTATTATGAGTATGAAGTATCATTAGAGCCTACTCGACATGGGGCTACAAGCATAGCCGAGATTTGGCCATCCAATAATGAGATCAACATTGCTTTTGAAGTTTTTCAGCAGGCAAAACAAGATAGAAATTATAATAATTTTAATGTGTCATCCCCTTATGTAAAATATACAAATAGAGGAAAGGTTACAGTTGTAGGAAATCCAAATTTAGCACAGGTTAAAACCATCATGATTGGTATAAGGAATCCCAAAAAGACATCGATGGAAGATGTTGATGATGGCTTGTCAAAATGTGGTCAGATCTGGGTAAATGAGTTGAGACTTACAGAATTTGATGAACAGGGGGGGTGGGCGACAAATAGTAGAGTTACAGCACGATTAGCTGATTTTGGGAATGTCACATTATCTGGTAGTATGAGTACTATTGGATTTGGAAGTATTGAGAAGAAAGTTAATGAGCGACAAAAGTATAATGATTATCAGTATGATTTTTCTTCTACATTTAATTTAGGAAAATTTTTTTCAGAGGATATTGGCTTAAAAATACCGATGTATATTGGTAAATCTGAATCTATAAAATCTCCACAATATAATCCTTTAGATCCTGATATTCTTTTAAAATCATCCTTACAAGCTTTAGCTACCAATGCTGAGAAAGACTCATTGAAAAGTATAAGTCAAGATTATATTGAAAGGAAGAGTATTAACTTTACTAATGTTAGAAAAACAAAAGTGCAAAAAAAAGGTGAAACTCCTAAAAAACAGAAATTGTATGATATAGAAAATTTTACTATCTCTTATTCAAAAAATGAAATTTTCATAAGAAATATTAATACTGAATATAATAGAACTGTAAATTATAGGGGTGCGTTAACATATAATTTCAATACCCAACCAAAAAATATAAAACCTTTTTCAAAGATTAAGCTCCCAAAATCTGCTTATTTTAGATTAATAAAAGATTTTAACTTTTATACTATGCCAAAGTCTTTTTCATTCAGGACAGATATTGATAGGAATTATAACGAAACAAAGCTCAGAAATTTAAGTAATTCTAATATGCTTATTTTTCCTACATTTAATAAGTTTTTCACATGGAACAGATCATATGAATTAAAATATGACTTAATGAGGACATTAAAATTAGATTTTTCTGTTAATCAAAAAGCAAATATTGATGAGCCAGCTGGCCAGCTCGATAAGGCAGATCCTTTTTATAAAGAGAAAATGGATACAATATGGAACAATTTTTGGAATTTTGGTAGAGTAACTAACTATCATCATACTTTAGGTT
>MDSV01244806.1_pt1 | contig 18131 bp, 10 predicted proteins | sample 810851 | NCBI WGS metagenome assembly MDSV01 (sample SAMN05326640, study PRJNA326480) | marine metagenome | isolation source: seawater | place: Atlantic Ocean: North East | collected 2012 | reverse complement strand
GATGGAGGTCGGCTGCATGATCGACATGATCAACCAGTACGCCATCCCCTCGGCCAAGGCTGCTGGCATCAACACCTCCGCGATGGCTGAGGGAGTGACGAAGCTCAAGGCGGGTCTCGCGGGCATCCACGCCGCGAAGGATAACTTCGAGTCTGCCAAGCTCTGCCGCATCCTTCGCTTGGAGACGATGATTGAGGTGCGTAAGACTGTCGATGAAGTCGAGGCTGAGTGCCCGGCGAACTTGTGGTCGTACGCCACCTACAAGGAGCTTCTGTTCCTTGACTCTGGAAAGTTCAAGTGATAACACGAAGACGAGATATTTTTAGAATGTGTGCTGAGTTCCCGAGAAAAAATGTACACGGTGCTGCTGAGTAGCACAGCAACACCCAAGACTCCAGGGAAACCCCATTCATCCTATCCGTATTTTGATACATGCAAGACGCGTTATATATGAACCAATTAAAGGTTGCCCGACAGACTCTCGTGCTATCATCGCACCGCTCCCTTCTCGAACCGACCCTTCGGATGCGAAACACCAAGTGGGTGCTTTTGTAAAAGTGCTTTCTCAAAAAGGAAATTAATCACCGAAATTTTCGCAAAAACGACAGTGCATGCAAAGAAGCTTGTTTTCTAAATAAAAACTCGAAAATAGACCATCACCGCGACAAGAGAATGTCCTCAAGCGCTAGGTGAAGCAATATGACCAGGCATGCAGCCATCAGCGATCCAAGCGATAGGATCGCAAACATGTAGCAACACGTGCTCTAACGCAAACACATGGGATGTGATGGACGCTAACAGCCAATCGCTCCACACGTTATGCTCGGTTGCACCATTGAAAAAGACGCGGCTGCACGTCAACAATATACGATAATGAGCTGAACTTCGACAGCAAAGAATTAATTCAATAGCGCTAAAAAAACTGGGAATGTGAAGGCGTTTCAAAACAAGTAAAAGCTGGATCACACCGAAATTCGATGTTTATTTACTTCATGCGACGGTTCATGAAGGTTTTCGGCACTATATGAGTGCAGTTGTTGAAGAATACTTGGCATGAACAGCTGGGGGATTAAGTCCGCTGCTGTGTGCATCATGTCAATGACGACTGGAGGCGAGACGATGATGTAATTCGCTCCTACGCGTTCATAATAGTGCAGCTGGATGTGAGGAAATAATGTTTTAAGTACATCCAGAAGAATTCAAACGACTTCAACGAAACGTCACAATAACAAGGAGATTCAATATGATCGCGCTGTGAACGCACAAGAAATCATTCAAAGCGAAGTAGCACAAAAACGTGTGTTGAAGAGACTACCAGTCGTAACCAATCGAACGATTGATATTACATAAAGCGCCAAACGCTCTCTCTGTTCGTTTCATCCGGTGCACTATGAATGTGAGTCGCGTCACAATACACCATGACTTCGTGACCTTTACGATACTCTGGCCTGCCGATCGTTTCGACTGGGAGATCTTCAGTGCTCAAATCCTCCCACTGAATGATCGTCCCTTCCTCGCCATCTTGACGCAAGGGATGCGACAACTTGCAGGAATGACTAAATACACCGACGCCGCTCCATTTGCTTTCAGGGGGGAACCCGAGCATCACGGTGAACCTCTCCAGACCTGAATCTTGATGCCAAGAATGGCGCTCTTTTCGTCTACCCGTGCCCGTGATGTCTATGAGCGATCCGTGACTCTCTTCGCCACACAATGCGCCGAGCGTCTGAATGAATGTTCTCCCGTCTAAGCCCTCCACGCCGTGCTGCTCGAAGAGCTCGGTGAAAGCGACATACCCCGTTTTCGATGCTTTCCAGTTTACCATCAACGAAGAACTCAGCGAACGAATAGCAGCATTGGCCTCGTCACTTATGTTCTCGTCCTCGATGAAGAGATCGTCCCGCATCGCCTCCCGTATGCCGGTCCTGAACTCAGCGCTGGAGTTGAAAGCCGCTTCAAGACCTGTTCCCGGGAACAGGTCTTCGAGTCCGTAAAACTTAACGTGCTCTTTCACAGCTGCGAAGAGGAGAAGGGTGAGACGAAAGGTCAGAGAAACTGGGCATGGAAGCACATCCCCGTTAACGTTCGTTCATCATTGTGGTGCTCACCATCTTTTCCCGGTCGCCTCAGTTCAGGAGGGACCTCGAAAACATCCACGTCGTCCCACGCTCGGTATTCTGTTCCCGCAGCCCTCTTCGATGCCTTTTCAGAACTGATCTCGCTTTGCTTCTTCGGGCTCACCCCTGCCGCTGTATTCGAGTGTAGAGGAACATCGTGTCAGCGGGTATATTCTTCAAAGATGAGCTGAACGTGATTGTGGGTCAAGTGTCGTGCGTACCTGAAGCGAACGGATCCGCAGCGACGGACTTTGCACCGGAACCAAACGGAGAAGCAGCGGCACCTCCGAAAGGTGAAGGCGAAGAAGTCGACGCTGTGTTCTTCGCGTCACCGAACGGACTGGCAGCGCAACGGACCGTGGTCTCGCTTCTCAGTCGACACCGATATCCCAGTCGCAAACCCGAACGTGCCCCAAGACACGTTAAAGTCATCATCATCTTGTCACTGCTCCGCGAGCCGCTATTCTACCGTCGTTGGTCATCGCAGTTTTCTTTCTCGTCCCTGATCCGGTTTTTTATTTTTCCGAAACCGACGACCATGACGACCGATGTTCGAGGATTTCGTCCTGCGACAGTGCAATTTTCTTCACAGATGTTCGGCCGAAAACCACGTCTGCTTCACTCCGTCGGGCGCGCACCCACGACACGCATCCGAAGACTTCGTCAGTCGCGTGGGGGTCAGTTGGCGCGTGCACACGAGGCTCGCGTGCGCCGTGGCGTCTGGCGATGCTGCGTGGGGTCGGGCGTTGGCAACTTCGAAACTCGCTCACGTGGATGGTGACATCCTCCTCGACGCTCGCAGCGTCGTCCAGCTCCCTCGCCCCGAGCGCGTCACGGCTCGCGGCCGAACGCGGAGCTAAGACGAATCTATTAAGGTCTCACGAACGAAGATATCCTGCTCGAGCATTACGATCAACCCGTGCGGCAACGACACCTGATGGAGAAGAACGACGCGCGTCGTCGTCGAAGGCCTCGTCTTCTTCCTCGGAGTCGGACGCGAATGACCTTTCTCGACGTTTCGCGGAAACAGCGCGTTCCACTGGCGCATTTCAACCCGGGGATCTCGTTCTGGCTTGCGTGAGCGGCGGCGCAGACTCCGTCACGCTTCTTCATCTCCTCGTTCAGTTGCGCGACGCGTGGAATCTGGACGTTCGTGCGGTACACTTCAACCACGAAGTTCGTGGCGACGAATCAGCCGACGACGCCGTCTTCGTCAAGGCGCTGTGCGCGCGACTAGGCGTCGAGCTTCACGTTTGCGTACCCGAGAAGCCCTTCGCGCCATCCAATTTTCAGGCCAATGCGCGACAATGGCGTCGAGATGCAACAGTTAAACTCCTCGAAGCACTCGAAGGAAATGTCGTTCTCCAGGGTCATCACGCTGATGACCAGACCGAGACGACGCTGTTGAAACTCCTTCGTGGGTGTCACATTTCTCGCATCGCCGGCATGCGTCCGCGCGAGGGCGTTTTCGGTCGACCGCTCTTGTCGTTCCCGAAGCGCGAACTCGTCGCGTTTCTCGAGTCTCGCGCGGAAACATGGCGTGAAGATCCCAGTAATGCATCGCCGAAGTACCTCCGGAATCGCGTGCGCGCAGAGCTGATCCCTTTGCTTCGCGAACTTGTCGACGAAGGCGGTGTCGCGTCTCGCATCGAGGCGTTGACCGAGCAGAGCACGCACCTTCGCGAACTGCTCGACGAAGTGCCTTCCGCATACCTGGCGCACGGCGATGGGCCAGTGACATCGTCTTCTCCTTTCGATAGGTCGTATCTCGTGCGAGGTGAGATTGATCTCGATGTTTGGTCCGGGCTTCCCACGCTCGCGCGACAGGACCAACTTCGCGCGTACGTTTCTGATTGCGCCGGAGTGGACATGGAGTATCACGTCCTGCGCAAGATGTGCGCACGACTCTTCGCGCGCGTGAACGCTGACGTGAACACCGCTGACGCGCCAGAATGGGAATGGCGAATACGCGGTGATTGGGTACTGCGTAGTGTCGGTACCCGAGCGTGGGCTGCAAAAAGGCCTCGCCTCGACTTGAGAGCGAATAAGGGCAAACAGACATCAGACGCGAACGATGGGGACGGCGACGCCGATGCACAAGCTATGGGAAACGAGGTCATCATCGACGCGGGCAGAGGCGTTTCCATCACGCACCCGCCCGGTTGGTTGGTTCGGGCGTCTTGGGAAACGTATACAACCACAGAGGGTTCCATGGAAGGCGTTCAGTTGGCGAATCTTCCCGATGTGTGCACGTTGCAACTTCGGTTTCGGCAGCCCGGCGACGCGTTTCGGCCGGGGCACTCGAGACGCGTAAAGCTGAAAGACTGGTTGCGAGGAAACGACGTACCCCTGCACTCGCGTGATCGGACACCGCTCGTTTGTCTAGGTGATGATATTTTAGCGGTGTACCCGTATCTATCTGCGGATGCGTCACCGAGCGAGGACGGAAGCGCGAAGGACGTCAGGAACGGCGCGCGGCTTAACCTCGTCGTGGACTGCGTCTCCGTCGACGATGCCCAGACGGTGAACGAATTCGAGTGAGAGAACCTGTGGGTTGCTTTTACGAGTGACAGACCATGTACACATACGAGCATCCCCGTGTCATACAATTCATCGCATTCACCAACGCGTGTGCTCGCGTCACGCCTCGTTCGCGTCTCGACTGTCGTGTTCTTCTCTCACCCGATCATGTTCCACAAGTCGTTGGTCAAGTGGTAATCTGAGCGGTCGCCCACGGCAAAGTCGATCACCTTGAGATCCTTCCCCTCGTGCGCGTTGACCCGCCCCACTATCCTGTCCGTGACCTCGTACTGCCAAGAGATTTTGGAGATGTGCGCGTAGAGACTAAGCTCGTGTTTCGCGCGCGGGACCTCCTCGGCTGCCACGGAGTCCACCTCGGCGCGACGCACTTTCAGCGTCGCGCCCCGCGACTTGAGCTCCTCTTGCAACTCTTCCAACGACTGCGCCTCTTTCTCCATGTTCGTCAGGTTCTCGCCCGCCACCCGTTTCTCGGCCTCCGCCTCCGCCACCCGCTTTTGGTGCTCCGCATCAGGCGCTGCCGCCGCGTTCACCTTCTTCTCCGCCTTATCGACGCGCTTCACCATCTCCCTGATGACCGTCTGCATGTGCGCCTCGCGCGTGTCGCACAGCTCGCGAACCTCTGCGAATTGCTGGTTCAGCTGACGCACCTTGACGGCGTCTTCGTCGGTGGAGTAGATGCGCCGCATCTCCTCGATGAGCTCATGGCACTCGGCGAAAGCGCCATCCGCGTAGGAGACTTCGGGAGCCATGACCGCCGGCAGGTGCGAGTGCGCACGCGCGTCGTGCCCCGAGATGTGCGCGTTCCCCTCCTGAAACCGAGCAGCTGGTTTGAACCAACGGACCAACGGAATGCTTCGAAAAACGCCATAACTTTTATACGGGAGGTTTTAGACCCTGTTTCTGGGTTTAAAAAAGTCAACGCGAGCCAATATTTTCGGCACCCGCGGCTTTTATCTCGGGACGACCCCTCTATCTCCGTCAGTGTCGTCCGCGCATCGACCGCACGCTGAGGGACGCGTCACTTCTCATCCGCGGCAAAACGACAGATTACAGCCCACGCTGAGGTACGCACATCTAATGACGGAGCCAGCCTCTCCCCCTCGGGCGCCCTGCCTCGTCGTTCCGCCCGATGAACGGACGCTCGTCGTTCGTGACGGCACACACATCACCACGCGTTTCGCGCGCCTGGCGACGAGCGCCATCGTTACGGCCGACGACGTCGCCGCCTCGACTGTCTCGTTTCCACAAGTCGCACATGTCTGACCCGAACGTCGCCTTTCCTCGTCCCCTTCCCCTCCGCAGCGACGGTGAGACCACCATGAGCGTGAAAGGCAAGGTGAACGTTTTCTCGCGCGTCCGTCCCGGACTGGCTCGCGAGGACGGCGACCAACACTGCATCACCAACCACCCGGAGTTAAAGAAGTGCGTAGTGCGCGTGGAAGATGATGCCGTCGAACGTGTCCTGGCGGGCGGATCAGCCGCCCCGGGCAAGGTCACGGAGAAGGCATACTCCTTCGACGGTGTCTTCGACCCAGATTGCACGCAGAAGGAGGTGTACGAGGAGGTGGGAAAGCCGGTCCTGAAGGACGTGCTGCAAGGATACAACGGTTCCATACTCGCGTACGGCCAGACGAGCGCGGGAAAGACACACTCGCTACTGAACAGTGGCATGGGCATGGACGGCAGACCCGACCCCAAGCAAGCCGGTCTGTTACCCCGTCTCGTCGCCGCGCTTTTCGTGCACATCGGCGCCGACAGCAAGCACGCATACACCGTGGAGGCGAGCATGTTACAGATTTACAACGAGCAGATAGATTGTTTGCTCAACGAGAACCGGGAAAAAGGTCATGGACTGCAAGTCACGGGAAAGTCCGACGTGAAGGGCCTGACCTGGATCGCGTGCAAAACGCCGAGCGATATGTTGATGTGCTTTCAGCGCGGGCGCAACAACCTCGTGTACGCCGAGACGAAGATGAATAAATCCTCCAGTCGCTCGCACGCCGTGTTCCAAATTAAGATTTCCAAGAGGTCCCGCGCCTCCTCCAGGGCAATGGTGGGCGGTGGAGGCAAAGTGGAGATGAAAGCGACTTTCGGTAAACTCACCGTTGTCGACCTGGCGGGCTCTGAACGCATCAAAAAGAGCGGCGCGTCTGGCGCGCAGTTCAAGGAAGCGACGAACATCAACGGCAGCCTTTTGGCGTTTGGCAACGTCGTCCAGGCGCTGGCGGAGAAGAAAAAGTTCATCCCGTACCGTGACTCGAAGCTCACGCGCATTCTCGAGGATTCAGTCGGGGGAAACTGCAAGACAAGCCTGCTGGTGTGTTGCTCGCCTTCCGTAGAGTCCTCGGACGAGACGGTGTGCACGCTCGATTTCGCGTCGCGCGCGGCGCGGATCGAAATCACCGCGACGATCAACGAGACGACGGTGATGGTGGACGCCAAGTCACTCATCGCGGACGCCGCCGGGGAAGGCTTGGACACCGCGCTTAAGGAGAAGCACCGTGAGATGAGCGAGTTGGAGAACAAGCTGCGCGCGGTGAGCTCCCAGAACGAAGCCGCGCTCAAGAAGGAGAAGGAAGAAGCGATCAAGAAGCAAAAGGCTGAGATGGCCAAAGCGGCTGAGGCTGGCAAGCTGGTTGACACGTATAAGCTCAAATCTGAAGAGGCTGCGAAGACGATCAAAGAGCTCGAGGAGGCCGTCAAGGAGGCGGCGGAGGCGAAAGAGGTCAGATCGGAGATGAAGAAGATCGTCGACGAGAAAGAGCGCGAGGTGCAACTTCTTAAGGCGACGCTTGCGGAGGAGCGCAAAGCTCGCGCGCAGGTGGATGACGAGCGCGCGAAAACGCTCGTGCGACAAGTATCGGAGACGAAGGCGCTCCTCGACGAAGCGAACGCACGCTCGTCCGCCCTCGAGGCGCGTGCCGGTGAGACTGAGACTCTCGTCGCACAACTTGGGGAACAGCTTCAGGAGTCGACAGCCGCGCTTGAAGCTGCGAGCACGGAGGCGTCGGCGGCTGCAGTGAGAGCCGCGGAAGAGCACGCCGCCGCCGTTGCGAAGATGGCAGAGGAGCACGCCGCCGCGCTTGTGGAGAAGGAGTTCGAAGCCATGGCGCGAATCGAAGACGCGGTTGAAGCTACAAAGCTCAAGGCTGATGCAGAGGCGGAGAAGAAGGAAGCGGAGCTGGTCCGTCAGTGGAGTCTGAAGTTGAGCGACCAGGCGGAGGCCGCCGCGGCCGAGCTCGCGGAGCTCGCTGCGGAGCTCGCTGCAACGAAAGAGTCGTTCGACGCAGAACGCCAAGAGAACGAAGAGCTCGTGGAAACGCTCAAATCAGAAACGCAGGCGAGCTTGACCCGCATAACCACGCTCCAACAAGAGGCAGAACAGCTCACGTCGGAGATTGAAGCCGCACGCGCTGAAGTCGTCGAGCAGCGTGAGGCTTCGGCAGCGGAGGCTGCGAGGCTCGACGCGGCGCACGCCGAGGCGCTCGCCAACCTGAACGAGAGAAGACGCGAGGATGCTTCTGCAGCAGAGAAACGCCTTGCAGAAGCAGACGAGGCACACGCCGCTGACACCGACGCGATTCGCGCGCGCGCGGAATCGCGAGAGAAGCGTTTGTCGTGGGCGTTCAGCGCTTCGAAGGCGTTACTCGCTGAGACCAACGCGGCGATTCTGGCGGACCACGCGAGGATGAAACAGAGGTTCGAAGCACGAGACAGTCGCGACGACGACGTGGAGAAAATCGCCGAACTGAGCGCCGAGGTGAACGCGCTGGATAACTTGAACATGCGTCTTCGCAGGGAGACGCAGGCTATCGCTCGTGAACTCGATAACCGAGACCAGAACGATTACATCTTCGGAAACGCCCAGGGGCACCGATACGCGCCGGGGCCGCGAAAATCGCTCGGCTCGCGCACGCAGAGCGTTTCAACAGGCCGGACGATAGATGGGTCGTCGTTCCTCACGGCGAAAGGAACGAGCGTGGGGACGCGAAGGACAGTGCGAGGGCAATGATAAAATACATAGTAAAGCGACAGCTGTAGTATTAACATGTAACATACTGTAGACTATCTACATAATCAATCTATTACAACTGAGTAGAGAAGGAGACGCTGCTTCGCGCTCCGCCTCCGCGCCCTCCGCCTCCACGCCCTCCGCGTCGCGGAGGATTCTGGTTCCCCGAACCGAAGACGTTACTCGGCGTCGGCGTCCAGCAGTCCGGCTGATTCATCATCGCGTCGTCATCGGAGTCATCATCAGACAGGCGACGATTCATTTGTCGCTCATCTCGCGCTTCCCTGTCCCGCTCGTCTCTATTGTCCCATTCACCTCTCCCGTCTCGCTCCTCGTTTTCCCTGGCTCGCGCCGCCGCGTCGTGTTCTTCGTTCCCCGCCACGTTCAGTTGTCTTTGCTTGCCGAACGACCTCGCCTGCGTCAGCGTGCGGATGTCCTTGCGAACGGTTCCTCTCCCTGGTCCCCCTCCACCGCCGTTCCCGCCGCCACCGCCCGCGCCGTTTCTCTTCCCTGCGAACGCGTCAATGATGCTGCTCGATGAGTTTCTGACGCCGTTGTGAATCAAGAGCGCGTGGCCGAGAGGTACACCTATGGCTTTAAGGTCGCACACGTCCAGTTTCTTAACCGCCTCGATCGTTTCGATCTTCTCGTCGATGAGCGCGTTGAAGTACATATCCATGCCCTCACCGTCGTCGTCCTCGATGGTGTCGAGCAGGTGTCGCAGATCTTCAACCTTTTCCGCTGCGACAATTTCACGCTGCGCGCAATCGTCGTAATAGTCCTCGTGCTTCCAAAACGATTCCAAGAGGAGCTCCACTTGTGTCGACCGCAGACCTTGCTTCGCGAGCGCCTCGCGCGTCAAGCGCTTCAAGTGATGCAGCAAGTTGTTTTCCTTCCTTCCGGAGAGGTCGATGTGGAACACCGCCGACTTGCCCAAGGAGAACTCCAGGTATGCGACGCCGGCATCCGCATCGCATTGACCGGGCACGCGCGTCACTTCTTTCACCGCTTTCTTGATGCATGCGGAGATCATCGTGAGGTTCCTGGAGACCATAATCTTCCAGCGCACGGACGCCCCACCGAAATGTTCGATCGCGTAATGGATCTCCTCGCCGTTCAGCGCCAGGAGCACGGTCTCGACGCTGCACACCGCGGTTCTAGAGCGCGGCTGGCCATACTTGTACACCACCTCTTGTCCGAACGGCTCACCGCCTTGGCGGTACACGTCCAAGGCGTCCCCGGAGCCCGCCGCGCGGGGGGGGAGTATGACGGTCCCTTTCACGCAAAAGTACAAGTGCGTCGCGGGTTCCCCCGTCGAATACACGGTGTCTCCTCGTGCGTACACGTGGACGGTAATCCCAGAAGAGAGGTGCATGATCATGTCGGCATTGGCCGCCGCAAACACCCCGCACGACCGGAGAATGTCACCGTACATCGCCTCCGCCAAAACCCTGCGCATGTCATCCGACACGTTTTCGAGAATTTTGTTCAAGTCCTTGTACTGCTTCGAGTTGGCGTACTTGTACAGATAGAAAGAGCGAATGCGTCGACAAAACTCGGGACCGGGGACTTCGTCTTTGCGCCACTTCATCACGCGGTTGTACACGTCCTCGCGTTTCAGAAACACGTTCAACACGTTGAGGTTGCTGTAAAACTCCCGCGAGGCTTCGTTCATCTCGTCGACGATGGTCATCACGCCGCCGATGATCGCGGCGTTGGCGATCGCCCCAACGATGAGCAGCAACGAGATGTACCCGCGGAGCACGGAGGACTCCGCGTCAGGGTCGTGTCCTGCACCCATCCCCGTGGTGATCCATGTCAGGCCCCACACGAAGCAGTAGTAATACTTCTTGAACGTCGTGACCTTTTCGTCCATCTCGAGCATGCTGGGCAAGAACACTTCCAGCGCCGGCGAGTCTGCGTCGTACAGGCAAATCAGCGACGTTATACACGCGATCCAGTGCGCAGTGACGAGCAAGACCACCAGCAGCATGGAGATGTTCAGCGCCTGGTAGTCGATCGCGAAATCGGCTTCGTACTTCTTCACAATCTTCAACCCGCGAAAGATACGAAGCATCTTCAGCAGGCGGAACAGCTTGAGCACGCGGAAGACTTTCAGCGACCCGAGACTCCCGCCCTCGCCTTCGACGAGCTCGATGAGGTCAAAAGGCATGATGGAGAGCAGGTCAATGATGAACATGCCTTTGAAGTACCTGAAGGCGAGCTCCTGCTTCGAGGTGACCCAGATGCCGTCGTCGCCCTCGAACGGCGTGATGAACACGAGCCACATATCGAGGAGGAAGATGATGTTTATGAGCTGGTTCACCCAGAACAGTATCTGGACATTCACGCCGCCGAGACCGTCCATGAACGAGATCTCGTACGGAGTCACGAGCGCGGTGAACACGAGTAAGTGCAGGGTCATCAAATCCCACGCCTGGACGTACTTATGGCGGGGGTTCACCACCTGCCACGCGTGGTTCCAGAAAGGATCGGCGTCGGTGAACACGGGGTTCGCAGCACCCAAACCTTGCGTCGCGACCATGCGGGACTTATGTTTCAGCGCTTCTGTCCTGGCTTTGTTCCTCTCCGATGCGCGCAGACGCATCGCCTTCGCGTCGCCGCCGCCGTACACGCTCTCGTCGTCGCTTACCACGGAAGGGGGCCTGCGATGAGGCGACTTCATCGCGACTCCCCGAGTCCCCGGGTGGCTATTTCTCGGAACGCCCTTACGCAGGTCGCGCTCCTGCCCCTCGAGCTCCTCGCGCGCCTTCGCGGCCAGGGCGCCCTTGAGGCCGCCACCGCGCATGCGCGCGCGAGGAAATCGAACGAAAAGGTCTGACCACCGCGCGTAGCTGCCGTTTGGGGATGTGACGCCACGCTCGGTGCGCGTGACCGACTGGCGATCGCGCGAAAACCGACGTTTCGGTGTTCGACACTTTCAGCGATCGTTTCAGCGTTTCCAAGAGCTTGAAAAAAGCTATACCGATGATGTTGTCCCTCTCGCCTGGTCGACGCCTCCTCAGTCGAAGTCGTCATCCTCGTACTCCATCTCTTCCTCCGCTGTCCTCGTACCCTTGTCCCAGTCCTTGAGCTTGTTCCGCCCCATCAGGTACCCGTCGGACAGCACGTCCCAGCCGCCGCCCCCGCCCTCCTCGGGTTTCTTCTCCTCCGTCTTCGCCTCGGCCCGCTCGCGCTCGCCCGACTTCTTGAGCTCCGTCAGGAACGACCCCTTGGTGAGCTCCTTGGGCTTCAACAAACCCCCCTTGCGTTTCCCCGCGTCCGCCACCGCCTTCTGCGCCTTGCTCACCGCGTTGAACAGGCGCACGACGCCGCGCGTCGCCGTCTGCAGCATGCGGCGCTCCAACTTGTCGCTCGCGGGGTGCGCGATGCCGCGCGCGGGGACGACGTGCCCGCGCTCGCGAAGCTCCAGCTTTTTCCGCTTCTCCAGTGACCGCGCGCGTTTTTCGACGCGCGCCTGCGCCTCGACGCGCCTCTGCTTCTTGGTCTTGGGCAAGATCTCGTTCGGCAACCCGGACGAAGACGGCTTTGCGTCGTCGCCGACCAGGGCGCCGAAGGCGCGCGCCAACCCGAACGCCGCGGAGCCGCCCTCGGCGCGCGCCGCCGCTGCCGACGCGGCCGCGTCGCCGCGTTTTCGTTTCGGGGCGGCGTCTTCGTCGGAAGCGTCGTCGGACTCGTCGTCGGACTCGTCGCCGTCGTCGAACGCCGCGTCGTTCTCGAACTCGTCGTCGCCGGCGCCAACCGACTCGTCGTCCGAGTCGGAGGACGCGTCGGGGCGCTCGTCGAGTTCGAGATCTTCCCCGCCGAAAGCCTCGTCGTCCAGCTCATCGAGAGACGAAGACCCTTCCTCGTCGTCGTCGTCTCGGTCGTCGCTCTCGTCTCCCTCGGTCTCCTCGTCCTCGGACGACATCGAAGGCCCACCCTCCTCGGACGCGTCCTCCTCGCCATCCTCAAACGCGTCTCCCTCGACGCCGTCGTCGGAAGAAGACTCCCCGGACGCGCTCTTGGATTCGGGCGAGGGCGCGCGCCTGGCCGCTTTCTTGCCGGCTAGCGCCGACGAGGGCTTGCGCTTTCCGAGGGTGCCCATCGCGCACGCTTCGCTGTGCGACGCCGAGGTCTGACGACGCGCGCGGGGGCGTGTGCGAACGCGCGAAGATGAGCCGCCGCCCTCTTCCGCCGCCGACTGACTGCTTTATTGGGTTTCGATACCAGACAGATCGTGTGCGTTTCGTCGCTCGTCGCGGATATCCGTATCGAACTCAACCGGCACGCCACACGATCGGCGTTTCGTGGCTGCGAGAAAACAATCGTATCTTCTCGTCTCGAACGGTTTGGCGTCGCGACACCCCGTTCGCAGTCCGGCCCGCGCGCATCGCGGCCGCCTCGCCTCTCCAGATCGTCCGTCGAGCGATGGGCAAGGGTTACCGCGACGGCGACGCGCCCTGGCGCTTCAGCGGCCGCGCTCTGTACCAGCTGAACCTGGTGAAATCGAGCGAGGCGAGGAAACACGTCCCCGCGGACTTGAAGCTCGTGGAGCTCTTCGGGTACACGCTGGGCGGCGTGTACCTGGCGAGGTACGAGGACTCCCCCGCAGGCACGTTCGACGAGATGGTCGCGCTCGGCGGCCTCGTGTGGAACCCACCCACTTCCTGCGCGTGGGCGGCGAGGGTGTTCGTCAACGACGCGGGCGCGCGCGCGCACGGGGTGAAGACGTGCGGGTTGCCCTCCGCGCTGGCGCGATTCGTCGACGACGACGACGCCGCGGACGCCGAAACGCGTGGGTGGTGGAAGCACGTCAAGCCCCCCTCCGCGTTCGCGAACGCGCGCGCGTTCGTGAAAGGCGAGCGGGCCGTTTTCAAAGCGAAGAAGCGCGCTTCGCGTTCGGAGACGGTGCGTCTCTGCGACGGCGACACGGGCGCGGACGTGTGCTCGCTCGCGCTCCCCGGCGCGGGCGCCGGGCCGCTCGGCCCGCGGATCAACGTGAAGCTCCCGAGTTTCAGCGGGCGGACCGAGGCGTGTCCCGACCTGCTCAAGTACTCGCTCGACCTGCGCGCGAACGTGCGCCTGAGCGGACCGATCCTCGCGGAGACCGAGACCGAGGCGGAGACGGCGCGGGCCGCCGGCGAGGCGACCGCTTCGCGCGCGGGGGCGGCGCCCTCGGCGGGTTTCTGGGCGCCGACGGGGGACGTGCGTTTCCCTCCCGCGTCCGCCTTGGCGTCCGCCGCGTCCCTGAGCCTGGCGCAGAGCCCGGTGGGAACGGACGCGGTCGCGTCCGAGGAGCCCGGGAAACCCGCGCGGCGGACCCCTCGACCGCCGGCGGATGCCGAGCTGGCGGCGATTCTGCGCGGCGCGCCGTTGCTGTGCTTCGCGTTCGACGCCATGGAGATGGACGTCGGCGCGCCGGTCGTAGCGGCGGCGAAGCGAGGCGAGACGCGAGACGCGCGCGGGGCGGTGAAGAAATAAGGCACACTGTATCAGATACCGCTCGCGTCTTTCCGCGCGCCTTTTCGCTCGCCTTTCGCTTTGAAAGGAACGCGCTTATATAAACGCTCGCGCGTCTTATCATCTGTCCACGTACGACTGGTACTTTTTGCTCGGCGTCCCGAAACTGCGCCGAGCGCTCCGGCGTCCGCCGTGCACGCGCGCGACTTCCTTCTTGTCCAAGTCCGCGCGCTTCGCGCGCGCCGTCTGCTCGACGCACGAGCCCGCGAAGTATACCACCACCAGCGTGATGAGCCAGCCCCATACCGTGCTGAGAGGCACGCGGGAGGCACCCAGAGAGGCCGCCGCCGACGTTCCCGAACGGGAACCCCGCCTCCTCGCCGGCGATCTCCCGCCCTTCTCCATCTCGCGCAGCGCGTCCGCGACGCCCGCGTCCAGGAACGCCCCCACGTTCCACTTTTCCGGGAACGGCGCCGCGACGATACGGACCAACTTCGTCCGCGAGGACGTCGCGAACAGCGTCGTGAACACCGCGGTCTGCGCCGGCGCCTTGATCAGCGCCTTCCCGACGATCGTCGCCCCGAGGAAGTGCCAGAATGGCATGAGAAACGTTCCGCAGCAGATGCCGCACAGGTCGAAAGCCGCGTTCGGCCACGCGGACATCGCGACTAAGCCCAAGAACCCGTGCTTCTTCATGAACTCCAGCATGAAGATCTTCCAGTCGTGCACTTTCTTCTGGTACGCGTTCATCGCCTTCGTCTCCTCAGCCTCCAGCTCGAGGAGCTCCTCGTTCTCCTTGCCCGCGACCGCGGCGAGGTACGAGATCCAGTATGGGGGGATCTCGCCGACGGCGGTCCCGGCGCCCCAGACGATCGCCGCGGGCATAGACGCCGTCCACGCGTCCCAAAACGTCGGGGTCGCGATCGATCGATCACCGACGACGCCGCTCGCGCCGCAGTCGAACAAATCCTCCCCGCTCATGTTGAACCAGGAATTGCCCCTTGCGTCGAACCCGGCGTGGCCGCACGCCTCCGCGCTGCGGCAAACCTTCAGGATGTGCGGAAACAGAAACAGCACGCCGCTGTGCAGCCCGGTGCCGAGGCCGATGGACGATAAGACCCCGAGCCCGAACCACCACACGACGAACTCGAACTCACGCGTGAGCTCTCGAAGCGTCGTCGAATGCGGGCCGCCCACCGTTTCGCCGATCGTCACCGCCGCCGTCAGACAAAGCAACGGGTACAGCCCGACGCGCCGGTGGTGCACTAGCCATCTCCAAAACGCCTTCACCCCATCGGCACACGTGGCGAGAAAAAGCGCGAGCACCGCGGTGGGCGTGCGGAGCAGCGACAGCCTCTGGCGCCGTCTCGCCAGCGCGCGGATCATCTCGCGCTCGGCCGCGCTCATCTGACGCTCGACCGGCATCGCGACGCTTCGTGGTCGACGACGGCCCGAGCGCGTCGCCGCGCGCGATGAAATGCGCCCGCGGATCCGCGAGCGAGGGGAAAGAAACGAAACGCTCGCCGACGCCGCGCGGGAGGCGTCCGAGACGCACGCGCACGCGCTAGGCGCGCGCTCGCTTCGAGAAGGGTGGTGACGTACGGTCGTACGGCTGGAAACGCACCGAGAAAGACGCGTGGCTTCTCGGGACGCGTCGAGCGCGCTGACGAATGTCGTGGACCGCGCGGAAAAGCGCAATTTGGGCACCCTGAATCCCTGTCGCGTTCGTGACGCCTTCGCCGTAGTTCGGCACTCTTCCAGATCTTGGCGGGTCCTCGCTTCCACTCACGGGTGCGCGCCGTCTTCGCCTCGACCCCGACCGCTGGCCGCGATGTCCATGTCCCCCATGTTCCCGCTGTACGCGCTGTCGCTGCCGACGGTCCTGATCGCGTCCGCGACCATCTCCCTGCACCAGTTCAAGCTGTGTTTCGTGGCGTTCGTGAAGATGGCCAACACCTCGCGAGGCAACGCGGTGTGGCAGACGGTCCAGCCGGTGCTGCGGGACGTCGCGTTCGTGATGGAGAACACGCTGGGCAAGGCGTCGTCGTTTTCGCCCAACCTGACGCACGTTCTGCTGACGTCGCTCGTGCTGGCGGTGGTGTTCTCCGCGGAGAGGCTGCGATCGGCCATCGCGCAGACCCGGCGATGAGAGGGGACGGCGGCCCGTCGGCGCGAGTACGAAAGTAAAAGAAAAGACGCGTTTCCTTCGCCTCGTCGATTCAAAATCGTCCGCGACACGCGATGGCACGTGCACACGGTACCCTACGCCGTTATCCTACTCGTCTTCTGAACGCGGCGGCCCTGCCCCCCGCCGGCGGCCGCGGCGCCGACGGCGGGGGCGCCGGCGCGAGCGGCGCCTCCGGAAAAACGCGCGGCGCGCCGCGGGCGTCGTCTGTCCTTCGCTGCCCCGCCGGCTCTTTTTTGTTCGCCGCGACCGGCTCGAGCCTCCCCGCCCTCCGCCCGCCCGGCGCGTTTTCCTTCGTTTCCTTCGCGCCGGGTTTTTCCCTTCCGCCGATGAGCCTCTCGACGCGCGCCTCGTGCTCGACGCGCTCCTTTTCCTCCGCGTACACGCCCCTGAGCCTTGCGCCGTACCTCCGGAGCTCGGCGACATCCGGGGGCGGCTCCGCTCCCCTCGCTTCCCTCGCTTCTTCCTTCGCGTCGTCGGCGGCCCTGCCGACGGCGTCCACCATGAACTCGGCCTCGTCCTCCAGGCACCGCCGCATGATCTCGATGTCCTCCAGCAGGGCCTCCTTTTCCAGCGAGACCAGCTCCCTGAGCCGCCCGGCGACCGCGTCGACGTCGAACGCGCTGATCTTCCGGCCCAGCCGCTCCGCCGCCGCGGCGGACGAGAGCGAGCTGTGGCTGGACGACGGCCGCGAGGACGACTGCGGCCGCGAGGATGAGGCGCTCGGCGCGCGATTCCCACCACCTAAAGTCAGGTCGCGCGCGGATTTCGTGACGTACTCCAGCAGAGCGCGTTCCTCGTCCGTGGACGCGAGGAGTCGCGTCACGGATTCATCCTCCCCCCCCAGGCGCGTCGCCGCGCCGCTCGCGCCAGATTGTTTGTCCGTCGCCGCCTCCGCGTCCCCCGCCGCGACGGCTCCGTCGTTCGCTGAGCCGTCGCCCACGTCCGACCCGGCGATGCTCACGTCCGCTGGCGGTCTGGCGCCCTGGTGCGATCCCGGGCGGCTGCCTTGGCGCGAGTGCGGTCGGCTTCCGGCGACGCTCGACGACGCGGATGCCGAAAGGGAACCGTCGCCCGCCGCGCATTTTTTTATGGACGCGATCAGCAGGCGCAGTTCGCCCTCGACGAGCGCCCTCGTGGGGTTGGCGTACAGACTCTTCTGCGCGTTCAGGCGCCTGTGCGCCGCGGTATCGACCCGGTGACGCACATCGCCGATGATTTCCGCCAGGGCCGTCGCCTCTTCCATCAGACGCTCGTTCTCCTCCAAGGCGGTCACGCCCAGCGCGCGCCTCACTTCGGGGAACTCCGCGGGGTGCAGGGAGGCCTCGATGGAGGTCCAGAGCAACGACGTGACCTGCCGCAGCTCATCCGCGGGGACCGCGCCCGACGCGCCGCCAAGCGCGTCCATGCTCGTGCTACCAGAACCCCCGAAGCGACCACAGGCACGCGGGGGCGCCGCCCCATCTGGGAAGCGCTCGTTTCGCGTGTCGTTTTAAGACGTCTTTTCTCGAACTCGGACGGATCTCCACGCGGTTGGTTGACTTCCTCGGACACCACTGCGCCGCGCGCGTCCGCTCGGGGACGACTGTGCGGCAAAAAGTTTTAGCACTTCCCGAATACCACAAATACAAGGATTTGGGAGAGGTTAGAAAACCAACGAATGCCACAGGTTCTGCGCTCGGGTATTTAGCGCAAGACCTGGAACGCGAGTTTTGTGATGACGATGGTTGACACCTTCAAAAAGAAGTATGAGGTTGGAACTATCATTCACGACGGCTTCCTCGTCCAATCTACCGACGTCAAAGACGAAGTG
>MDSV01085727.1_pt1 | contig 18131 bp, 10 predicted proteins | sample 810851 | NCBI WGS metagenome assembly MDSV01 (sample SAMN05326640, study PRJNA326480) | marine metagenome | isolation source: seawater | place: Atlantic Ocean: North East | collected 2012 | reverse complement strand
TAGATCGACCACTGATTCAGTAGGATTAGAAATTTCAACATATTCACCATCAGAAGGAGTTAATACAACTTCAGTAAAGATAACGTGATCTACTTGTCCCAATACAAAGGATAAAGTAAAAACTATAGCTACGTATGTATTTCTCATATCTATTTTGGAACCGAAAACCGAGTATCTTATTTTAGTAACATCACTTTTTGTGTATACCTTTCGACGCCATTCAGCATATGAATGAAATACATCCCTGAAGATAAGCTGGAAGCATTCCACTGGATATTGTGAACCCCTGACTGATATGTTTTTGGGTTAACTACTTGAACTAACTTACCATTCACGTCAAAGATCTTTAATGAAATCTCCGAGGATTTATCTACTACAAAAGAGATGTTTGTAACAGGATTAAATGGATTTGGGTATGCAGGTAGCAGACTAAATTTATTTAAAATAATGTCATCTTGGTCAACACCTACGACTGTAGATATATCGCTATCATAACCAACAAGCAGTTGGAAACTCTCATTATACTGACTACCAACGCCAACAAACTCACCCCTAAAACCAACAATTAAATTTGAGATGTCAATACCAGTAGAATTCCAAATCATTACTTCAGTAATATCATCAATGGTGTAATTATTTCCGGTGGTGCTTATAGGGGTTACTTCTGTGATATTTCCAGTAACAGCAATTAAAGTTCCTTCATAGTTTGAAGAATTTGCCTGCGCAGCAGTTACCGATATGGGTTCTGGGATATCATTCCCACTAGATAATTCACGAAATACGAAATCTTTAATTTGGTATGTAGTGTTATAGTAACCAGAGTAACCAACAACCTCTACCTCATCGCCTCTATCTAGCCCATCGACAAGATTATAGTCAAATAATTGAAGACCGCGCCCAGATGCATCTTGTATGTATGCTTTAGTTTGGGTTGGGTAAAGAAGGCCTGAACCTCCAATAGTAACAATACCTTTAACAGTAACTAATTCATCACTACTTTGGTTAGTATATAGGTCTGCAATTTGACTTGGTGATGAGCTGGCAATAACTCTCTCTACTACTGCTGATTGCCCTTCAGCACCTTCGCTACTTGTAGCAAAAACCCTCATCTGGAGGACAATATTACCTTGCTGAGCAGGAACGGTCCCAGCCCAGATATCGCCATTGTCCTGATACATTTCAGCTTCATTTACTAATTGATCATTAGTACCATATTTAACAATCACGCTAGATACGCTCCCAGTGGGGACAGTAACTGCAGCACTAAATTCTATCTCGTTTTGATCTGTCAAAAATACTGGCAATATTGAACTTATTGCTACAACTGGTCCATCTTCAGCTATAGAAGGAGAACCCAAATTAATCCAATTATCAGATTCATATACAGTCAACCCACCACCTGGATTTGGATTTATTCCAGCTTCATCATATCCTAACACCTCCCACTCTGAACTAGCGGCATCAGATCCCGCAGATGATGCCCAATCTGAATTACCAGAACTAACGGATGACTTTCTAATTAAAACATGGTCTTTTGTCGCTGTACTAATACCTCCTACATCCCAACCATCACCTGGGTCAGGACCCCGCTCTCCGATTATATCAATGATTACACCTGACGAAGCATCAACAAGACCAAAGACATCATCACCATTACTTAAGTATAGAAAATCTGTGTAGTCTGCTTCTGCACGAATCATTGGATCCGCTTGAGGATGAGCAATCACATACACATCACCAGCAGCAACAATTGTACCGGAATCAAATTCAATATTAGATGGATATTGCCATGAGGACGCATCAGGACAACCATTTGAACAACTAGAAATAGCATATTGGCCAAGATCAATATCTGAGCCACTATTATTATATATTTCTAAGTATTTATTATTTGATGAGCCTTCAGCATACTCACTAAAGAAAATTGCGGTAGAAGCACCTTGAACAGTTTTTACATAAGCAGTTGCTGAACTTGAAGCACCTTCATTATCAGTAACAGTTAATGTAAAAGATAAACTATCTGAAGATGATGGTGCAATAAAGGTTACCACAGGCTCAGTTACTGAACTTAATTCAACGCTTGCACCTGTGGTTTGAGACCATTCGTAAGACTCGATTGTACCATCAGGATCTGTACTTAAAGAACCATCTAAAGTAACGAAACTTCCAAGGAGCACAGTTTGGTTTCCGCCAGCGTTAACAATTGGGGATATATTTTCACCTCCAGCAATAGCGTGAGAGCCAAGCGTAACTAGAAAATCAGATGGACCATAGCTTGAAATATTATCAACAACCCACTCAGAATTTTCAGTGGTTGTACCTGCAGAAGTAGCCCAGTCTGTGTTACCTGTTGTAACTGTAGGTTTTCTAACTAGTCTATGGTCTTCTGTTGCACCAGAAACCCCAGCAACATCCCAAGAATCACCAGGATCGACTGAGGGCACTCCTATAACATCAATAAGCTCATCATTATAAAATAAACCAACAGCATCATCTCCTGCAAAATGACAAACACTTGGGTAGCCCAATGCAATATCAACCACTGCCTCTAAACCACTGGCCTGATCAGCTGCTAAAACATAAACATCTCCACTAGCTATTGAACCAGTAAGCGAATGTATAAATCCGGATACTTCTCCATTTGAGGGGTGAAACCCCCAGCCAGCCCCACCGGCAGCTTGTTTAATTGTATAACCACTTAAATCTACAGCTGATTCTGAAGGATTATAAATTTCAATGGCCTTATAACTGCCAGAACTTCTTTCAACATACTCACTAATAAATAGATCTGTTTCTTGGGGAGTTGATGCAGGCAATGTCACAGCGCTAGCGTAAACATTATCTCCTCCTGTCGAAGAATTTCCTCCAGTGGCTAATCCAGATAAAGAGAAAGTAATATCGCCAACATCAGATGATGGTGCAAGCCATTCGACTATCCATTCCCCAGAAACTGTTCTAGTACTGTGTTGGACACGATTGCCGTTTAATTCAGCATTTTCTGAAGATGAACCAAGAGAAAAAGTTCCAGCGTTATCATTTCCGACTTGAGAAGCCATTTGAAATCCATAACCTCTACTATTGGTACCAATAACTTTTACTGTTAAAGAGTAAAGTTCACCTGGGGTATACCCATCGCTAGGTAAACCTTGAATTGAAATATTCCCATTACCAGTGTTTACAGCACCATTATGACATTGTGTACAATTGTTATAACTTGGCGCATTATTTGCATAATTCCCTGCAGGCCCTCCTGAGTTTGATAAAGCAACACCTGTCAAAAAGAGATAAATGATTATAAAGTAAAAATAATGTTTTAAAGATGACATAATAACTCCATTAATGTTGAATTAAGATTCTATATATACTTCCACCTGACCAATTTTTTTATCTCGGCAATTTTTTCTATCTCTAGTTTTAAATTCTTTTAAATTAGAAAGTTCTTCTTTTGTTAAAAGGTCTAAATGATCAAGTAATGTAGTTACCCCTATGGGCATTGCTCTTGGACTACCATCAAGAACCTTAAGAGCTATTCCGAGATTTTTCCCGTCTCTATTTTTAAGAGATATTCCTCTAATTGATTCACCGCCACCTTTCGTAACAGCATTGCCATTTAAAGCACTAATGAATTTAGTATCAAAATGCCCTTTGCCCGCTACATTATATGGATAAGATATCATCGCATTATAAACAGTAACTAACTCAGGGTGTTCATTTGTTGATAACTTTTGAAACATTTTTGCAATTGTTTCAAGCGTAAAAAATGCAGTTGGCGCTGAACAGCCATCTACCTCCATCGGTATATCTTTGATCTCAGAATACTTCTGTAAAGCTGCATAGATTGTTTTTTGAGCAATGTGATCTGGACTTATATAATTCTTTGAATCTTTCGATAAATACTTTGCTAATGCCAACATTCCAGCATGTTTACCACTGCAATTATTATGAAATGGAGTCAAATTCCTTTCATTCCTTATTAATTCATGTTTAGATGAAATATCCGCAGGAGCATGAATTCCACATTCATAATCCTCTACAGTACAACCTATTTTAGTTAACATTGATTTTGCAGTTTTAACATGAATGTCTTCTCCAAGGTGAGACGCGCACATTAACGCAATTTCACTTTCATCAAAGCCAGCAGCCTTAATCGCACCTGATTTTATTGCGGCACCTGCTTGAAATGGTTTTGCTGACGACCTTATGCACGTTAAATAATTTGGATCGCCCGTAGAAAAAACAATATGTCCAGAATCATCAACTACGGTAGCAAAAATTACATGTATGCTTTCTGTTAAGTCACCTCTTGTTACTCTACAAAGAATAGGCATATAAATTAATAAACTAGCCTTGAAACAAACTCAAAACGAAAACCTTTTTTTTGAAGATCAGGTATTTCTCTTTGAAGCACCGATAGAGTTTGAGGCTTCACATGACCTATCCCAATTGCAATCCCTTTTCGCTCTGCAACATCAGCTAATTTTAACATCTGAGTTCTTATTTTTTCTTCATCAAGATCATTGTCTAAGAATATGTCTCTTTTATTGGTAGGTACACCATATTTTCGCATAGTGGATTCTGCTACGGAGTTTCTAGTAGTCCTGCTATCAACAAAAAATTTTTTGTTTGCTTTTATCTCATGCGCTAAGATTGTCATAATCCTTATATCAGCTGTACCCCTTGAACCCTGATGATTATTTAAACCTACAGCCTCAGGCAGATGAGAAAATGATTTATTGATTCTTTCTTTTATTTCGCCTTCTTGAAAATAAGACATGAGCACATATTCTTCTTCACCATATGTTTTCCCAATATTCTCCATAGGCATGTGGACAACTATTTCATATCCAGCATCATAAGCCTTTTTTGAAAAAGACTGACTGTAGTCATGGCCTGGAATTATTGCATATGTTAAATTGCCAGGTAATTCAAGAAATCCATTAGAAATGTGATCGTTACGATATCCAAAATCATCAATGATAAGGGCTATAACACCTCGCATTGAAGAAACAATATTATCTTGGGAGTCCTCTTTGATTGGCTCTTCTTTTTCCAGGGAGTCTAATACTATCTCAATTTCTTCTTCTGGCAAGACTCCATTTTCAAGGTCTGATAGATGATCTTGCTGCTTTTTCAAAACAATAAGCAATACAACTACGAAGAGAGTTAATACATAAATTATTAGAGTTTTATAATCTTGCTGCATTAAAGCATCCTATAGTTAATGCTGAAAATTTTAGGTTCACCAATTTCTTGAGAGCCAAATCTTGTTGCATAGATTACCTTAAAACGACCATATTTGAGTCCACCGCCAACAGAGAACTCTGCATCGAATTTGGTGATTGAGTATCCAGCCAAAAAGTTTAATTGACCCCATTGCATATCAGCGCCAAGTTTAAATTTCATCGGAAGTTCTTTTGTAAAATATTCAGAAGTGAAATATATATTATTTTTTAATCCATATAGATCTACTTTTTTAGATATGCCCGCTACGATCGCAACGGGTAACTCAGGCCTATCTTGATAAAATTTTGACATATATCCTAGGTTAAGAACTGAGATACCTAACCCAAAGCCATTGCTTAAAAGCTTAGAATAACCGATATCCATTGAAAAACCATCAGCTTTTTGATCATATATACCCAATGATAAATAACTAAGCATCATACCAAAATTTCCAAATTCATTACCTCTTGAAACTCCTGCGCCTAATTGAAAGGCATACGCAGAAAATTTAGAAATTGGATTATCAGAAGGAGAATTATCTCTAAACTCTAGATCAGTCACATCCGCATGTTTAATAAAAAACCTGTTATTATAATTACCAAATCTTTGAATATAGTTTAATCCTGCTAGGTTTATATTACCAAACCAACTGCCTGAGCTTAGATGAAACATAGGGCTATCATTTATCTGTTGAATGAGAGCGGGGTTTACACTTTCCGCCCCACCTAATGAAGGATGCCGCCCCAATGCCATGGCACTTGCATTCTCAGGAAATAATAAAAAGTTTGTTCCTAATGAAAGTGCAAATGAACAAAAATTAAAAACTACTATTAAAAAAGTTTTAAAAATTAAACGCATAAGAAAATGTATGTGCTAATTGAGATGCCCAATCCATTGAAAATGTATAATCAATCCTTGAGTCGTGGTCTTTTATTAAGTCATACTCTAAACCCCAACCAAAAGCAATACGCCCATTTCCTAAGCCCCCTCTAAAATAATATAAATCTTGATAAGTATATTCGACACCTAATCGCGGAAGCAAATTAACAAAAATATCATCAGATTCTTTTTTGGCTATTCTGTAGTTTGTTATAAAACCCCCATCTGCTACGACCCGTATATTTTTATAATTAAACTTCGTCCCAAACCTATAAATCGTTGGAAAATACTCACTATATATTCTGCCTTCAGCATACAAATCTCCTGAGTCCCAATTATACATTGAGTTAATGTCTTGTATCATAAGACCAAACGTAGTTGATTTTCCTGATTTAAAAAGTAAACCTACATCAAAACCAATACCACTACCTTTGTAAGACTCATTAACAGGAAGTTGATTTTGAAGTATCTTTATATTTACACCAAAAGAGAACCACGGTAAAATTCGTTGAGCGAAAGAGATCATCAAAGCATCTTCGCTAGTTTGCATCATTGTCGTCTTTTCACCCGCACTATTTCTACCTTGTATATCTGTTACCCCGGCACTGACCCATGCAATTCCAAGTCCTGCTGTAGGAGGTAAAGGCGTGGCAAAACTAAGGCCAGATAGTCTCCTGTCTAAAGACATACTTGAATATGAGAGGCCAACTTGCCTATCAATCAAAAAAGCTGCCCATGCAGGATTATAAAATGTTGAGAACCCATGATCTTTTTCTGCAGTAAATGCACCTCCCATAGCAATTGACCTAGCTGTAATACCCAGCCTCAAAAAACTACCAGATAAACCAGCATAATCCTCTGCAAAAATACCAGAAATAAGCAATGATGTTATGATTAATGACTTTTTCATTTCACAACGATCAGCTTTGTCCAATTATCGCCCGGGGATTGGTTACTAGAGCTAGCATAATTAATACGTATGAAGTAAACCCCGTTAGCTACATGGTTCCCTAACATATCGCGCCCATCCCACTTTAATGCACCATAATATGAATTAAGGTTATAATTTTTTGAGTGGACCTTCTCCATCCCAAAATTAAATATATCTATTTTTACCTCTTTATTATAAATATTACCAACGTGAAAACGAACATATCCGTCATTATCCAGCATATTATGAGTCATAGGTGAAAATGGATTTGGGTAAGCATAAACCTCATTAGGGTCATGATTAGATTGATAAATTTGCCAATTATTTCCTTGAGTATCTTGAGCTAACGCAACCCCATCTGGCGTTCCTATCCAAAGTTTTGGTATTGAATCTCTATCATCAATTTTTGCAGCATAAACAACATTAGTAAGTATCTGTCGCTGATTAAGCATACTTTGCTCAATAGCTGGATCAAGTTTAGCCCAGTTTTCACCATCCAAACTTTTCCAAAGACCAGAAGATGTTGAAACAAAAACTAGAGAATCTTTTGACTCAATATTATATATTCTTTCCCCAATAAGTGCTGTTTTCCAAGAAACTCCGTCGTCTCTTGAATAACTTAATCCTTGCATTTCTCCAACTTCTCCGGTACTTACAGTTGCAGCCCAGATTGTTGTTTGCCCATTCCAATCTTGTTTTCCTAGAGCGACCACAAAATTTCCAGATATTCCATTTGTTGGATATTGGTAATGATCCCACTCGATGCAGCTTAAAATCTCAAACTCATTTTCAGAGATTTGTGTTATTTCTTCCACAATTCTACCTTTATTTATCCCATTTGCTGTACCAACCCAAATTCTATTATTATATGCTAGCACTGAAAATGCTTTATGATTATGATTCCCACCATCTCCAGGATCACGAGGATTTAGGTAATAATCTTTTAAAACAGATATTGATTCACCTGTTATTTTCGAAACAGTGTCTATGTAAGCACTATCCTGGCAAGTAGATAACTGTGATTGCCAGTCCATTGGCATAGGAACATTCTGTGGCTTCCTTAAAGTAAGAGATAAATCGTATCTTCTAAGGCCTCCAGCCCAACTTGCTACATATAAGTATTTACCTGAAATTGATGCATCATAAGTAACATTAGCTTGAGGTACAGTAACAGGTAACTGCCAAAAATACCCTTCCCCAAATGGTACCTCAATATCAAGCTCGTTATCAACAGGTTGAGGAAGATATTTCCACTGTATTGCTTTAGTTGCTTTTGTTATACTGAATTTGACCGATTCATTTTCCAAAAATCCTTTATCAGAAATATTACTATATGTGATTGAGCCAGGGATTATTAATAATTGAATTTGCCCTGCACTAAAATCTGAAACTGACTGTACAGTAAAGCTTAGCACTTTAGAAAGATCACTGTTAGTTACTTTTATTATTGTGTTTGTTTGAACACTATCTTTAATTGATATTTTATCCGATTCACTTAATGGACTTATAACTAAAAAACTTCCTGAATAACCTGACCCAGACTGATATCCGCTGTCAAAGCCAAAGTAAACTCCATTGGAAATATCGGAACCCAAACTATCCCAAGAAAAAGTAAAAGACATTATCTCATTTGGCTCTGCTTCATACCAAGCTCTTGCATTGGGGGTGAAAGCTAGACCAAGTCCAATTGGGGTATCATTATCATCCCCTGCAAAAGCAACTAATAAAGTATCATTAGCTGTTGCTATTGCCGAAACTCCACCAGTCGGTAAAACGTTGCTAATTGAGCTTGGGTTACTAAAAATGTCAACAATAGAGTCGTTGGTAGACTGATATGTATATGAGCTCTGTCCATCATACATAGATAAACCTCTTCCAGTACCAAACCAAGTTAGAGAATCACTCATAAGTTTAATTTCTGCAACAACATTACTATTAAATCCCTCTTGAAAAAATGAAATCTCACCATCAGATGCTGATTTTAAACTAAACCTCTGAGGATTTGAATATTGACCAAACCCTAGAGAAAAAAGTATGATAGGAAAAATGATTTTATTGTATGACAACTTCATGGGATGTGCTTAGACTATATTCGTCATTTTTATCTTGGGCGATGAAATCCCAACGAAAAGTACCAGTTTTTGTTTGATAATCAGGATCTGTATTCCCACTTCCAAAAACAGGAATCTTAAAACTATATGTCCCGTCACCGCTTACATCATCACCGCTAGTTATATCAGGCAAATAAATAACATTACTACTCCCATCATCATAAAGATATATATAATTACCATCATTCATCATTGAATCGCCCTCAATATGATATGAAGTAAAACCCACCCACCTTACATTGTCCTGACCATCTGCATCGAAAACAGTAGCGCTTACAATGTGTAAAGACAACGTAGCGCCAATCGGCCTTGTAATCAAAGTGTCAGCTTGAACATCAATTATCTTCGGTATGATGTTCCCAATTCTAAATGAAGATTGCTCGTTTGCGGTCTCACCAATGTACATTGCTAAAACATTAATATGCACGCTGCCAGAATCATCACCTAATGTATTTTTAATATTTAGAGAATCATTTCCAACTTTCAAAGTATAGTAATCATCATAAGAAAGAATATCCCCATTTGTTCCATCATCTAATAAAGTTAAACTATCAGGTGTATTTTCTAAACTGGTACCAAACCACTCAACTATTACCTTATCTAAAATTCTCCCGTCAAAATCTGGCTGGACTTTTGTGCTGATAAATAACTGATTCGTGTTTTGGTGAAAATTAAACTGTGTATCAGAAATAGCGTCCGCAAATTCTTCTTTAGAATCTTTCACACCGCAACTAATGATAAATAATAGTAATATATATTGAACTTTATTAGCCATATCAAATTTTACTATATCATCTTGTGGAATAAAATTTACGATTAAAAATATAATCAACCATTAATGTACCCACCTGCCCAAGGCTTTCAGGGCTGCAATTCTCGGGAGTATCATCGACTGTGTGCCAATAGTTTTTGAATGAATTTGGATATCTAAAATCAATAATATCGACTGAAGGAATATTTGCATATTGAAATAGAGGAACATGGTCATCATAAATAGCCAAGCCAACTAATCCTTTAAATGCTTTCAAGTTCAATTTTTTTGCTCTGTCCCATAACTGTCTTACCAAGGTGGGATTAAAATTTAACGAGTTCCTCTCTATTGGAAGAGACAACTGCTTATCACCAACCATGTCTAAAATAATTGCTTCTTTAATATTAGGTATTGGGAGATTTTTAGCAAAAAAAATTGATCCTTTACAATAACTTTCATTTTCTTCTGACACACCACTGTCTTCAGCATCGAAAAATACAAGGTTAATGCCTATTTTTGGTTTATTTTTATTAAGTAATTTAGCAAGCTCTAATAAAATCGCAACTCCAGAGGCTCCATCGTTTGCTCCAAGAATTGGTTTGTAAAAATTTTCCCTCTTTAAATCTCTATCTGCATAAGGTCTTGTATCCCAATGGGCTCCTATTAATATCTGGGTTTCGCTTAGAGGATTAAATCTAGCAACAATATTAAATCCTTGATGAGATTTTTTTTCTAGCGCACTTTCAAATGAAAAATTTTGTACTATCACAGAATCAGCAAAAGCTTTGGTAATATCTAAAATATAATTTTTGGTGTTTTCGTGCCCCTCAGAACCTGGATTTCTAGGTCCAAAATCACACTGCTCAATAAGATGCTTAAATGCACTATGAGAATCAAATTGAGGCACCGGAGTTTCACAGCTTAAAAAGGCTAATGAAAAAACAAAAAATGTTGTTAATCGAATCATCCTGTTATTGCTATATTAATGTCAAACCCAAAGTCTCTATCAATTTTCTCTCCCATTGTCCTGCTATCACTTTCTCGATATTCGTACCTAAGACCACCTGAAATCTTGTTTGAAAATTGATATGATATTCTTAATCCAGTTTTCCAATTTGATGAGAAAGCACCTTCCTCTAGATCAATTTTATCACCAGACTTAAATTCTTTACTATCATTCATATCAAAATTTAATGTAAAACTAATATTATTATTTAATTTGATATCTCCGTAATATGGAATGGGAATCGTCATTCCACCCCTGTGGGTATATGATGCTGTTGAAGTATAACTATGATCTTTCCTAATTGTAAGCCCAGTTGGTAATTCATCTAAAGCTAAATTTCTATTGTGTCTAAATGTAAATGAAATATTCTTTTTCAAACTCATATTAAATCCAATTAAAGGAGAGAAATTCATATTTATTCTAGAAGACCTCTCATAATCTTTATAATCTTCAACAAAATTAGCCAATTTAAAGAAATCTATATTTTCAGGTTCAATATCTTCAAACTGCCAAGATCTGGTTTCTTTTCCAGCATAACTATGATCTATAGAAGCCGATTTTGCAACCCACTTAATTATCGGCCATTTTTCAACGCCAGCCAACCTAAAACTCCAGCCTGGGAATGGAAGACCGTCTTTAAATAGTTCATCAAATGCTATGTAATCTCTAGTCATAGTTCGTTGTTCAACACCTGTTCCACTAATTACCCGTGAAAAGTTCTGCGAAAAATTAAAATTAATTGTCACTAGTCTTGAAAGTTTTAAACCAGTCCTAATGGAGCCATCTCTTTTGTGATCCCAACTTCCAAGATTTGATCCAACCTCCTCAGACTGCTCCAAATTATGATCTGGCATCCAACCAAATTTGTAACCAGCCGGGACCTCTCCTATTACTTGATTAGAAGAGCGATTCAAGGTCTCAGTGTAGCTTAACGATATTGGATTTACTTTATCCATGATACTATGAACATAAGATAGCGATTTAATTTCTTTAGTTTCTTTTTCCTTATTTGTTGCATTGTTTTGCTGATTAGTCCTTGATCTTGTTCTAGATCTGCCACCTCTAGCCCTTGAGCTACTTCTAGTATTTTTTGTAGGCGGTTTATAAAAAAATTCAAATATTTGCACAGGTGTCATTGTAAAACTAGAGTTGAACCTGAGATTTGAACTAATGTTTTGCCCCTCTCTAGATAGATCATTTGTCCAGCGATAATTAGCAGAATAACTAAAATTTGGTTTCAACCATTCTAAATATCGTGGACTATATGTAGTATTCATAGTCTCTGAAATATTTGTCACAAGACCTGGATCAAGATTTTTTAATGCAACCCATGCGTAGCCTCTATAATCATTTAACTTACTAGATCCTGTCCATGCGTATTTTGTAGATAAATTATTTGTTACTTTATAATCTAGATTCATATTTCTACTTAATCCAAAGTTGTAACTATCTGGAGACCTTATTGAAGACCTAGTTTCATTCCAGGATAATTTCTCAGTGAAGCTCATTGCAGTGTTAAAGCCTGATGGTGTATAATATAACTGCCAGTCACTCAGGGCCCCTAAAAAGGCCATATCTTTAGCCCACTTTAATGGGCTAATATAGTTATCTCTCCCGAATGGGAAACTATAACTAACCTTTCCTGTATAGGACTCAGACCATTTTTGAGCATATGTTATATCTGACGACTTGGACTGCGATGCACTAAAATTTGTTTTAATGTTATCTACTGTATACTTAATCAATTTATTGTCAGACTTAGAAGTCTTAGCTAGAGAAGCACTAAAACTCACAGATTGACTTTGAGAAATTATTGTATCCGGAGCAGCATTTTGATCCACTAAAATATCTTCACCAGGAAAATATTTTGGAGTGTTTGTAGCTTGAGTTATCGATGCATTTACTGGCAAACTAAAACCCCAAGACCTAGGTAAAAAACGATGAAGATCCAGCCTGCCTGAAATGTTAAAATTTTCAGCTGTGCTAGTTCCTCTAGAGAGCCTCTCCTGAAGACGGTGAAAATCCGCATCTTGCCTACTGTATGTAAAATTTGCAGTCCCAAGGTCTGCAAGTTTCAGGGATGACTGCAATCTCATTGCAACTCCCCGATCTTTTTTTACTCCACTTAACCGTAACTCATCTACCCATACCTCTCCATCAATGATTTGATCTGAGGTATTCCTCACACCCATAACAAAATATTGAATTCTATTTAAGGCAGGCTTACCTTTAATATAAATCTGCTTACCTGTTTGCAAGCCGTCATCATCAGTGAATAAATACCTAATCACGTCTGAAGAATCAATGAAAACATCCGTGTCTTTATAGCGTTTTACAGAGATTGAATCCTTTAACTTGAGTTCGGCTAACCAATCTAATTGAAGTTCAATTGAGTTTCTACCTTTATCCTCATCCCACCCGCTATATACTGGTTGGGTTACTTCATAATAATCCTCACCAAGTCCGAACCTAAGAAAAATTTCAACATCTGTGTTTAAATGAGTAATCCATTGGCTTTTACCGTAAACATACATCTTCATTAAGTCGTAAGTCATAAAACTTCTTTTTTGATCATCATTCAAAGTATATAATGTTTTCTGAGCTGAACCAGAGGAAAGAGGTGGTAAGTTATCAAACTTCATTACTAATGATTGTTCTTTTGATCTTATTTGGTTTATTCTATCATACTCACCTTTTACCCCATCAGGAGGCGTATATTCAGCATTATCCTCAGTGTTAATAACAGCAATCTGAAAAGATGGCAAATCATCATTCATTAATATTGATTGGGCCTTTGCTGAAATCTTATTTTCCTTCTTTAATCTAACTGTATTGTTATCTTCACCATCATTTGATGGCGTAAATACGCCAAGCTCCTGCCATTCGTTTCCTACTATTTCAATTTTTGCTACCTGTAAAGATGAATATACTGAATCAAAATCTGATACTGACATTCTAATGTAACGAATTTCATTCCATTCAGTAGAGCCGGAGTTTTTGAAATCTGATAAGGGAATTCTAAATAATTTCCATCCAGTTGGGATACCGTTTTTTTCAGTCTGTCCAGCAAGATAGGTTGTATCAGCCAAATCAAAGCTAGTGGAAAAATAATCATTAACCTTATCAAGAAATCCAGAACGATCTAAATCTTCGGTGTCTGGATATTTACCACCCTCTTGAATTTTTGAACCAGTACCATTACCCTCCGTGCCATTTGCCTTAGAATAGTCATTACTGCCTTGATCATAATTCCAATTATCCCCATTAGGATCACTTAGATCCACATCATAACCAGTATTTATTAGATTAGTTTCATTTTGATCTACATAAAATTGATACGTATTCTGCTCTAAACAGCCACCCCATCCATTTTCGTATTCATCAAAACAACCATCTAAGCCAGTATCTTCTGGATCCTCTAAAAAACCATTTCCTAGTGTTAATCCAGCTTCAGGAATATCCTCAGTATTTAGCACTCCATTTCCATCCCAATCTTCACTTATTTTACCTAGATCAATTGATAGACTCCCCTTGTTTCCTTTTAACCATATCTCAAAAAATTTACTTTGAGTCTGATCATAATCCCCTGAATATAAAGAAGTAGTTACACCAACCCATGTAGAATCGTTACTAATATTTTTTTGATGAGACCTCTTACGATATTTCAAAACCAAAACATCTGTCGTTTCATTCCCGGCTTGAACTGAAGTAGATTGGTTAGGCCAAATTTCTCTAGTCCTTACCGGTATATATGGATTATACCAAAATAATTCGCCTCTATTTTTTTGAGAGTACTGACCTCCAAAAAGATTTAAATCAGTATCAAAAGTATTTGGAGCAGATGAAAGTTTCCAAAATCTTCTTTGAATTGACGGCGACGTTGTTCGCTTTGAGCCTTCAAAATCATCGATGAAAGCCACACCATTAGGGTCTCCTGTAGCTGCATTATTTATAGAATTAGGATTAGGTAATACCTGAGCTATTTCTCCCTCAATTGAAAGATTAGTCATTTTGTCCGTCTCAATTACAGGTAATCGGTCTAAAAAGCGAGTAATTCCATCTAACTCCAATTCGTACCTACCATTCAAATCCCAAATGAAGTTTCTGGTTGGCTCATAACCAACCTCAATTTTTTGATTCATAATTGATTGATTGTAATAGAGAGCAGTCATTCCAATAAATGATTTTTCGCCTAAATCCATTTGAGCTCTAGTACCAAAGATTGTTTTCTTATCAAAAGAAACAATTTCATGTCTGTCATACCGTACTTTTAAATCAGCATTTGGATCATCTGCTGCGCTTCCCATTAAAATGATAGTGCCGGTAAAATAATCTATTTGATAATCAATACCTCTTTTTAAAATTATATTATTTTGGACAACTTCTTCACTACCCTCAACTAACATAAAACCCAAATTAATGGTGGAACTCTGATTGCTGTATTTAGTTTCTATTACAAATCTATTATCGCTATTTATTTCTGAAGAAATAGATGAAGTATACATTTTCCCGGTACCAAGCTGCCCTTCTAGTTCCGCTACTCTATTTCCGCCTTCTAGTGAGTCATGAACAGCAAATGGATGTAACATAGGGATTAATAACTCTCCATTGAGCATGTTAATTATATTGCCTGATTGAACATCAATTATTTCATCATATTGGCGAGCACCATTAACATCCAAACTATCCAAACCAAATAAAGTAATATATGGAAGACTAGTAGCTCTATCTCGATCACTTTCAGGCGTAGATCTTTTATTAATTATTTTAACTTCAAATCCCTCCGGATTTATCTGTGTAGTTCCAAGGTAATACACATTTTTAAATATTAAAGGCCAGCTAGGATGATTTGGATGACTATTTCTAGGTTTTAGCATCATTAGGGATAGATTTGTTCCAAGTGAGTCAGCTGGTGAGCCGACCTCCATTACCACTTGCCCAGTATTTCTATCCTCTAGAATAAATGAGCAACCAAGAATCTCATTCATTACCATATCTCTTAACCTTATATAACCCAAATCAGCGCTTAATTCGTAATTAGTACCTGACTCTAACCTAATGAAATTTCCAGTTTCATTATCATCAATATATGTTGAATCATTAAGGTTTAAAGGGTCAATATATGCCGTCCCTGTTACAGCACCCGCATCATTAGTATTAATCGATTTATATAATTCAAAGTTTTTTACTACAAGATTTCCAATGTAGTGGAGCCCATTTCTTAAAGGGTAGAATGATGGTATTTTTATATCGTGAATTACAAGATTTTTTACTATTGCAGTATCAACACCATTTCGAAACCAGGGGTGAATGAAAAAGTATCTATTTTTAATCCAATCGACATCTCGAATCTGCTGAGTGCTAGATTGAGAGCCGCCTTTATATTCCTCTTGCTCTTTTTTAGCCTTTTCTATTGAAGCTATTGTGGTTATATCAATAGGACCCAATTTTGATATTGCTTTGATACCAAAGAGGCCCTGATTTTTTCCGGAAAAAGTAACATACTTAGTTGAAGGAAGCGATAATGATATGTTACCAGCTTCGATTTTTTGAATGATATCATCCTCGAAACCTTCATAATTAATGCGGATATTATTTTCCCAATCAAATTGCCTTTCTGAATCTTGGTCCATATTTACAGTGATGCGATCACCTATTTTACCTTGAATGTTGAGATGTTGTTTTTGATCAAATTCAAGGTGGGTATTTTGAGTCTGGTTCAATGAAGATCGAACAAGTTCTTGATCTTGAAAAATCATATTACCTGTAATTGTAACATTACCATTAAGACTCAATGATGCTCTACCGAGGTTACCAAGATCTACTCCGACAACCTCCATCATTTGACCTTTCCTTTTACTAGATCCATCAGTTGCTGATTTTTGCATTATCTCAATAAATTTTAAATAACTTTGCCTCTGATTATATTTTTGTAAATACCATTCAACATCAGCTATAAATGGAATTTTAAATGAAACTCCATCAATATTTTCAGTAATAGTTATTGTGCTCCAATCTTTAGCTAAATTGACTTTTGTCCCATAATCATCATACTTTATGTTAAATAATCCTTTAACTGTTGACGTTGAGTCTAATGGCTGTATTAAGTTCTTTGCATAATTTGGGAAAGGATTGACCACAAATTCAGATTGCGGGACATATAAAAAAGGAGAAAACTGCGCTTGGTCATTAGAACTAACAGGTTCACTTCCCTGCGCGCTCAAATAATGATAAGGAGATATCGCATTAGACATTGATAATAAAATGCCTAAGATAAAAAGATATATGTATTTTGTAACCACAGTTCAGTAATTAATTAACTGATAACTTTTTATTCGATATAAAATCCTTCCTTAATTGATATTATGCTCAAGAAGACTTATCATCTTTTTCAAAGCAAGTCCCCTATGACTAATTTTATCTTTATCTTTTTTATCCATCTGCCCAAACGTTAACCTAGTTTCTTTGACTAAGAAAACAGAATCATAACCAAATCCATTTTCGCCAAGAGGTTTTTCCGTTATCTCTCCTTCAATACTACCATCCACCCAAAACTCATTTTCTGGGGAACAAAAACTTATGTATGTTCTAAACTTTGCATTCCTAAATTTTTGTTCTACACCTTTGAGATCAGAAAGTAATTTTCTAACATTATCTTCGTAAGAAACATTATCTCCCGCATATCGTGCTGAATAAACCCCCGGAGCACCATTTAAAAATTCGACTTCAAGCCCAGTGTCATCGGCAATAGCAGGAATGCCTGTAATACGCTGAACTGCTCTAGACTTGATTAAAGAATTCTCAAGTAACGTTGAACCTGATTCTTCAATCTCACCAATTTCTGGGAAATTATCAAGAGATAATATTTTTACTTTTAAATTCCTTAATGCATAAATCATCTCTGATTTTTTATCATTGTTATGAGTCGCTATAATTATTTCTTTCATATACCGTTATCGCTTGATTTTAGCTTATTTTAAAAGCGCTAACTTTAGAACATCTTATTAAATATAATTAAATATTTCAAAAATCAATTTAGAAGAAAAGTTGAAATACCAATAAAATATATTAATTTTCGCAGCTAAATTAATTAAAACCTTCATTCTTTTATCAGTTAGACGATTGATTTTGTTGTTGGCTCGGTAGCTCAGTTGGTAGAGCAGTGGACTGAAAATCCATGTGTCGCTGGTTCGATTCCGGCCCGAGCCACACAGCAGAAATTTTTACTAC
>MDSV01006932.1_pt1 | contig 18133 bp, 8 predicted proteins | sample 810851 | NCBI WGS metagenome assembly MDSV01 (sample SAMN05326640, study PRJNA326480) | marine metagenome | isolation source: seawater | place: Atlantic Ocean: North East | collected 2012 | reverse complement strand
GTTTGGTTAGGTATTATAGCGTCATTAGGTTTGCAGAGAGTAGATGTATTGCCTAAAGTATGGCAACAGTTCATTGGAGGAAAGATACCAAAAGACTATACAGAACGAAAAAGATATTTTAAAAAAGTTGCTCAAGATTGGGCAGGTAATAATCATAGAGTTACATTGAAAAATGCAGATGCAATTTGCATTGGAATGTACGCATTAACGGAGGAATAATGTTTAAAGTAAAAAATATAACAAGAGTTAAAAAAATAAATGATATGTTAAGAAAAGAAAATAAACATAATAATAAAATGTTAAGAACTCAATTAGAAGCTATAAAAGAAAACACTTATAATTTGATGGTAGAAAATTTTGAAAATCCTAAAGTATATGAACAATTATCAAATGATATAAAAAGATTAAAAAAAGCTGAAAAATCTTTAGATGATGCTGGAATTTCTAAAGAAAATTATTTACTAGAAATTGAAGCTTTAAAAACTAGAAATTAACTTCTGTTTCTGATAGTCGTCTTAAAGATTCTATAACTGCTTTATCTTGACCAAATGGGTCTTTAACAGAATCTACTTTATCTCTTAAGCCTAATGCAACTTGAAATTTTTGTAAATTTTGTTTTTGAAATTCTTGTCTTGTTAAATTTCTAGGTTGAGGAGAGCTTAAAAGTTTGTTACGAGTTATATCTTCGTCTAAAAAGAAATTACCTAAATAAGGAACATTTTCTCCTAGCCATTTTCTTCTTTCTTTAATTTCATCGTTACTCCACAATCCTAATTCTGACTGTAAAAGAATAAAAGGATTAACCCCTTTTCTTAATTTAGGTATTGTATCATAAATAGTTCTACCTCCTTGTGTATTAAGTCCTCTTACTAGAAGTTCTAATCTTTCGCTTGGGCTTTTATCACGATGGTCTTCATATCCTAAAATTAATCCAGCATAACCTTCTTCGTCTAAATTATATAATAAACTTAAATTTCCTAAGTTTACCATATCGGCTACTGTAGGACCTAAATTACCAGCAATAGGACCTTTACCAAAATAAGCTCTTTCAGATTGTTCATCGTCTCCAAATGCATAATTTCTAATTTGATTTATTCTTTCAACTGTATCGTTTTGTACAAGATTTCCTATATCAGAATTTGTCAAAGCTGAAACTAGTCCAACTACTCCAGCATATAAAAATCCTAAGCGATACATTCTAAAAGCTTGTGGATGATTCCAAGCACCAGCCAACATAGCGTCTTTACCTTTTGTTACTATATTTTTTTGTAAATTAAAGAAAGACAATCCGTAAAATTGAAATTGACCTACAACAGAACCTAAGGGAGTTATTAAAGCTTTAGGTTTAGCTAAAGGACTATAATCAAAGTGTAACATATTAACAGCTTTTTCACCCATTCTTTCTGCTCTTTGTCTTCTGTATTGTTCAAACTTTACTTCAAAACGAGTGCTGTCATTTTTTTCAAACAATGAATCAGTTTCTTTTTTTAATTGCTCTACTGTTTCTCCTTTACCTTCGTTTTTTAAATCTCTAGCAAGTTTTTTTTCAAATCTTTGTCTTAATTGAGGCTCAATTCTATCATCTGCTTTCCATTTTTCTGAATATCCTAATTCAAAAGTATATCTACGATTAAGTTTATTTTCAACTGCTTGCATCATAAACCCAGATTTTTCAGCAGCTATATTTAAACCTTGAGCTATTTTGTCTCCCATAGTTAAATCAAATTTTTGAGAATATGTACCATCAGCATTTTTTACATTTTGTTGTAAACCATCCATATAAATTTCACGAATTTCTCCAAATAAAGTACCATTATTTGCTAATCCTTGCTCTACTCTTACTTTGTTATCTGGATTACCTTTCCATTGATAATAATCACTTATACCTTTACCTCCAAAATAAACATAATTTAACAAACTTTGCGAAGAATTTCTAGCTGCACTTCTAACGTTTAAACCTAATTTACTTAAGAATTGATACGATGTTAAAGCTCTTGCAAAATTTCTTTGAGCTTCACTACCTTGATAAGCTTCTCCTGTAATTAATCCGTGAGTATCTGACATATAACTTTCATAAAACTCTAATTTTTTATCTAAAGCTGTAGGAGAGTTTTTAGAATTACTACTAAAAGTTTTCCATAAATTTTTTGTAGCTTGTATATATTTAGCATTATTATAACTAACATAATTAAATCTTGTTGCTGTTTTAATGTAATTATCCATAATAGGAATTACGTTGTATTCTATTTCTTTAGATTCTTTAGAACCATCTTTAAGATTTCTACTTATATATATATTTTTATCTAAAATACTTTGCAATTTATTAACAGCATCTACTCCCTCTTTCCAACTTTTGCCTGATTTTTGTCCTGAATTAAACAGGTTTCCAGAAATCTCTGCTAAAGTAGGTAATATATCAAATGTTAATACAGGAAAATATGCACTACCTTGGTTTCTATGTTTTTTTAATTGTTTATGCATAGAATCTATTTGTCTTAATACTGTACTGTATCCATCATAATTTTTTAACATTGAATGATTATATCTTAAAGCGTTGTAATAGTTTTTTAATCCAGCTAAATTTAAGTCCATAGCAAATTTATCTAATTTTTTCCATTCAATCGCAGCTTTTTCTAAATAGCCATATTGTCCATCTTTAACAGCTCGTTTATATTGACTAGGAGACATAGTAACTAATTCGTGAAATTCTTTTAAAACAACCCCTTCTCCTTTTGTTAAAAAACTTTCAATTTTGTTTTTATAATATTCATAAGCTCTGCTTTTACTTTGTGTTAAAAGTTTTCTATACTCCATATAATGCTGTGCTATTCTTTTGTGTATGTTTGATTGAAAAGTTCCTTTTATAGTTCCTGGTTTATCAAAATTATCCATAAACCCTTTATCTATAGCTGCTGCTTTAAGTGCATCATATATGTTTTGCATCATAATTTTAGATTTAGAATCATTACCTTTTTTAACAGCATGTGATTGTTGAACGCTATTAAACCAATCTTTTACAAATCCTACGTCTTTATATATTTCTGAAGGCAAATAAAACCATTCACCAAAACCTTTTCTATCTTTGGTCATATTTTTTAATTCTCTTTTGTAAGTAGATTTAATCATACTTAATTGTTCAACACTTGGCAATCCATCTGAAGGCAAATTGTCTCCAATAACTTTTCTTTTGATATTTTGCCAAACAACATCACCATATTCGCCTAATTGTTTTACGCTTTCGTTTTTACCAAAATCAGAAGACATTTCTAACAACGCTTTCATACGATGTTTTTGTCCTACTGTTAAAGGCGTACATGCTTTTTTAGCCATTAAAAACACTCCAATATTTCATCAATTCTTTTTTGTTCTTTATCTTGTACAATATTATTTGGTTTTTTATTTTTAGTATCTCCAACATTTTCTATTTTTGCACTATCTGTAACTTTTAAAACGCCTCCGTCTGTACTTATATAAGTCTCACCATCTTTGTCAAATTTAACAGACCTCATTCCTCGGTCCATAGCTTTTTGAAATTCTGCAACTCCACCAAATGATATATCTCTTGTGTGTGCTCCAGCTTCAATGACTGCTCTATCTGGTAAAGTAAATAATGTACCATCTGTCATAATATCTCTTATTAAACCACTTCCAAAAGCTTTGTGTAATTGTTCGTAAGCATTTAATCTAGAATGTTTAAAATCTGTTTGACCAGCTAAACTAGCTTCAAAATCTCCTCTAAATACTTCTAATAACATATCTTTTTTCATACCATTGTATGTTAATGGCTCAAGATAAAATTCTTGTCTAGCTAAAGGTCCTTCTGGTAATCCTTCCGTCTCTAAGCCTCTAAGTTTTAAATCAGCTTGTTTGTGGAATCTTATTAATCTACTATAAATTTCGTTTAATATCAACGGTTCATTCGCATATCGTTTTTGATAATAACTTAAACCAAGTTTAACAAAAGTGTCCATTCTTTTAGATTGAGGAGCTGGATATAAATTTCCTTTATAACTAATTAATTTTGTAATATCAGCTCTAGGAGACATAAGTTTTGCCATAAAAATTTGTTCTACTGCAAAACGTTCTTTTCCACTAGCATTCATATCTATAACTTTTGCAATTCTATCAGTTATATGATTATATAAATTATCCCAAGTATGTCCTTCTTTACTTTTAACTATAGTATCTACTGCTTTATTAAATTCATCTCTTATTAATTCTACTTGTCTATCAAGTTCTTTAGATTTTATTTTATTTAAACCTACTGATTTAAAATCTATAGCATAAGTTGAAAACATATTTTGTAAAGTTAAAGCATGAATAACTTCTGATTTAGGAGCTCCTTCTATAATAATACCATTTTTTATTAATCTTTGTTTTGCTATTTGTTGAATTTGTTTAACATCTTTATCAGTTAAAAATCTTTCGTTTGCTGGTTTTTTTGCTAACATTTCTTCAGTAATTTTTTCTTCCCATCTTTTTAACATTTTTTTGGCAATTTCTCCCTGAAATTCTCCATTTTTTTCTTTAGTAAATTCTTGAGATAATTTTCTTTGTATTTTTTCTTTAAGTCCTGTTCCATCTTTTTTAGTTAATTCTTCTATTTTTCTATCAAAATATTTTCTATCAGAGTCTCTTGTAGCAAGTTTTCTAGCTGCATACATTTCGTCTATTTTTTTATCTATAGCATTAAGAGATTCAGCAGCTTCTGCTTGATTTTTTACAAAATCATTTAATTTAGTAAATCCTTCAGAAGATTGTTCTACAAATATTTTTTCTCCAAGTCTTTCTAAATTAGTCATATCATTAATTTCTTGACCAAATTTATCTAATTGTCCTTTGCTTTTTTCATTTAAACTTAATTCTTTTATTTTAGATAATTTTCTTAAAAGTTTATCATAAATAACTTGATTAGGTCCTGTTTGTTGGGAAGGTCTTGCGTTCATATTCCAACCATTAAATATGTTTTCCTGTTTGTCTATAAAGAAATTCTTTTCTTTTTGAAGATATTGTATTGCTTCAAATTCAGCATTTTTCATTTCATATTCATAATTTTTTACACCAGAACTTAGTTCTCTTAAACCTACACTTCGTGCTTCTCCACCCTGATATATAGCTGTACTTAAATTTAACAATCTTCTATAAGGGTCTATAATTTTCATAACAACTGTTTGAGCTTCTAAATTGTTTAATAAATCTACATATTCTATTTTATCCCCTTCTTTAGATTTTACAACTCTTCTTAAATATTTATTACCAGTTTTTTTATTAATTTTATCGCTCATTTTTTTCAATTCAAATGCACCATTTTCACCAAACAATATTTCTTTAACAGTATTGTCGTATGTTATTTTATTCATATCATAACCGCTGTTAGAGTCTAATGTAGCTTGAACATAATCTGCGATTAATTGATGCGTTTTTGTTAAATCGCTTTTTAATGTTACATAAGTATTTTGACCAACTCGTATAACTAGTTTTTCAGCTACTCCTGAACTATTTTCATAAGTACTTCTCATACTACTATGACTTTCTAAATGTTGTAGTACTCCTTGCATATTCATCAAAGGACCTCTAAGTTTTTCTGCTTCTTTAGCACGTCTTGAAAACTCAAACATACTACCTTGGTTTTTAAGCTCTACACCAAAATATGAACCAGCATCGTTAGTTTCTATGCCTATAACATTAGAATCTTGAACTTTACCTCTACCTCTAGCATATCCTTGAACTACCTGTGTAGGCATTTCCCAATACACGTTAGCAGTATCTATATCAAAATCTCCTTCAGCAGCTCTTTTTAAATCAGCGTGATTTAAAATTACATCATTACCATTTTTAGTAAATCCTTTTAATGCAACTACCATAACACTACTTGGTTTTGTATGAGGATTTCTTTCTGCACTCATTGCAATGTCATAATCTTTTAAATTATTGTCTTTTTTAAATTTTTCAAATAATTCTAAAGTTTTTTCTAATGTATTTAATTCTTGTTGTCTTAATTGTTTAAGTTCTCTATGCAATAAAGCAAATGGTTTGTTTCCACTTAAAGACATTAAATCATCTTTTATTGTTTCATTTCTTTTAATTAATGTAATTCTGTCTGGATTAATAAGTTTATTTTTATTTACATCACCTATTCTTGCTTCTCCGTATTGAAATACTTCGCCATTTACAACAATAGTATTTTTTAATTCATTTTTTAAATCAGCTTGTAAAACTCCTTGTCCTCCATTTATTTTTTTAGCTATTTCTTTATCTATGTATTTAGATTTAATCATATTTTCCCAACTTCTAGGAAACATAGATGGTTCTCCTCCTAATTCAGCCCATAAACTTTCTATTCCCGATTGACTTTCTGCGTAATTAAAATCTCCACTAGCTTGTGTTTTTCTGTCATTCATTAACATTTTATATAAAGCACTTCTTTGGTGTGTAGCATACGGGTCTTTTAATTCTGCAATATCCTGAAAGATTTTATCTATACTTTGTTTATGAATAGCATCATAATAAGCATCCAATTCTTTACCTCTTAAATGCACAGTATTGTTTCTTGCTAAAGAAGCTTGTGTTTTATTAGATTTTACGCTTACAATATTAATACTTTCTGGAGTAATAGGTCTTAAAAAATCAACTCCTATACTTTCAGCTCCTACTAAATGTGATTCAAATTTTTGTCCATCTATAATTTTTATGTTATCTAAATTATTACCAATTTTTTTAGTAGCACTTGTGAAGCTTACCATTGCAACATCTTTATTGTTGTCAAAATATTCTTTCATTTCTGAATTTCTTAAAAATGCTGTTTTTTGTACAAATATATGTCCGTTAACATTTTTAACAATAATAGGTTTTACACCTCCAGCTTCTTTCCAATTTGGTTCCCCTCCTAAATAACTTGTAGCTGCAAAAAGATTATCTGTAACAAAAGATATTCCATTTACACTACTTGCTTCTGCGGTTTCTAATAATTTTTGTTTTTCATTTTTTAATTGCATTACTAAATCAGAAGTTTCTCCTTCTACTTCTTTTGCTCTTTCTATAAGAGTGTCATATTCTTTTCCAATTATTTTTAATACATCAAATCTTTCTGAAACAGAACCTGTTCCATCTATTGTTTCATCAGCATATACAACTTCTTTAAGTTCGCCTTTTGCAAGCTGTTGTAAAGTTTTAACAACTTTTGCTTTATTATCTATTTTAATATTATTTTTATCTAATACTTCAGAAACTGATAAGATTTTATTTGCGTCATATTTAACAGCGTTAGTATTTGCTATTAAAGGTAATCTTTTTACTAAATCACCAACTTCTTTGTCTCTAGCATCACGCATATTGCTTTCCCAATATGTTTTTTGAAAAATTCCACCAAGAATATAATCATTCATAATTTCATGTATTCTTTCATTTCCAATATCTTTTCCACCAAATTGTTCGTTAACAGGTTCATATCTTTTTGTTGTTTCGTTATATCTAATTGAAGCATTTCCACTATTGTTCAAAATATTATCCATAAATTTTTGTTTTATTATACCAGCGTCAACTAATTCTTTTAAATATTGACCATAATTATTAACAATAGCATTTATATTTTGTGGACTATTCCTTATTAAAAATGAAGCATCAGTATTTCCTAATTTATATACAAAAAATGATTTACCATTTAAGTTCATACTTGATTCTATTAATGGATTAGAAGCTAAATTTTCTGGCAAAGTTTGCACTTTACTACCAAAAAACATAGATTTTATTTCGCTCATTAATTCTGTAGATGTTTTTGGCAATCCTTCTACATTAATACTTCCATCTAAAAATATTACTTTAGCTTTTTGCCCATTATCAGTTTGCAATTTATCTATGCGTTCAAAAGCTAAATTATTTTGATGTACGCCTTTTGATAAAGATGAATTTTGAGGAGCTCCGTAATTTAATCTAACAATTACATGGTCTCTTTGTTCTATAGAAGTATTAAACCACTTTTGTACAGCTGGTAATATTTCTTCTACTTTCTTTTTTCCTGTAGAATTTTTTGCTATATTATTTGATAAATCTGTTACAAAATCACTTGCATTTTTAGCCCAATTAATTTGTCCATCTTTACCTGTTTTATTTAAATATGAATCTCTCCAAATATCTTGTAAATATTGAGTTTGAGTTTTATCACTTCCAGGTGAAAGTTTCCATACATTTGAAACACCGTAAGTATTTATAAGTTCTTGCATACGAAGAGGCTTTACGTCACTTTTATTTTTTTCTGCTTTTTGACTACTTTCTAAATATTTTTGAGCGTCTTCTTGTAAGAATTTTTCATCTTGAGACCAATCTCTAAGAGTTCTATCTCTAATAGCTTCTATTAGTAAATTTGCATCACTTTCAGGAAGATTTTCTCTAAAAGATTTTGTTTCTTCTTTGTAAAAACCGTATTCTCTAGCTATTGCATATATGCTTAATGGATTTTTAGAATATTGTAATTCAGCTATTAAGGTATTAATAAGTCTTTTGTTGTGTTTAGATTCAATGTTAGCTAATTCTCCTAATTTAGATATAAATTGATTTACTTGTTCTGAATGCGCTTGATTTTTCATAAGATATAATTTTTCTTTAAACAATTTTATATTTGCATCATCCATCATTGTAAATTCTTTATCGCCTAAATGCAAAACACCATTAGGATTTTCTTTAGTTTTTACTAATGACATAAATGTGTCGTTTATAAATTTAACATCAGAAAATATACCTAATACAGATTCCATAGGATTGTCTTTTTGAAATTGTTTTAACAATGATATTAATTGAGCTTTTTTATCTTTGCTTAAAGAAGTATCTGCTTCTATAATTTTAAAAGCATCTTCATAGTTTAATATTTCAACTTCTTTTCCTATGTTTTTAAATATTTTTTGAAAACCTTTAATGTTTAATGATTGAAATAATACATCAGCAATAGGAGTAAATGTAAAATTGTCATTAATTAATCCATTATCAATACCTTCTTGTATTTTTTGAACTTCAGCCATTGTTATTTTTACTGGCTTTCCATCTACCAGCATTTCTCCGTTTGCTAATTTATACTCAAGAGCTCTTTGTCTAATTAATTTTGTTAAATCAAAATCGTTAATTTGTAGTTTTTCTTGATATATATCAAATCCTTCTCCTAACAATCTTTTTTTCAATTCATTAAATTCGTCTACACTTCTTGAGACTTCATTTTTCTTTACTTCTGACCTTGTAGCTCCTGACAATTTTATTGTTTCTAATAAAAGTCTAGCTATTTGTGTTTCTTTAACATTTGTGCTTCCATCAGAATTTGTTATTTTTATTCCAGTTGCAACATAAAATCCATTATCATCCATAAATACTTCACGCAATTTATTACCTAAACTACTCTTACCATATTTAGCGTTTGAAACATCCATATACTTTAATAAATGAGTAGCTGTATAGTCTATTAATGTTTCCATTTTATTTAAACTTAATAATCTATATAGCCAAGGGTCAGAAAAATTAGTTTTGTAGTCTTGTGTTTCCCAATTAATTTCACCATTAGAATCTTTTGGTATCAAATCTAATCCAACTCTTTTTCCGTTTTCAGATATTCTAACTCCATTCATATCTTTTAAACCTTCATCAATAGCATTTAAGAATTTTTCAAATCCTTGAATATTTGTAGCTCTTGTGTTTAAATATAAATCTGCATTAGCATTTGCTACTCTATCTCTACCATTATTTGCTAACAATTCTATTAAATGATTATATTGTCTTATAGCATATGCTTGTTCTGCTGTTAAATCAGCATTTCTTATATCTATTTTTTTATATTCTAATGCCATACTACCATCAGCTAGCTCAATAGGCAATGGAGTTAAATCATTTTTTCCGTCAATAGTTAAAGCTTCTGCTGCTTCATTTGCTCTATTTCGTAATGATTCCATAGTGTTTGTAACTGAATCTATATTAGCTTTTACAAACAATCTTTCTAATTTTTGTTGACCAAATTGTAGTTCAGTTGTAGGCATTTCCAATTTATCCATGCCATCTTTCCACATTTGTTTTTCAGCTGGAGATAATTCGCTCCATTCTTTAAATCTTTGTTTATCTGATAATACGCTATTTAACTTACGTGTAAAACTTTCATAAATTACTTCATCTACTTTTCTTTCTATTATTACTTGTCTTTCTCCTCTTTCATTTATAAATGAATTTTCTTTATCTAAAGTAGATTCTCTTTTGTGAGGTTTTAATGGTGCTTTAGAGTTTGCTATAAAATGGTTATAAATTTCACCCTTACCAATTGTTCTTCCAGATTGTGCTAAATCTATTAATCCTTGTATAACGTCTGGATTAGAAAAACTTAATTGTTGTTCTCCCCCTGAATCTTTTTCAAATTTTGTTGTTTCTAAGTATGTTTTTAACCATAAAGGGTCTATGTTTCCATCTTTGTTAACAATTTCTACTCCTAATGTTTTGTAAAAATCTCCTATTTTATTTAAATCTGTAGGAAATTCTCTCATTAAACTATGTTTTTTATAAGCTCCTAATTCCCTTCCAGGTAATTTTTCTCTATAATTTAAAACTTTACCTTTTTTCATTAAAAATGCACCCATAGCAAAATGCAACATTTTTTCTTCAAATGGAATATTATCATCCATTAATACTCCAGGTCCAGTCATTACAACTCCGCCAGCAGCCATTCTAAATGAACTTTTTAATACATCATCTCCCATTTCTTTTAAAAACTCTCTACGATATTTGCTTTGACCTGTTTTCATAATTTCTTGTAAAACTTGTTGCATGTGTTTAGCTGCTGCTTTTTGTTCGGCTTCAGTACCATCTTGTAATATACTTAATATTCTTGATGGAGAAGGGTTTAGTATTCTTTCGCCGTTTTTTGTTAAATTACCAGCTCCCATTCTTTCTCCTATAGTAATCATTATTTCTTCCATAGGTTCGTCTTTTAATTCTCTACCAGGATACTTAAATGGAGTTTTAGGAATATTCATATAACTTTGATACATAGCTGCAATACTTTCTCTATCAGTAGCGTCATTTACATTATATCTTCTAGCATAAGCTCTTTCTCCTTTTATTAATGCAGCTATACGCTCTCTACCTGTTTTGGTAATTGGATTCATTCCCATTCCGCCTTCTACACCACCAGGTATAAATCTTACTAAACCAAATGCGTGTCCTAACAAAAATGCATCTTTAGCTACTTTTCCAAAATGCGCTTCATCGTTTCCAGCATTAACTTCTACGGCGTGCATACCACTTTCTACTGCTGCAAAAATTACTCCTTCTTCAAACATGTGACTATAAAATCCAGTATATTTTCCTTGACCCATTGCTCTATGAACTAACCCTTGTAAAGAATTAATAGGTCTACCTCCAGCTTGCATCCATATTTCACCAACTTCACTTGTAATACTTTTAACAGCATCATCACTTAAAACTATACCTTTTGTTTCTGCAAGCTCTTTTATAAACTCACCTGCACCTTTTTCAATTTTACTAGCAAATGTAGTTTTTTGTTCAGGGTTTAATTTATTAAAACCTCGCATACTTTGCGCAAACGGAGTAGCTATAGTTTCATCAAATAATTCCGATAAATTTTTAGATTCTTTAACACTATCTATTGCATCATCTGCGTATGTAACTGCTCCTTTTTTCCCAGATGCATTTTTAATTGCATTTAAAGCTTTCTTTTGCATAGTTTTACCACCAGCATTCATTGTAGCATCAGCTACAACTCTACTTAATGGACTAGTTATGAGTTTAGATGTTCCCATAAAAGGAACTAAGAAACCAGCAGCTCCACCAAGAGCTTGACCAGCTTTACCAGCAAAACTATCTATGTCTGTATCATAAGACAAACCAAACCATGGATTTCCACCTGTAAATGTACCAGCGCTAGGAGCACCTAATAATGCGGTATCAATTCCTTGTTGGACAAATTCTTCTCCAAAATCCCACAATCCTTTACCTATGTTTTGTAATAAATTTCTATCATCTTGTGGCTCTACTTGTTGTTGTTGCCTAAGTTGAATTGCTCCTGTTACAGAAGGAGGTCTATTTGTTTGAGTTTGTACTGTATTTCCAGCAATACGTTGTTGTACTTTTTCTTCTGGGTTTAAATCTAATAAATTAGATTGTGCATCTAATATAGTTTTTAAATCTGGCATCTAATATCCTATCTATTTCTTTTTTGAAATGGTAAACCGTAGAGAGATAGAGTGTTAACTCCACTTTTTTTTTCTAACTCATCAAAAGCTTGGTCTAAACCTGCTCCACTAAAAAATCTACTAGCTGGGCTCATAACTTCAGTTAAATCGTCTGTTCTTTTATTTGCTACACTTTTATGATAATTTAATAAATCTAATTGCAATTTAAACAAATATGCTATTTTAGCATCGTTTGCTCTATCTTCGTCAGAATAATAAAATTGAGCATCAGTACTATTACCATGCAATGTTTCTTTTTCATACATTTTTCTTTCATGTTGTCTCAAAGCAACTTGGCTTTTATTTATTTCTTGAACAATATCAAGACGAAAGTTTTTAGCTTGTTTATAATTTTTTCTAGGAGGTAATGCTGCGTCTATATCTCCATGTTCATCTTTATAAGCAGTCCATGCAGTACTATTTTGATTTAATACATCTTCTACTTTACCAAAATATTCTATTTTATCAAATTCTGAACGAGGCATAGGACCTAAAAGATTTTGTATATTTAATATTTCATTCGGTATGTCTTTATTCAATTTTAAAATATTTGCAATTTCTTCTTCATTTACAGTTTCATATTCAGAAGTGTCTAATGCACCTTCAGGAATCGTTCCTATCATATCATTACCTAAATCAACAATTGTATCTTCATCTTTGTTTAAAGGAACTTCAGTACTTCCATATAATAATAAATTTTTTAAAGGTTCGCCAATTGTAGTATCTCCTAAACCTTGATATTCTCGTAATTCTTGAGCAATTTCATCGTTTTGAGCTTTAAATAAGAAAAAATCATCTTGTATTTTAGTCATTCTATCTATAGCAAATTGGTTATCTCCATAAAAACCAAAACCTTGTTGTAATGAATTTGCTGTATTTTCATTACCAAATAATTCGTATAACAAAGCTTCTGTTTCTATTTCTGGAAATAGTCCGTTTTCTGGATTTCTTGTCATACCAAATTGCATTAAATCTTTAGCTAAAGGTTCATTGCCAATTAATTTTATAAATGCTTTTGTATTGTTTGCATTAGTAAATGCAACTTCTCCATTAGACAATGTAAATGAAGGTACAATAACTCTATCGTACAATCTAGTTGCCATTTCTTGAGTCATTGTTGCTAATTCTTTTTGATTGTTATTTGCCAAAGTACTTAATTTAAGAAATATTTCTTTATTTTCTTCATTTTTAGATTTAGCCTCCTCTAATCTAATTATTTGTTCTGTACGTTTTGCACGTACTTGAGCATCTGCTTCTGTAATAGCAAGTCTTTTTTCTTCTAATCTTCTTAATTCTTTTTTATTTTTTGCGTCTATAGCAAGTCCTACTCCTTTAATAGCAAAATCTCTTTCTTGCTGATGTTCTCTATGTTCAGCTTCATACATCTCGTTAAGTATTCCTAATATATTTGCTCTTCTAATTGCCATTTTTTATCCTAAAATATGTTTTCCCAAAAAGAATCTTGAGTTCTTAATTGAGAGTTTTGTGCTTCTAATTTCATTTTTTCGGACTTTAATTGTCCTTCTGTTGACATTTGCCATTCTGTAATGTCTGCTAAATTTTTATCTAAACTAGAAAATAATGATTTTCTTTGTTGCATAAAATTATCATTTAATTTTCTTTGAAAATCTCCATAAGCATCTTGCATACTATAATCTGCTGCAAAACCAGTACTACCTAAAGCGTTTTCATAATCTTGAAAAGCTGTAATAGAAGACTCTCTTGATTCGTATCCAGTTTGACCCATAGCTAAATCTAAATCAGCCATAGCTCCTTCTTTTCTTGATTGCGCTATTTCTGGCAATAAAGTTAAATTCTCATTTAGTAAATTAATTGCTTTATTATTACCTCTTATAGTCGCTCTATTTGCTCTTGCTTGACCAGAAGCTGCACCTATAGTAGATATAGCTTGTAAACCTAAGCTAGCCCATCCTAATCCTACTGTTGCGCTCATTTAGTTTGTTCCTTGATTTTTATATAAATCTATTGAATTTTGTTTGCCTTTATCGTCATCATCTTTTTTTCTTTCAAAAAAATTCTTTAATTGTTTTCCTAAAAATCTTGCCATACCTCCTCCTTGGTATACGTCATCTTTTTGCGTTAAAACTCTAGAAGAACCTATAAATCCTTGTATTTCAGCATATTGTCTATCTTTAGAATATGTTCCATCTTCATTTTGAATCCTACTTATTTCATGAGTTTTTATTTCTTTTGTAAAACCTGAATCAGGGTCAGTATATGTCCAAGTGTCTACTCTTAAATCTTTTTCATTTATACCATACAAACCAACATCTCTTGTTCCGTAATATTCATTATCTTTTTTTACACCTTTTTCTTCAGTATTATATCCAATAAAATTAGGGTCATCTTTAGATTCCCATTTAGATAAATGTGTTTTTATGTCATCAAATGACACTTTTTCACCAGTTTTAAAATCTTCTATAGATAATGTTTCATTACTATCTTTAAATTTAATAACTTTATTTTTTTCGTCATAGATTCCACCTTTTTCATTAGCATACATTTGCATTACATAAACTTCTGAACCTCCAGCCCAATTTTTTAAACCTATATCTCTATATTTAACTCTTGCTAATTGTTCATTTACAACAGGGTCTTGAGCTCTTTTTATAGCAAACTCACTATCAAAACCCTCGTCTTTATATTCTACGCCATATTTAGTTGGTTTAACATAGCTTTTATTGCCTTTATCTATAGAATTAGCAAAAGCTTTAAAATCTTCATTAGTTTGTATATCTGCAAAACCAGCAAAATTTCCAGGTTCAAATGTAGCGCCAGTAACAGTATCTGTAATAATTACATCTCCTATTTGATTCCACAAACTAGGGTCATCTAAAACATCCATTGGTGTAATTTTATCATATTTTAACTGATGACCAGTTTTTTCTTGATATAATTTATAACCTTTTTTTATTTTATCTTCTAATTTTTGTGCTTTCTTAATAGTTTTAATTGTTTTTAAACTATCTTGAGTTGTTTCATACATTCTTTGTCTTCGATTTTCTTTATCTTCTATAGCTTTAGCATTAATTTGACCTATGTCTACTTCAGCTAAAGCCAAATCAGTATTAGAACTTAATGTTCCCATACCAATTGCTGTTGACATGTTTGGAGATTGTATTTTAGGTTCAGCCATAATTTTTCCTATGATTTTATCAATAATTTATAAATTTTATTCTTATTAAACAACTGTTTTATCATTTTATCCTGTCTTGCCTTTAATCCATTTTTTTACTACAGCAGAATCAGTTAATGGTCTACCTGTAGTTATATTAATCCATCTACCCTGCACTTTTAAAAATTGTTCTATAATATTGTAATTACTTTTATTTTCATACAATAAAACATCTCCATCATTTCCTTCTAAGTTTGATGGTATTTCTTGCGTAAATTGATTAATAGTTTCTAACCTTCTAGAAATTCTATTAGTTGCATTACGAACATGTCCCCCTACACTTTTATTTTTTCTTGCAAATTTTTGTTCACTAGCTTTCATTATTTAATACTCTTTCCTCTAAAAATTATTGTAATATCATTAATTTCAAAACCAGATACAACATTTTGCCCAGAAGCGTCTGTAAGCTGAATTGCGAATGTTCTTACATTATTTGCATTAGAGTTTGTATATAGCTCTATTTCAGTCCAATTTACGCTACCTGGTATATCAGTTATAGTAGCACCTGCATCATTTTGAAAAGAATGCTCAAAATCTCCTCCGTTAATAGAATATTTAGGTAATACTTTTGTAGTAACATCTGTTCCATTATCATTAGGTCCGTTTCCGCCTTTGTATGTAATTCTAACTTTAGATACTTTTTTCTTAGATTCTGTTCCAAAATTTATATCTTTTGTTTGAACTAAATAATTATCTACATCTTCAGAAGGACTTGTTTTCCAAGGAACTACAGTTATTGTTCCAGAATTATTACTAGTTTCAAATCCATGTATTAATTGATTATCCCACATATTTACTAAATTTGTTTTATCGGTAATTCCTAGTCGTGCTGTTCCTTTAACAAAAGATTGAGAAATAATATCATACAACATTACATCTCCACTATCTGCTCCTGTAACTCCTTTAATAAATAATAATTGTTTTGCATTAGGAACATAACCAACCATAGTTTCGCCTTCTTTGTAAAAAGCGCTCCAAGTTTCTTCTGATACAGTTCTTACGCCTTCTTTTAAAAATAATTCACTAACCATTTCACCATCATACATATATACTCCGTGAGCATTGCACCAAACAATTCCATAATCAAATTCACATACTGCGTTATGATAAGAAACTCCTTTAAATTTATGAGTAGCTTCTAAAAATTCTCCTTGTTTTTGCACGTTTATAATATGTAAAGTGTTTTGTTTGTATTGCAACAATCTATCAGCGTATCCAGCTAAACGTACAATATCTTCTCCATCGCCTACTGCTACATCTATACGACTATCTAAATTAAAAGTGTCAAATTGATTTGGTTTAGATTTAAATATACTATCGCTTAATGTTTTTTCTTTTCCGTCTTTATATTCTATTTTAACATTTCCTACATATATTTTTCTATTTATTAAAACAGAAGTTTTCCAACTTATTTTTCTTATTGCATCTTCTTCTTGATACGTTCTATTTTGTATAGGAGGAAAACTAAAAGGTACACCTAAGTGATATTTACCTGGGTTCATTAATGCATATTTAGCCATTACAATCTATCCTCATAATCTTCTTGGTTATAATCTTCTGGCTGAGTTCTACCACTATCTTTAATATCCATAGTTTTAATTGCGCTATCAGCTATAACTGTAAAATTTTCATCTAATAATTCTACTCTAAATTCTCTTTGAGTTCCTATTCCAGGCAATGTCATTGGAATATAATATGTGTCATAAGCAGTTCCGTCATTTGTTTTTAAAGGAATTTGAGCTCCACTTACTGTCCCAACATAAAAAGGACTAAAAGCACCACCCCAAATTCTTAAAAATCCATATCTATTATCAAAACCATTAACATTTGTATTTCTTAGTTTAACTCTTAAATAAACATTAGCAAACGAATCACCATCTTGACCACTACCTCCATCGCTTCCATTCATCCAATCAGTTCCACTACCATTAGCATTATCTGAAAAAGCTATATAATCATTAGAAGTAGAACTATTATTCATTATATCAATTCCTTCAAATACTGTTTGAGAAGAACCTCCAGCGCTTGGAGTAAATTCAAATCCAGTCCAATATCCATAGCTAGTTTCAGTATCTGAATTATATAATTTCCAATAATGTTTGCCTCCTTCAGTTAAATCAGTATTCATTAAAAAAGTCCAATCTTCATCGCCTTGTTTTCTAAAATAAAAATTGACACCTATAATTCTATCGTCTCCTAGTCTATGGTCAGCATCTGCTGTAATGCCACTATTACTATCTTCTCCAGTAGGTATAAAAACTTGAAATATTACTTCATTATTATAAAAATTTGCAGTACTTATTGTATCTAAATCTTCTTGAAATGTAGATATAGGACCTTCTTGATTTCCAATTATAATAGGAGTAGCAGCAAATTCATACGTTCCATTCCAATCTCCACCTTCGTTTGTCCAATAAGATAATATTAATTTTTTTTGAGTTTGATGTATGTTGGTTCTACCTGTTCCATCTTCGGGAGAAACAGATTGAGCATTAAATAAAACCATTCTATTTTCTTCTCCTAATAAATTTGGAACGAAAGGTTTAATTTCTTGGTCGCCTTTTTGCCATTTATGTATATCGTGATAATTTTGAGTATTACCAGATTTATTTTTCCAAAATAAAGCGTTATCAATATAACCAAAATATTTACTTGTATTAGTAAAAGAAGCGTCTGATATTCTTAAAAATCCATCAGCAAAATAAAAATTTAATTTACTAGTATT
>MDSV01150935.1_pt1 | contig 18139 bp, 11 predicted proteins | sample 810851 | NCBI WGS metagenome assembly MDSV01 (sample SAMN05326640, study PRJNA326480) | marine metagenome | isolation source: seawater | place: Atlantic Ocean: North East | collected 2012 | reverse complement strand
GCTCAAGCCAACCCATTTCCTGTTTACACCATGCAGACATATGAGCTGGTGTATCACCTGCCCATCCATTCCATGATCCTCCAGCCATGAGACACCAATTTCCTATGCCTTCTGAGGCACCATCTTCATCATTTCTATCATAAAGATCTGGTAATCCTAGAATATGTCCAAACTCATGAGCATATACACCCATAGGCCTAATTATATCAGTGTAGCAGTCTCCACCTCCTGCTAGTTCTGGAGAAACAAAATAACTACTTACAATAATATTACCACCATTCGCAGATGCATCATTTGTCGTATAATCATAGCTTCCAAGACTGCTCATATGAGGCCAAAGATTATCATTCCCAGGACCCCACTCTGCACCACATCCTGAATAAACAACTGCAATACCATCTACATATCCATCATCATCTCCCGAATTTGGGATATTATCAGGTCCATCATTATCATACTGACTGTAATCGACATCAGGATCAGCCAGTGCCGCTATCTCAGATACATATGATTTTGTATTCGATTTGGCCTCACTCATTGTATATGTTGACTGATACCAACCATGTGCTGACCCATCAACAGAAAAGCTACCATAAGATATTTCGGAATAATATTCGCTCATAGATCCAGTTGAATTATTATCAAATAACATATCCTGAAAGTCTTGCGCTTCAAAGTATGTTGTAGCTCCAGAATATTTACCTAGTAGTACGGGAATATTGAATTCTAATTGTGCATCTCGGAATGAATCCTCGCGCCAATTGTCCATTTTTCTTACCCAACCTGGGTCACCGTATATAGTACCTATCTCTTGTTCTTCCATCAGCTGCCAAAACCCATTTGGGAAATCTCCTGTCTGTGGAGGTGTAATAGAATAAATCAACGAAACTAGACCTACTAAAACAATAAAAAATCTTAAAATTATATTTTTCATAATATTATCCGAGCTATTAATAAACAATGTAACAAGAATTGCGTATAATGTAGGACTTTTTTTTCTATTATGGTGTTAGCTAAATCACTGCTCTAGCGTTTTAGTATACAAATTACATAGGAGACCAAATAAGAGAGGCTGCTCCTAATACCCCTGCCTTACCTCCAGGAAGAGCAGAATATAATAACTTGATAGTATCTGACTGAACTTTTAAAAGATGATTATCCATAGATCTTTTTGCAAATTTTAAAATACGATCTCCCGCTTTACTTATTCCACCATAGAATATGAAGGCCTCTGGATTTAATAGTGTTGCTGCTTGAGCAAGACCTAAACCAAGACTGTCTCCTGTAATTTCATAAATTTTACCTGCCATTTGGTTACCACAATCAAATTCATTATCAAGTAATTCACCATCCATTCCCTTAATACGAATTTGATTCAATAATTTATCATCTGGATATTTTTTAAAAAGCACTTCTATGGTTTTTTTGATTCCATTTGCAGATACATAAGATTCAAGACATCCTTGATTACCACAATTACAATCCCTGCCCTTACTATCAATTACCATGTGCCCCATCTCTCCTGCAAAACCATCATGTCCATAGACTAATTTCCCACCACTAAATATGCCACTACCTAGACCTGTACCAAGAGTAATTAAAATAAAATCATCCATCTCTCTTGCAAGCCCATAGCATTTTTCTCCTAGTGCCGCAGCATTTGCATCATTGGTCAATACAATTTTCACATCATATTTTGTTTTGAAAAGATCTACGATATTAACCTTACCCCAATTTAGATTTGGTGGATCCTCTATAACACCAGTGAAGTGATTCCCATTCGGCGCACCAATGCCAACACCTACTATTTCCATTTTTTTATTTTTTCGCAAAAATTTATCTACAGATAAATTTATTCTGTCTACTAGATTAGAGGCAGATAACGATCCATCGGTATCCATTGTCTGATGCTTATAGATATTTCCATCTTTTCCTACTATCCCATAGACAGTATTAGTTCCTCCGATATCAACACCTAAAACAACTGATTCATTATTTTTATATATCATAAATAAAGAGAAATAAATTAGTTACTCTAATTAATTCAGTTCTGATCCCTGTCGGACCTTCATTTCAATTACCGGTGGTTTATTAGGCTCTGGTTCGATTATAACAGTTCTTGATACTTTTGCCTCTGATCCATAATCATCAGATACAGTGAGTTCAAATGTATATTCACCAGCTTCAGCTTCAAAACTTACCTTCCCAGAAAAGGGATTAGGTTTTATTTCTACTGGCTCTCCAGATATTTGTTTCCATACAAATTGTACTTCATCTCCAATATCTGGATCGAATGAGTTTGTAGCATCCAAAATCATTGGATATGTTTTTGTTAGTGGAGAATTATCATGCTCAACCATAACTTTTATCTTCGATCTTTCTGCTATTGCCATTTTTTCTAAAAGATTAATTTTTGCAACTTTATCAGTTGAAGGTAACTCATCATATTCAATAATCTCACTTATCTTAACTTTTGAATTATTTAAGATAGTTTTCTCATAAGACCTCCATTGAAGAATCATTATAATGGATACAATTATGGCTATTGTAGGTATTACTTTGTTTAAATTTTCTTTAGATAAATAAGTTGATTTCATTATCAAATATACCTTTTGTTATAGTTAGCGATTACTAAATGAACTTTCAATTTTAGATTTAAGCTGTTTAACCATTTCATCATAAGCTCGAATGCCTGCTATTTTTTGAGATGAGAAATCTCCACCTTTAATATCACTGACGTTGGCTGAAAAAAATTCCTCATTAGTATTGTAATCCACAAATGTTATCGATGCTCTTCCATATGAAAAATAGGGATAATTGCTATCTATCCGTTCTGATTTTTTATATGTATTTGCATTGATGTTTATCTCTATATCTGGATTATCTTTAACAAATTCTATTTTTCTATTTAATGACTCCTTTATTGCCGGTGCAATAAGGTTCTGATCCATTACATAATTTAAATTTTTTTCTAAAGATACTATTTTTGCTTTTGCAGGAACAACCTTTATCGTTTGAGAGAATGTTTTTGGGTATAGTGGCAGTATCAAATCTGATTGTTCTAAGTCCTCATATAGTTTATTCTGGTCAAATATATATTTTATTGCAATCGTCGAGGATTTACCTATATCCTGGAATGGATATTGTATAATGCCATTTGAATTAGAATATATTGAGAATATTGAATCTGGATATAATACCTTAATAGGAAAACCACTTAAAGGAGAACCACTTTTATTATCAAAGACTTTTAAAGCAATTATTTTATCGCGATCGACATAGGATCTCATCTCATTTATTTGTGATTGAGATTGATATCCAATTCGATTTATATATTCATTTGCCTTTCTTTTAATCAACGAATATAAACTTATCCTCTCTCCTTCATAGGTTACCCAAATAGGCTCATCATTAAAAGGAAGTATCTCTTCCCAAGCTTTTTGTATTAAGATAAAAGACCCTACGCTATAATTCTTTTCAGCTAATTTAATCTGCTCTAAAGCTGTATTCTTAGCATTCTCAAGTAAAAGACCCATGGCCTCTTTATATCTTACCTTATTTAGTCTTACATAATAATAAATTCCATCATTTACTTTATATTGTCCCATAAACTCTAATTCAGGTAATAATAAATCGACTCTTGATTGAATAACCGAGGTAATTGCATTATCCACTGAACCATTAAAATCTTTTACAACTATATCCATTGCAGAAGAAATATTGATTTTTATCTGTGAGCCTATTTCATTGATAGCATTGTCACGAGCTAAACGTTTTGGATTATTTGATTCATTAGATGATCCATAACCAATTCCATGAAAATATTCTTTATCTATAGGTCTTTCCTCCACCCATGATGGAGCTGTCGAAAAACAACCACATAGAATAAATAGTATATAAAAAACTAGAAAATAAATATTCAAAATATTATTCATTTTAAATAAAAGGACCTAGCGAAGGTCCAACACTATTCTTTTCAAATCAGTACCATTAAATGTTGGGTTCTGAACAATAGCACCAGGCTGTTTACGAATTTCTTCAGGTATATTTTTATAAACATATTCTGCTACTTCTCCTAAATTAATAATACCATCTCCATCATCTGAGTTACCAGACAATCCTTTAAGTAGACTATATGTAAAAAAGCTATGTTTCTTATCATGATATAATTGTGAGGTTTCACCATTCGACGAAGAACTTAAAATTGAAATCTTATCAGACAATTTAGGATAATCCCAAATTAAACCCGATGAATTCTCTGGATTAATGTAAGTCACATCCATGAATAAAGTTATTGTATTAACACTGTTCAAAACTGAAATCCTTGATAAGTTACGCACCAATTCTTCTAACGGATATTTTGTAATATGTCTATCATATTTCGCATCTTTTGGAATTAAAAGGGGCTTCCCATTTACCCATTCTCCATAACCTCTGTAGTATACAAAAATATCCAATTTTTCAATATTAGAGTATTTCTCTGCAGATAAAATTCTTTTTTTAAGATCACCTTGATTTGGATCAAAAATTAATTGATACTCATCACCTTTTGGTCCATTTTCCATTTGCCATGGTTTTGATGGAAGCATCTGGAAATCCGACAAACCGAAAGCTTGACTAAAATATTTTCGAATTACATTTTTATCCCTATCTGCATATTCCAAATAACCATATCTTTTATCTTCATAATATTGAGTTCCAATAATTAAAGCTATTCCATTTTGATTCTTTCGCCCTAGGGGTATAAGGCGGTCAACATCAGTCTCACCCAACTCATCAGGATAATATACAATTTCTTCAGCTCCGATATCTCGAATAGTCATCTCCATTGGAGATCTATAATTTCTCATGGTTTCAAGATTAATCCTCTGCGTTGCAATGCGATCCAAATAATCTGTTAATTGAACATCGATAGCAAAATTATCTACTGATGTCATTACAGGAATCTCAATATCCATATAGTCTCCAGGCTTGAATGATGGAAGTGTAACCATACCATTGAAGTCTGGCGTAGTAAATGTTCTATTCTCTTTTATTAACACCGAAACCATATCTGTACGTCCTTCTCCAACATTTTGCACACGGATTGTTACTCCTACTACTTCATTTTTCGGAATATATTGAGTTCCAAAATCATTAGATATAGAAAAATCAGCTATAATCAATTTAGGAGGAATCATTGATTTAGCCTGCACATTGAATACATATGACTCTTCAAGTGATACATTTTCTCTAGATGATAATTTTAATTCACATTCATATTCTCCAGTTTCTAATTGTAGTTTTCCTTCAATATCAATATTAGCATATTTGATTCTTCCAGCCTGTAGCGTATCAATTACAAATGGTTCTCCAATAAGCAAAAACTGATTTGGGTCTTTAGGTATAACAGATGCGATGACTTGATTTGCAGGGCTTTGGCCATCATTAAATATTGAAAACTGTAAAGTCCCTCCTTCAAGTGCATCAATCATACCATTCCCCGATGGTTCATTTACAACCATGTTTTGTATTGTGAAATGAGGAGGGTCCAGTACAACATTACAGGCGGGTAATGAAAAATCACTTTCAAGTCCATCCATATCAACCGAAGTCACAACAAAACATAAATCTGCTGAAAAATCTAAAGGAGTTACTGTGAATTGTATTGATTTTGATTCTCCAATATATCGAATTGAATCTTGGTCAATTCTTTCATATATCATGTAGTAATCTGCCCCAATAACCTCATCCCAATTAAGATGCATACTAATAACATCTGCATCTGCTATTAGACCATTTGGTGGTGACAATGGAACCTTTGTACAATGCTCATTAGAAAGGTCAGTCTCTATATCATACTGATCAAGGCAACTGACCCTGTAACAATATTCTTTCCCCGGCGGAAGAGGGTCAGTATAAGATGTCCCAGTAGTTGATTCAATCTTTTCATTATTTCTATATACGTTATAGGAAACAGCTTCCTCTACTTCATTCCATATTAATGCAATATTTGTTTTGCTATTCATAGATGATAATATTGGAATCTCAACAAATTTATGAGTATTTGATTTAATTTCTACAGATGGAAGACTTTCTTTACCCATTGCATCAACAGCAGAAATCTTATAATAATATTCTGTTGAAAATTCTAAATCAAATTCTTCATATGTTTCTACACTTACCTCACCCACTTTCTCATCGTCACGATATATTCTGTACGTTTTGGCACCATTAATCTTGCTCCATGATAAGGTAATTTGATTTTTATATTCATTAGCTACAATATCCCTAGGCATTTTTGTCGGAACACTTGCACAGAAGGAAGAGGAAACTTCTCCTTCAAGACCATGACTACCAGAGGCTTTGATAGTATAACAAAACTCAACCCCTGGTTGTAAATCTTTTTCAAATCTATTTTTCTCTCCTACGTATACTTCTTTACCATTTTCAAACAAAGTATAGAGCTTAGCCTGATTGATATCTCTCCATGTTAAGATAATATGTTCAGGTTCCGTTTCTATTTTGATTTCTTTAAAATTTAAAATTGGATCAAATGTAGTCGAAGGTTCATCACCGAATAGATAACAAATAACAGGTTTATCATTGCCATCTAGTATAAAATTTAAATAGAGATCCTCATTCTTATTTTTCCTTGGATTAATTTTTATACGTTGCAATCCCTCTGTTTCATGGTCTACTATTAAATAATAAAACTTTGGGTCTATATCTTCTATAATAAATTCACCTTTTCGATCAGATATCTCTTCTTTAATTATTTCATCTTTTAAATTTCGTAGAGTAATAACAGCTTTTTTAACTGGCTTATCAAGAACATTCTTTATATCCCCTGTAATCTTTATATTTTGAGAATAGAGAAAAATATTAAAGAAATATATAAAAAATGTAATCCTTATAAATAATCTTGGGTATAATCGCGTTAACATACAATCAGGCCAATGATTGTTTATGGAAGTTTATAAAGGACTCTGTCAGGATTAGAGGTAAATAATATTGGAATCTGGGGAAGATCTTTATATAGCGTTTTGGTTGTATCCTCTACATTTTTTAGTACATAATTATGTAATTCAGATACAGTTATTTTCTTATCCCCATTATCTGCTTCACCTTTTAGTCCTTTAAGAAGAAAATATGTAAACATACTACTATTATATTGAGGATGGTCATATGCAAGTTGTGTAATGTCCGATGCATAAAATACAGTGATAGATTCCGGAGGCATTATCTCCTTAGGTAAAACAACAACTGGCTTTTCATTATCCTTCTTTTTCTTTTTCTTTTTCTTTTTCTTAGATTCGTCTTCCATATCACTTTTCTTAACAAGATTTTGAGAAAAAGCAGCGTTATTAAAATCTACGTCCATAAATATTGTTACATTACCAACCTCAGGCATCGACTGAATCTTTTCTAAATCATCATATAGATTTTGAATAGAGAAAAAAGATGTACTGTTTGAAGTATTTGCATCATAAGGAAGTAAAACTTTCTCATCTTTATAAGTCGTACCTTCTCCAGTATAATAAATAATAATATCTAAGCTATCTTTTTCAGAATATTCAAGATTAGAAACAATCTTCTTCTTTATATATCCTATAGATGGATCAAATATTGTATTAAAATCACTACTGGTTATTCCTTCATTAAATAACCAATAATGACTTGGAACAATTTCGTAGTCTGAAAGACCAAAAAGATTATGGAAATATTCTCTCACTTGCTTAACATTATCAACCGTAGAGGGTCTACTTACTATAGTGGAATCCCAAAAGGTAGGATTCCCTAATACTATTCCAATCGTCTCTCTATCTAGTGATGCTTTTGGAATATCAGTAATTATTTCTGGTAATATACTTTTTTCACCAATTGATATATCTTTTGGATATGGTGTCTCATGATATACTAATTCATCTCTACCTTTATATTTTTTCATTGTCTCAATGAAAATAGATGTTGCCTTTCTTGTTTCAAAATAATCATACAATTCTAAATCTATAGTGAAATTATTTTCTCGAGACAAAATCTCAAAACTTAAATCAATATGCTGTCCACCACTAATCAATCCAAATTCATGGAGCTCATCCGTATCCTCTGTAACAAATGTACTATCCCGTCTAAACTTTATACTTGCAGTATCTGTTAGACCAATGGAAAGATTTTGTACTCGTATAGTTAATGTTACAACTTCATTTTTTGGTACATAGTGTTGACCCCATTCATTGTCTATGGAAAAATCTGTAACGACTAGATTTGGAGGCGTGACCTTTAAGGTTGGAAAAGAAATGGGTTCTGGTTCAAGATCCATTCCAGAAAATTCCTCCATGCGGAAAAAGAATTTTCTATCACCACTTTCAATTTTTAGTTTAGCATATATAGAAAATTCTACTTGTAGTGTGTCACCAACCGCAAGTAGAGGTATTGTCTCAACAGAATCTATTTTTAGCGAAGGAGTCATAGTCCCATCTTCAGGCTTCAACCAAGGTTTTAATTCTCTAGCAGGACTCCTTCCATCATTAACGATTTTAAATATTGCCCACCCATTTTCACGACCATCAAGTATACCGTTTCCAGTATTTTCCACAAACTTTTTTTCTATAAGAGTAAGATGGGGAGGAGGTAAAACATATCCGCACATTACAGGAGATCGGGGCCCTTCATCTCCATCACCATCTTCACTAGCAATTTGATAACAATATTCTGCATCAAACTCTAGACCTTTATGCTCATAATATGTACTTCTTGTCTTTGTGAGAAATGTCAATGAATCAGTTTCTTTATCAACTTCATAAATATTATAAGCCACAGCACCAACCATTTGTTTAAAATTAAATAATACTCTTCTCACATCACCAGTTACTTGTAGCATTCTAGGATAATTAACCAATACTTTTTTACATTCTTTATTCGAGGAAGGGCTCTCTGTATCATATTTATCTATTACTCTTATATCATAACAATAGAATTTTCCTGGAGGAACTGGATCTTCATAAAATAAGTTTGTTGTAGCTGTTAATAATTCATTATCACGATATATTCTATACTGATGATCAATTCGTAATTCCGATTTATCCCAATTTAAAGTAATCTTTTCAAGGTCAGCTTCTGCTGACAATCCTACTGGCAACACTTCTTCATGTGTTGTTAGTGGATATGTAATCCTTGGCCCTTCATCTCCATCCTGGTCATAACTACATGCTTCATATGTATAATATGTATCAAACTTCAAATCTTGATCAACCAATTCTGTTACATCAGGAGTATCTAGGATTAACTCATTATCCCTATATATTCGATATCCACTAGCAGCCAAAACAGGCTCCCATGTAAATGCAGCGTAATTTCTTAAAACTCTACCCACGAAATTTCCAGGAGGAGCAAAATATCCCTTCTGGCATTGAATTTCAGCATCAGGGCCAACAGTTTTAAAAGTATCTTCGGCAGCCAAGGTATAGCAATACTCAGTTCCCGGTGTCACAGGATCTATAAAACCCAAAGCATCAAGATCTGCTATATTTCCACCATTTCTAAAAATTTTATATTTGCCCTCCATCCCTGGGATGGCATCCCAAATAAGTTCCACAGAATTCACTTTTCCTTCTAACTTGAATACAGGGGCAGTAACTTCTGGATGTGTCGTAACAGAATCAACAAAATTAACACCTTCTATATCATCAGCATCTATAGAATTAATACCATAAACATATTTTGTATTCCATTCCAATTCTTTTTCTTCGAAAAGGAGTTCAGATTGTTTGGCTAAAAGCTCACCATCTCTATATAATGCATATTTTGTAACTCCAGGAACAGCAGGCCAAGTTAGGTTTATAAGGCGACCACTTCCTTCTACCGCATAGCCACCAGCTATTACTGAGATTGTAAGGTCTGGCGGTGGGAAAGAAGCTTTTTCAGTTACAGTATTAGATGTAGGTCCTTCTAAATCATAAAGATCTATAGACCGGACCATATATGTAGTTGGCACACCGGGAGCAACAATATCAACGTAAGATGTGTCGCCGATTATATTTTGTATGAGCCTATCATTTTTATAAATATTATATGATTTTGCTTGAGGAATATCTGACCAATGAACTGTTAATTGGCCTACTCCTCTTTCGACAAAAACTTCCGGTCTTAAACCTTCGGTAGACAAATTAATTCTAAGATCATTAATATCGCTATTTTCTACATGAACCCTGTCTCCACCATTACCGCTTCCATTTCCATAAACCATAATTGTGTAATGATCAGAAATAATCTCGTTTTCAAATCTAAATTTACCATTTTTTGATACAATAAAATCTTCGAGAAGCGAGGTACCTGAAGAATCATATAAAAAGACCTTAGCTTGATCAACATTATTCGCATCTCCAGTCTCATCCAATAATAGACCTTCAATAATGTATATTTTTGGAGTCCTTACAGTATAATCTGGTGATTTTGGACCTTCAATACCATCCTCAGTTAACGATGTCAAATAATAACTATAATCTGTATCCCATTTTAAGTTCCTTAAATTAATCTCAAGCTTATCTGTATTTGTTTGCAATTTACCATTTGCATATAAATTATATGAGCTAGCTCCTTCGACCAAAGACCATTCAATTAAATTATTATTACGTCTGTCATTTGTAACGGTTATAGTGTCCGGAGGACTAAATTGGCTTTTATCACATGCCGCTTCTGATTTCGGACCAATAGATCCATACTGATCTACTCCAGCGACTGTAAAACAATTCTCAGTTCCTGCTTCTGTAGAAACATTAGCAGTAATGCCAGTCGTAGAATCAACGAGCACAGAATTTTGATAAACATAATACTTAATAGCATTTTCTTCAATTTTCCAGGTAAGCGTTACCTGATTTTCTCCACTCTCAGCTTTAAGACTCTTAGGTGCATTAATTTCGGGATGAGTTTCTGCAAATACACTAACTGACTGATTCCCTTGATCGGAATCATGATCTAAAGTTGCTATAGTGTATGAATATTCAGTATCATATTTTAATTTAAAATCCATGTATGAGTTATCAGCTGTTGTGTTAATTCTTTCACCATCTCTATAAATTAAATATCCAGTTGCATTTTCAACTAGATTCCATGATAGTTTCACAATATTCTTTTTGACATCAGAAACTATATTCTCGGGCGGTGACATCAAAGATTTACCATATTCAGTAATTGATCTTACACCAGTTGACTTATCATTCTTTACTGCAATTATATTATACGCATATGTTTGTCCAGGGCCTAATGAATCTAAATAAAAAGTTTCGCGAACCGTTGCTATTTCATTATTATCTCTATAAATGATATATTCAAGCGCACTATTAATTGGGTCCCAATTTAAGGAAGCTCCATTCCCCGCTGCTTCAATTTTAATTTGAGTTTGGTCTGGATTAGGATTTAAGGCGGGACTCAAATCATCAATATTAGCACCACTAATAGATAAATTCTCTGTAATTCCATATCCATCAGGACCATACAGATTCATAGTATATTTTCCATCAGGTATATTTTTTAATTTAAACTTACCACTACTAGGAGTTTCCAATTCAATGACTTTCTTTTTATTTTGGCTGTACAGAACAACTCTAACTGGACCTAGCTTTTTTCCTAATTCATTGAAAGCTCTACCAGTTATATCATATCCTTGCCCAAATGAGAAGGATATAAATAAAAAGATTACTAAGACTCTATCCCATCCAAACAAGGATAAGCTAATATTTATGAAATTCCGCTTCATATTACCTCGGTTATTAAAAGCCAAATTAACTATGGATTACCTAAATGGCTATATAGCTAGAACTTAATTATTCATTATCTAATTGTAAATACCTTTATCTTGTTTAAATATCTGGTTCTAAAGGGGCATACTTTTGCCAGAAATCTACAGAATAAGCCCATTCTTCTGTACTATATCTAGCCCTAGTACCACCAATCAAATTCAATTGATTCCTCATCATAGTTACTACTCCCATAGGTAAATATTCTATACCAATAGGTATTGCATTAAAACTAATTAATTCCCATTCATGATTGGTAGATCTTTCATCATTCTCTTCAAGAACATCTTTTCTGTAAAGAATCAAATCAACATTCCCTGTGACTACTCGGTCACCGTTTAACGCTCTAGTTTGAATATAAAGCTCCTCCTTCTCTCTTCGACGAGTAAGCTTGGATATTAGTTTAGTATTTTTATTTAACTTAACGTAGGGACAAATAAAATCTTTAATTATAGATTGATCGGCATGGACAATTCGCACACCATCTCTATATCCTTCAGAATATTTTTCTTTTATCATTTGATATTCAGCGTGTTTTGCAATCTCATCAAAGGTCAAAGTTTGGGCATATGTTTTACCAGAACCTTCAACCTGTCTTTTTACAAAAGTATTTACTCCTACCATTTCATATTACCTTTTTTGCAAGATTAATAATATCAGTGATTATCATAAAGTTCTTCCATTGCCATTTAAATTGTCATTCAATAAGTTTACGAATGGCATTTCCATTATGGGTTCCTTTTGAAAATGAATGGGCAACATTCTTTATCTTGTTAGCAAGCATATTTTTATTTATTTTGGCAAGCAATTTCATTATAAATAAAAATCTCCTTTCTCCTGATAAAATTCGAAGAATTATTCATCTTTCCGTGGGGACCCTGATTGTTGGTACACCTTTTATTTTTACAAATAATACTCTACCAAATTTACTTGCTATTATATTTATCATATTAAACATAACAACATATAAAACAAAACTTTTTAAAGGAATTCATTCGCAAAATAGAGTAACGTATGGAACTATTTATTTTCCGATTTCATTTGTGATATTAACAACATTTTTTTGGGATTTTCCTGAGCTAATAATTATAAGTTTATCTATATTAGCATTTGCAGACCCTTTAGCAGCAGAGATTGGCGAATCATTTAAAAATCCAATAGAATTTATTGTATGGAATGATAAAAAAACTATCCAAGGTACTTTTACCTTTTTTATTACCTCTTTCATAATTATTTATATTTCCGGTAAACTATTTTTTGATTATTCAAATTTATACTTTTTTTTATTCACCATGATTATTGCAGCAGGAGCAACAATAGCAGAGGTAACTAGCTCTAAAGGATCAGACAATCTTTCGATACCACTAGTAAGCATTATACTTATGATATGTTTTTTTGAATTAATTCCACCAAGTAATCACAGTATTATAGATATGATTATTATTGAAAAAATATTTTCCCTCATTTTAATCATTGGAATTCTTTTTCTTTCGTATAAAATAGACTCACTGAATATAAATGGACTTTTTGGCGGAATTATAATGGGTATTATTATTTTTACTTTGGGTTCATATTCCTATGTCATTCCAATCGCAGTATTTTTTATATTAAGCTCACTATTAGGGAAAGTTCTTAATCATGCATCATTCTACAAACAAAAAGAGTCAGGACGAAATATTATACAAGTATATTCAAATGGAGGTATTGGATTATTAATTTGTATTTATAATTATTTTCATCCAGACCCAATAAACTTTTTACTATTTTTATCTTCTACTTCTGCTGCAATGTCCGATACATGGGGTACAGAATTTGGTAAACTATCAAAAAATAAACCTATTTCAATAATTACATTCAAAAAAATTAATCATGGCTTATCCGGAGGGATTACAAAGATTGGGACTCTAGGTTCACTATTGGGAAGCTGTTTCATTGGTGCTGTTGGATGGTTTTTGAATTTCCAATCACCTTTTCTCATTTATGGTATAATTTTTTCTGGATTCTCAGCAGCACTATTTGATTCAATACTAGGAGGGTCAATACAAGCTAAATACGAGAATAATATTGGAGAGGTAATTGAAAAAGATGATATAGGAAATAAAATCATATCTGGAAAAGCTTGGATGACTAATGATTTAGTTAATTTGATAAATACGGCCACAGCACCTATAATAATGTATCTGATAATTCTAATATCAAAATGAAAAATAAAAAACAAGAATACAAAAACGTTACAATACATCTAGAAAACATTTTAGATACTGAACCACAATTATCATCGATTTCAAAAATGTCTATTATTGCTTCTGAACTTTATACAAAATTTAATTACTGGATATTTTGTGGGTTTTATATTTTATCTAATAATTTTTTAGAGATTGGTCCATATCATGGTCGTATTCTTCCATGTAGCAGGATTTCTATAGGAAATGGAGTCTGCGGTACTTCAGCAAAAAAGAAAAAAACAATAATTATAAATGATGTATCAAAAATTCAATATTATATATCGTGTGATTCAGAAACAAATTCTGAAATAGTTATACCTATATTCAGTAATAAAGAGGTAATTGCAGTTTTAGATATTGACTCACCTACATTAAATGACTTTAATGAAATTGATAAGAAATTTTTAGAAAGAATATGTCTATTAATATAAAAAAGCCTTTCTAAAGAAAGGCTTTTTTACCGGTTCTTATCTAATTATATAACTTTATAGACCAATAGACCTACCATCACGATAAGAGAAACAAAAATTAAGGAAACTCCCATATTCCCTTTTTTTATTTCTTCCCATTCGTCAATATCTGTTGATAACCAATCAAAGACCTTTAACGCAATACCGATTCCAAATGCGAACCCTACTGCAGCTGCAACGGACCACCCAACAGCTCGAAGATATTGTGTTAAAATGCCCATTAATGAATTAGGATCTTGTAGCATCTTTACTCCTTATATTATTTCCATTTTTTTCATGATTTCCTGCATGAATTCTGCTGAATCTAAACGTCCGTCTGCTAATGAAATTGCCATTTCAGCATCACAAATAGCTACAAACGTATTAAACTCTCCTCTCGAAATAGGGACTGAGACACTCACCCTGATTGAACTTGGTATATAAGCATTTGATAGTCCCATAGCTTTTTGGTGAGCAATAGCTTCACCTGCTGACGCAAAACCTACTAACATAAACATTTCAAAATTATTCCTACCACCTTCTATTGCTATAGCCACTTCATCTGAACCAAGAGATAATTGAGATGATTCCATTGGCACACGGTATGACTTACAGACATCTTTTATCTTTTTTTTGAAAGCATAGTTAGCAACCAACCAATTTCCATTAAATAAAATAGATAAAAATAATATATAAAATATTCGATTAGATTTCATTTTTCTTGTTTATTTATTACTTCTGATTTTAACATACCAATTTAAGTATAATCAAGCTGTAATTACAGAACATCCATTTTTAAACACATATTGCATTGGATGGGTAGGAACATGATATGGAATTTGCTCAGCGCGTTCCAATTTCCAAACAATAATATCAGCTGTTTTACCAATCTCTATAGATCCAATTTTATTTTCTAGATTTAATGAACGAGCAGAATTATAGGTTGCCCCTTTAATAGCATCCAGTATGTTCATTTGCATATAAATACAGGCTATTGAAATAATAAATGGCATCGATTGTATATTACAACTCCCTGGATTAAAATCTGTTGCAAGAGCAACTTCTACTCCCGCCTTTTTTAATTTATGATAAGGAGCGTAATTTGTTTTACCAAGAAAAAATGTAGTGCCGGGCAGAAGAGTTGCAATGACATCATTTTCAGCAAGGTCTGATATTCCTTTATCACTAATTTTCATCAAATGATCAGCAGTAATAGCTTGTACTTTAGCAGCTAAGGTTGCAGATCCTGAGTCTCTGAATTCATCAGCATGCAACCTTGGTTGCAAGCCATACTTTTTACCAGCTTCTAATATTCTTAGTGACTGCTCTAAATCAAAATATCCATCTTCACAAAAGACATCATTAAAAACAGCAATACCTTGTTCTGCGATAGCTGGTATCATTTTACTACAAATCAGATTGACATAGCCATCATTGTCATCTTTGTATTCCAAAGGGAAAGCATGTGCACCCATAAAAGTTGGAACCATTTCTATTTCATGCTCCTTATTAACTTCATCTATTACTTTAAGCGACTTGAGCTCAGACTCTACATCTAATCCATATCCACTTTTACATTCTACTGTGGTTGTACCTAGGTTTAAAAAATTATCCATTCGTTTTTTTACTTTAGACTTTATCTGTTTTATCGTTGCTTTCCTAAAATCTGAAACACTACTTAAAATACCACCTCCAGTTTTAGAGATTTGCTCATAACTAACCCCACTTAATCGTAAAGAGAATTCTTCCTGCCTATCATTAAAAAATATGGGATGAGTATGCGGGTCAACAAATCCTGGTGTAACTAACATATTATTACAATCAATATTTATATCACAGTTAAAAAGATTATTTCCAATTTCTATAACTGTTTCATCTTCAATAATTATTTCTATGCTATTTTTAACTTCCATTTCATCTAATTTGGAATTATATGTAACTAGTTGTCCAATATTTGAAAGCTTGGTAAGAGACATATATTTATTATATATTTTTCATGGGAATATCAACATCCCATTTTTTTGCATTTTCAATCGCATCTTCATACCCTGCATCTGCATGTCTATAAATTCCCATACCAGGGTCATTTGTTAATACTGATTTAAGCCTCAGTGCCATCTCATCAGTTCCATCAGCAACAACAACCTGACCAGCATGTAAGGAATAACCCATGCCCACTCCACCTCCATGATGAAATGAAACCCATGAAGCTCCACTAGCAGTATTAAGCAATGCATTAAGGATAGGCCAATCTGCAATAGCATCACTACCATCTTTCATAGATTCTGTCTCTCTATTTGGAGAAGCAACAGAGCCACAATCAAGATGATCTCTTCCTATAGCAATTGGTGCTGATAATTCCCCTGATTTAACCATATTATTTAATAATAAACCAAATTTTGCTCTTTGGGTATAGCCTAACCAACAAATACGTGAAGGAAGGCCTTGAAACTTCACTTTATCTTTGGCCAATTTTATCCAATTACATAACGCTGTATCATCTGGGAATAGTTCAATAACTTTCTCATCTGTTTTATAGATATCTTCTGGATCTCCTGATAAAGCTACCCAGCGAAAAGGACCTTTGCCTTCACAAAATAATGGCCTTATGTATTCTGGTACAAACCCGGGAAAATCAAATGCATTTTCAACACCTGCTTTCACTGCCTTAGCTCTAATATTGTTTCCATAATCAAATACAATAGCACCTTTTTTCTTCAAGTCTAGCATACCTTGAACATGCTCTCCTATTGACCGGATAGATTCTGCGATATATTTTTCGGAATCTTTATCTCTCAATAATGTAGCATCATCCATCGTATATCCATTAGGGATATACCCTACTAGTTCATCATGAGCAGAAGTTTGATCAGTGACTATATTTGGTATAATTTTTCTTTTTACAAAACTTGGAATTATATCTGCAGCATTTCCCAATAAACCTATTGATAATGGTTTATTATTATTTAATGCTTCTTTAGCTAAATGAATAGCCTCATCAATTGATTTGGTTGCACAGTCTAAATATTTTGTATCAAGTCGTCTTTGAATCCTATGGTTGTCGACTTCAACACATATAGAAACACCTCCAGCCATTGTAACTGCTAAGGGTTGGGCACCTCCCATTCCACCTAGACCCGATGTTAAAATCAGTTTTCCTACAAGATTATCTTTATTCCAATGCTTTTTAGCAGCTGCAATAAATGTTTCATAAGTACCTTGCAATATCCCTTGAGTACCAATATATATCCAACTCCCCGCTGTCATTTGACCAAACATAATAAGGCCATCTTGTTCTAATTTATTAAAATGATCCCAATTTGCCCATTTAGGTACTAAATTTGAATTTGCAATTAGAACTCTTGGAGAATAGACATGGGTTTTTGCAACACCAACTGGTTTCCCAGATTGAACCAGGAGGGTTTCATCTGGTCTAAGTCTCTCTAAAGTTCTTAGGATAGAATCAAATGATTCCCAGTTTCTCGCAGCCTTACCTTTACCCCCATAAACTATAAGGTCCTCCGGGACTTCTGCAACGTCTGGATGAAGATTATGTTGGATCATTCTATATGCAGCCTCTATCTGCCAGTTTTTACATTTTAGACTTTTACCAGTTGGTGGATATATTTTTCTCGACATTTTTATTATATAATATTTTATTATTGAAAATATTTTTTTAATTCTTTTG
>MDSV01120673.1_pt1 | contig 18139 bp, 18 predicted proteins | sample 810851 | NCBI WGS metagenome assembly MDSV01 (sample SAMN05326640, study PRJNA326480) | marine metagenome | isolation source: seawater | place: Atlantic Ocean: North East | collected 2012 | reverse complement strand
CCTTAACTAATTCTATTGAAAGTATAACAGCAATATCAAATGATATAAATTTTGAAGAAATTTTTACACATCAAATAGAAAATTATTTCAATAAAGGTGATTTGATTTTAATTTTTTCTTGTTCTGGAAAGTCAAAAAATATTTTGAAACTTTTAAATTATTCTTTTAAAAAAAAAATTAAAGTAATTTACATAACTGGTTTTTATAAATTAAACTTTGTTAAAAAAAATATAATTCACTTAAATTTAAATTGTAAAAATTATGGTATTACAGAGGATATTTTTTCATCCTTAATGCATATGATTTCACAGCATGTTAGGTTTAAATATTCTAAAAAAGAAATTTTATAACTAGCTTAAAATTATGATTTTTGATAAAAAAATTAAAAAACTCAAAGATAAAGCCTTAGATCTCCGAAAAAAAACACTTCTAATGTTTATAAAAAAAGGTGAGGCTCATTTAGGTGGTAGTTTTTCAATGATTGAAATAATTATAAGTTTGTACTCAATTATTTTAAAAAAAAACGACAAATTTATCTTAAGTAAGTCACACGCCTCATTTCCATTGTGTATTATTTTACAAGAAAAAGGTTTTAAACCTAAAATGACAACTCACCTTGAGATAAATGAAAAAAATGGGATCAATTGTACAACCGGGAGTCTTGGACATGGTCTGCCTATTGCAACTGGTATGGCTTTTGCAAACAAAATTAAAAAACAAAAGGGAAGGATATTTGTTTTAATTAGCGATGGTGAATGTCAAGAGGGTACAACTTGGGAAAGTTTATTAATTGCTTCAAAACATAAGTTAGATAACTTAACAATCCTTATAGATTATAATAAAATTCAAGCTTTATCTAAATTAAAAGATGCACTCCCTCTAGATAGCTTGAAAAAGAAAATTTTAGCATTTAATCTTAATTGTATTAATGTAGCCGATGGTCATAACTTTAATTCTATTTTATCAGCATTAAAAAAAAAACCAAAAAAAAATAAAACTACTGTAATTATATTTAATACTATTAAAAGCAAAGGTGTTAAAGAATTTGAAAACGATCCTGTATGGCATGCAAGAAAATTAAGTTATGCTGAATTATCAATAGCAAAAAAAAGATTGGGTATGAAATGAGAAGGACTTTTGGAAAAGTAATTAGTGAATTAGCTAAAAAGGATAAAAAAATTATATTAATAGTTGGAGACATAGGTTATGGAATTTTTGATGAATTTCGAAAAGAACATCCAAAAAGATTCTTTAACTTAGGAATTTGTGAGCAAAGTATAATTGGAATTGCATCAGGTGCTGCATTACAAGGTTTAAAGCCATGGGTATATACGATAACTCCATTTCTAATTGAAAGACCATTTGAGCAAATTAAGCTTGATATAGATCAACAAAAAGCAAATGTTAAACTTGTTGGATTTGCTGATTATCCATCATTAGGACCTACACATTCAGAGCTAAATGGAAAAAAATTAATGAGTCTGATGAAAAGTATCAAATCTTATTATCCCAAAAATGGAACTGATACAAAAAAAATAATAACTAGAATAAGTAAAATTAATGGTCCAGCATTTGTTAGTCTTAAGAATGATAAAGATTTAAATAAAAATTGGTAAATGAAAAAAAAAGAATTAAAAATATTTACAATAAATCATCAAAAAACAAAAAGAAATTATCTTGAAAGAATGGTTAATAAAAAAATTGAGTGTATGGTTGAGGCAAAAAAATATGAAAAAAATTACTGGGATGGCCCTAGAAAATATGGATATGGTGGATACAAATATATTGAGGGTAGATGGACAAAGATTGCAAAAATAATTATAAAAAAATTCAAATTAAATAATACCTCTAAAATTTTAGATGTTGGATGTGGTAAAGCATTTTTATTATATGAAATCAAAAAAATTTTGCCAAATATTAAAATTTGTGGATTTGATATATCAAAACATGGAATCAAACATGCACCAAAACTTATTCGAGAATATTTATTTGTGCATAGAGCAGAAAAAAAATACCCATTCAGAAATAAAGAATTTGATTTTGCTTTAAGCAGCGGTTGCTTTCATAATTTAAAAATTAAAGATTTAAAATTTTCCTTAAAGGAAATTCAAAGAGTTAGTAAAAGAAGTTTTGTGATGGTTGAAAGTTTTAGAAATAATAAAGAATTATTCAATTTACAATGTTGGGCTCTTACCTGTCAGAGTTTTTTTTCAAAAGATGAATGGATATGGATATTTAAAGAATTTGGATATGATCAATTTTATGAATTTATTTACTTTTCTTAATCATACCAAAGATATTTTGCTATAATTTTTCATAAAAGCTGTTTCATAATCATTCAATTTTTTCTTTGTATTTATAAAATGTTCACAATTGAAAATAACAAAATCTTCAACTTTAGAAATATCTTTCTTATTTTCAATAGCAAGCTCGTCTAAAATAAAATACATTTTTTTTTTTACAGAGAGTAATTTTTTATAAATTGATAATCTTTGATTATAACTATCAGGCAGAAAAAAGGTTGAGAGCATAACAATTCCTGAAACCTTAGTTTCTTTTGATATTAGTGTATTAAGAGTTATGGGGTATTTTGCCTGTAGAATTTCTGTGGGTGATAAATAAAAAATGCCATTAAGACTGGTTTCTATAAAATTTTTCATAATTATATTTTGAATTGATGAAGGATACAATACTCCATTAAGTGTATTAAGATTTATATAACCTGCATATTTTTTTTTCATTTATTCTGAAATTTTTTAATATAATTAAAGCCAATTTTTGTTAATGGTTTAATGTTTAGTGGCTTATAAAAATTAGGTATATTTCTATGCGATTTTACTAAAACATCATAAGGAGAGAGTAAACTTTTAAATCTACAATTTAAAGAAAATCTAGTTTCTTTTGTTTGATTAATTGTATTTCCGTGAAGTATTAAAGGAGAGAAAATTAAAATTTCTCCAAATTTAACATTTAAAAATGTGAACTTTTTTTTATTTTTATTATACATTTCTTTAGCAGTAAATTTTTCTGTATTTAATAATTCAAAGTTCATTTTTTTATTAAGTTTTGGTTTGGTAAAGAACATGGATTTTGTTTCATATACATCAACAAGAGGTATCCAAACAACGACTTGAAAAGGACTTTCACCTGCATAAATATCAGAATGTAAATCTAATAAAGAATCTTTGTCTCTTGGAATTTGTATTGATAAATTTATTTTTTTTTGCATTGATATTTCATTTCCAATCAATGAATCTAAATAATTTTTAGCAATTATATAAAAGATATCGCTGAATTTGTTATTAGAATTTATCTTATTATAAATATCAAATCTCAGACCATTTAAACTTTTCACATCTATAAATTTATGAAAGTTATTTAAGATTGTTTCATCATCTATTTTAACGTTTTTATTTAATTTAATATTTTTGTTTTTTTTAATATTTGATAAAATAAGTTTTCTTAGATCATTAAGTAATTTTACATCGGCAGGTAAAATTACATATCCGTTTTCTTCGAACTTTTTTTCAATATTTTTCATTTAAATTATAAATTTATACAATTTTTTTTTTTATTTTAGACAAAACTTTAATATTTGACCATTCGTCTGAAAAACTATCTATTATATTTCTATTTTCAAATGCATCACATAAATCTTCAATTGCATTTACAACTGATTTTTTAAATTGAAAACCTAGAGTTTTTTTTATTTTATCAGAATTAATCATATAAGATCTAATATCTGCACTTTCTTCTACTCTAATTTCGACATTATCCCTATTTAATTTACTTTTCATAACTGATTTTACTTTTTCGGCTACTTCTATAATTTTTAAATTTTCTGTTCCAACATTAAATATTTCACCGTTATATTTTTTAATATTATTGAGTATTAAAAATTTATATAAATCACACATATCATCAATATGTAGATTTGGTCTAGACTGATTACCACCAAATACTCTTATATACCCTTTGTTATATGCATAGTTTGTTAAAATATTTACTGTTAAATCAAATCTCATTTTTTCACTAAAACCACAAACAGTTGCTGGTCTAATTATTATTCCTGTAAAATCTTCATCAAGATATCTTTGTAAAATAGGTTCACACAAAGCTTTATATTTATTATAGTCAGTTATTGGTTTCAGCTCATTTGTTTCTGTAACATTAGGACTATCTGAAATCCCATAAACTGAACAAGTGCTAGCATAAATAAATTTTTTAACTTTGCTTTGTTTTGAAACTTTTACCAAATCTTCAAAACAATCATAATTTATTTTTTTTGAAAGTTCAGAGTCAAGCTCATAAGTTGGGTCATTTGATATACAGGCTAAGTGCAGAACTGTGTCTATCTCATTTTCTAACAAAACTTTTCTGAAAGTTTCGGGATTAGTAATATCTTTTTTGTAATATAAAAATTTTGGATTTTTTGGTAAATGCTTATCTCCAAAAAGTGAAATATCATAATTAATTATAATTAAATCTGTTTCATTTAATAATTTCTCTATAAGTCTAGATCCCACATATCCAGAACCACCTGTTATCAATAATTTTTTCATTTATTTAAATATTTAAACCAATTTTTCGTTACTTTTTTTATCTTACTCTTAGTCCACAAGGGTGCTTTCTTCCAGTAAAAAATATTTTTTAAAACATTTTGTAAACCATTTTCTAGCGATATTTTTGGTTTCCATTTTAAAAATAATTTTGCTCTATTTATATTTGCATGTGTGATATCAGGTTCACCTGGTCTTTTAGGGATAAATATCTTGTTGCCTTGAAGTATATTTGTCATTTCAAGAACTGATCGTGGTTTTCCACTACCTATATTAATAATTTTATTTTTTACATTTTTATTGAGGCAGGAGTAGAATGCATGAACTACATCAGATACATATATAAAATCTCTTTTTTGCCTACCCGATCCTATAATTGTGAATGGATGATCTGATAATTTTTGCTTTAAAAATACACCGAGCGCAGCTCCATAAGCAGAATTGGTTCTGGATCTTGTTCCATAAACATTAAACAATCTTAATGAAACAAAATTTATTTTATAAGTATTCGCCCAATGCATTATTGTTTGTTCTCCAATATTTTTTGAAAAAGAATAAGGATAAAGTGGGTTTATTGACGAATTTTCATCAGTTGGATATTGTTTGGGAATTCCATAACATGAAGAAGATGCTGCATAAATAATTTTTTTTACATTGTTTTTTCTCATAGCCTCTAGAACATTTACAGTTCCCATTATATTAGTATCTAAATATTCAATTGGCTCTTCAATTGATGGTACAACATCGGACAATGCAGCTAAATGGTAAACAATATCAATTTTTTTAAAAATATTTTTTATTCTACTAAAATTTCTTATGTCTCCTTTAAAAAAATAAAATTTTTTGGAGTTTATAGATTTTTTTAAATTTTTTAACGAACCATCTTTAATATTATCTAAAACAATTACTTTTTTAATTTTTTTTTTAGAGATTAAATAGTCTGCTAAATGACTGCCTATAAATCCTGCTCCTCCTGTAATTAAAATTCTCATTTACTATTACTTTAAAATGTATTTTGTTGCTTTAAGAAGATTATTTAATCTAATTATTTTTTCATTACCAAATCCTTCCAGAACTTGAGTTGTTGCTAGTGAGGATAAGAACAGTGATAAATCTAAATTTTTTGGAAAACACTTATTCATAATACTAAAAATAGACATGAAAGAGTCCCCTGAGCCAATTTTATCAACTATTTTTTTTGCAAAAGCTGGACAAAAATTAAATTTTTTATTTTTACTATCATAATAGTAAACACCATTCTTACCACATGTAACAATTAGGTTTTTAATATTTAATTTTTTTGACAATTTAGACATTAGTTTTTTTATTGTGTCATGCCTATTTCGCAATTCATGTCGTAGTTCAACCTCATTAATTATTGCCCAATTAGAATTTTTATATTTTCCAATTGTATGATACCCATGATTAGCTGAATTTAGCTGTGTATTGACTATCACTTTGTTATTTTTTGATAAAAAATTTGCTATTTTTTTTCCTATTAAACTATGACCGTAATCTGAAACAATTACGATATCAAATTTTTCAATTTTTTTTTTAATTTTATTTAAGAATTTTTTTTCTTCTTCTGAAGAAAGGTATTTTTCATTAAAATCATAAATACCTAGTAATTTAGAATTGTTAGAGACATCTATAATTTTTGTCTTAATAATTGTTGTAGAATGTTGTTTTTTTATAAAATCCAATTTAATATTTGAGGATAAATTATTTAAAATAAATTTCTTTTTATTATTATAACTTCCTAGATACGTAATTATACTTATTTCTTTTGCAAAATCACTTACATGATTTGCTATTGCGCCAACACCTCCAACATATTCTTTCTCAATTTTTTTTTCTAAATTTAATATTGCTTCCTTGCCAGATTTTCCTAATGCGTTACAAAAAGTAAATTTATCAATTATCATTTCACCGATAACCAAAACTCTTAATTTTTTTGAACTTTTTAGTATATTTTTTGATATTTCGTTAAAAGATTTTTTACTTTTTATTTTATAAATTATTTTTTTTTGATCTTTTGTAAAATCTGAAATTTTATTTAATACATTTGAAGAGCTAAATGTTGGAGTAGTTCCATAAATAATTTTACCTTTATTTTTCTTTACTGCATCAATTTCAGTTTTTATGAATCCTGTAAAATCATCTTCATGTTCAAGATAATCTGGTCCTTTAAAATAAACATTAGGTTTTATTTTATTTATATTATTAACTGAAGTCGGATAATCGCTAACTATTAGATAATCTATTATTTCTACTGATGCTAAAATTTGTAATCTTTGATTAATATTAAAAAAAGGTCTGCCAGGTCCTTTGTTTACGTACTTATCAGAAGTAACACTCACTATTAAAATTTTTCCATATTTTTTTGCTTCATTGAGATGATTTAAGTGCCCAAAATGGAATAAATCAAAAACACCATGGCACATGACAATAGTGTTTTTTGTCTTTTGAATTTTTTTTAAAGTTTTAGTACTTAATATTTTATTTTTCATTTTTGCGGTGAAGTTTTAATATATATTTTAATTGAGGTATTTATACAATAATTTTAAATTAAATATTATAGTATGTATTTGGTTAAATAAAATAAATAATTAGTTTGTAACTAACTACCATGAATTTAAAAAATAAATCAAAAAAAAAAATAATTATTACAGCATGCAATAGTAATATTGGTAAAGATTTAGTTAATCATTTTATAAAAAAAAAATATAATGTATTAGGAACTTATAAAAAAAAAAAATATCAATTTAAAAGTCCATATATCACCTATTTAAATTACGAGTTTAAAAAAAAATTTTTGGTAAAAGAAAATTTTGACATGTTGATACATTGTGCATCTTTAACACCTTACAAGTATAAAATTTCTAATAAGATAATGAAGCTAAATTATATTGGATTTAAAAAAATTTTAAATTCCAAATCTAATTTCAAAAAAATTGTTCTCCTGTCAACTATATCTGTTTATGGAGAAACAAATGAAAAAGTAATAAACGAAAATTCTAAAATTAAAAAAGTAAATGCTTATGGAAAATCCAAAATTAAAATGGAAAAAATTTTGATTAATTATTGTAAGAGAAATAAAACTGATTTTCTTATTTTAAGACTTCCAGGCGTAATTGGAAACTTTAAAGCTGATGTTAATTTTATTAACAATATCATAAAAAATTTTTCTCAAAATAAAAGTGTAAAATACAGAAATCCTGATAGTTTTTTCAATAACGTTATTCATACAGATAATATTGCAAAAATTTCTGAAAATTTTTTAATTAAAAAAAATGTTCTTTTTAAAAATAAAATTTTTAATTTATGCTCTTTAAAACCAATTAAACTAAAAAATATAATTAATAAGATAAAAAAACAACTTAAGAGTAAGTCAAAAATTAAAATTCTTGAACCTAACAAATCTTTTCAAATATCTACAAAAAAATGTGAAAAATATGGAATTGATTTATTAAGCACTTATCAAAGTATTAAAAAAAATATAAATTTTATATTAAATTAGAATTGTTTAATCTAAAAATTTATATATACAAACGGAGGATGTATTATTTAGGAATAAATTATTATGGGCATAACACATCTTGTGCACTGGTAAAAAATGGCAAATTAATTTATGCCGCGGAAGAAGAAAGATTTTCACGAAAAAAAAATGATGGCTCAATTCCAATTAAATCAATTAAAAATTGTTTAAAAGTTAACAAAATTAACATAAACGACATTAGTGAAATATATGCGGCAACTGTTCCACAAAGATTAATTAAAGAGAAGTATTTAAAATATTCTTTGAATAATTTTCCAAACTCTATCGATTTACTTTTAGAAAAAAAATCATTTAACGTGATGAATTTTCTTTTAAATGCTGAGAAAATAATCAAAGAAAAATTAAAATTTAAAAAAAAAATAAAATTTATTAATCACCATTATTGCCATCTGGCATCTACACATTTTTTAAGTGGTTTTAAGAATTCTTGCTGTGTTTCTATAGATGGATTGGGTGAAATCGAGTCAGTTGCAATTGGAGAAGGTAAAGGTAACAAAATCAAGATATCAAAAAGTGTAGATTTTCCCAATTCTCTAGGTATGTTTTATTCAGCGATTACTCATTATTTGGGTTTTCAGGCCATGTCTTCAGAAGGAACAGTAATGGCTTTAGCTACTTTTGGTAATTATAACCAAAAAATACCTGGTCATAAAATATCTTACTATAAAAAAATTAAATCAATAATAGAGCTTAAGAGTAATTTAAATTTAAAAATTGATTTATCTTGGTTTAATTTTCCTTTCACAAGAAAAGGATGGGTTAGTGAAAAATTCACAAAATTTTTTGGAAAACCAAGAAATAAAAATTCAAAAATATCAAAACATCATAAAAATATAGCTGCTGCATTACAAAAAGTTTTTGAGGAAATCTATATCGATATTATTATTCAAGCAGGTAAAAATTCAAATTCAAAAAATCTGACTTTATCTGGTGGCTGTGCATTAAATTGTAAAGCTAATGGTCTAATTCTTTCTAAAACAAAATTTAAGGATATTTACATACAACCAGCTTCACATGATGCGGGTCTTGCTATTGGAGCTGCTTATTTAGCATACCTGTCAAAAAATCAAAGTAGAAAAAATAACTTTGAGAGATATGACCATACTTATTTTGGACCAAATTATCCATCAAAACAAATTGAAAGTACCCTTAAAAAATTAAATTTAAAATACGAAAAATTAAATGATAGTACTAAAGATTGTGCAAAAAAACTTAAAAATGGAAAAGTTGTTGGTTGGTTTCACGGAAAAATGGAATTTGGTCCAAGAGCACTTGGGAATAGATCAATTTTATCAGCACCATACCCTGTTAATAAAAAGGATTATATAAATAAAAAAATTAAGCATAGAGAGGAATTTAGACCTTTTGCTCCAGCTGTTTTAGAGGAGAAGATATCTAAATATTATAAAATAAAAATAAGGTCTCCATTTATGTTAATTGCTACATTTGTAAAAAATAAAAATAAAATAAAAAATATAGCTGCAACTTTACATAATGACTTAAGTGCTAGAGTTCAAACAGTATCTTCAAAAAATAATTTGAAATTTTATAATTTAATTAGAAATTTCTATAAACTTAGTGGCATACCAATTGTTCTGAATACATCATTTAATGATAAAGGGGAGCCAATGGTTTGTAGTCACATTGATGCTATTAAGTCATTTTACAAAACTAAACTTGACTATTTGTATTTAGAAGATTATTTAATTAAGAATACAAAAATCAATCAAAATAAAATTAAAAATTTTTATAAAATTTAAGAAAAAGGATTAATAAATAAACTTTAAATTAAGTTAAAAGTAACTAATGAAAAAAATTCTTATTATCGGTGGAGGTTTTGCAGGATGTTCCTCAGCAGAAATAACTTCTAAAATTCCAAATACTAAAGTAATTCTTGTTGAAAAATCAAATACCCTTGGTGCAGGAGTAAGGACTTATTTTAGTGGTGGTCATCCATTTACATTTGGACCAAGACACTTTTTGACAACAAAAAAAAATGCATATGATTACTTAAGAAAGTTTTTGAAATTAAGAAATGTTAACTACCATAAATTTATAAGCTACGTAAGAAATGATGACAATTTTTATAATTATCCGCTTAATGTGAAAGATATAGAAAAAATGCCTGATAAAAAAAAAATAAAGGCAGAAATTAAAGCAGCTAAAAATGTTGCTAAGTCAAAAAACTTGGAAGAATTTTGGCTAAGGTCAATTGGAAAAACTCTATTTGAAAAAACTATAAAAAATTACAACAAAAAGATGTGGCAGGTAAATTCGTGTAAAGAAATAGATATGTTCAAATGGTCTCCTAAAGGCTACACAATTAAAAAAGGCAAAGAAGCTGCGTATGACGATAGAATTTCAGCATATCCTACTGAAAAAGATGGTTATAATTCTTACTTTGATCTCATAACAAAAATCAAAAACGTGAAAGTAATGTTTAATTCACAATTAAAATCAATAAATTTTAAAAGAAAGATTGCAACTATTAATAATAAAAAAATAAAATTTGATATTTTAATAAATACTATAGCTCCAGATACACTCTTTAATTATAAATTTGGTAAACTTAAGTTTATTGGTCGAGATTTACATACATTTGTACTTCCAGGTAAGTTTGCATTTCCAAAAGATGTTTTTTTTATATATTTTCCTAATACAGAAAAATTTACAAGATTAGTTGAATATAAAAAATTTACAGGGCATAAATCTAAAAATACGTTAATTGGAATGGAAATACCTTCTGATAAAGGAAGACTTTATCCAGTTCCCTTTAAAAAAGAACAAAAGATTGCACAAAAATATTTTAAATTATTTCCTGAATGGTTTTATTCTATCGGAAGAGCAGGCACATATAGATATGAAGTTGATATTGATGATTGTATTTTACAATCTCTAGAAATAGGTGAACAAATTAAAAAAAATGTTTACAATGGTCCACTCGTTAGCGGTGATCAATTTCAATTATAAATATTTTTTACTATTTATTAAAAAATTGTATATATAAATGGTGCTACAGCAGAACCTTGAGTTAATACAAATAATCCACCAAATATAAACAAAATTAAAATAATAGGAATTAACCAATATTTTTTTCTCGTTGAAAAATATCTGTAAAGTTCAATTAAAAAATTCATAATTTAAAATTTAAGAAGAATTACATATATTTCAACTAATTAATATTTTCAAATACTTTAATACATTTTCTCTATTGTGCTCTAAGCTGAATTTCCATAACTGAGAATCTAGATAAAAATGTAACATTTGACCAATAATTGGAATTATTATCAAGTTATTTAAAAATGAGCTATCATTTTTTCCAAATAAAGACAAAGAGGTCATCGCTATTGAATATACAAATATTACAAATAAAAAACTAGAAAAAATATTTTTTTTCAAATTTTGATCTTTTGCCCTCTCTTTAACTACATAATGAGTTAAATATAAATATTGAGAATAATGCATAGTGACACCCATAATTATTGCATGGACTGGGTTGCTAACGAAACAAACTGGATAAAAAATTATTAGTCCTGTTATAAAAGTCAAATAATTATCTGAAAATCCGAATTTAATTTTATAAACTATTAAAATTAAAAGTAATAATGAAAGAACAATAATATTTAATAAAAATAAATTTTCATTATCTATTATTGGAATATAAAATCTAAAAAATCCTATTAAAAAAAATAATGAATTTATTAAGTAAATAAATATTTCTTGAAATTTATTTTCAAAATTATCTTTGCAATATAATTTACAAACACCGTAGCTTTGTCTTGTAACATGATATACATTTGCCAAAAAAAATATCATTAAAAAAAATGTTTTAACATAGATAAAACCTAAGAGACTAAACAATACTATAGCGGTAGGAAAAATTATTAATTTGATTTTATCATTTCTAATATAATCTATACTTGATTTTACTAAAAAGAACGGCCATGTAGCTCCGAAGTGTGTTTCCGCCAATAAAAGTAAAGTAATCAATATTAATTGTGTTTCATATTGAGGAAAAATAGATAGAACTGAAAAATATATTAATGGAAATATAATTGGAAATTTAACAAAAAATAATTGTTTATTCATTTTTTTTACCAATCATAATAAATAGGCCCCCATCATTTCCAAGATTATTAAATAACATATTTATCTGATTAATAATCCTTGTAATAAAATTTCCTCTATCATTTTTCTTAAACAAGTCTACATCATTATCCAAATTAAAATCACACCTTGGTATTGAGCTAATAAACTCTATATTATTTGAGCCAAACCAATTTAATACTTCATCAATTGTATGAGTGCTTTCTAACGGATGTTCATATTGATCTCTTATCCAAGAGTCAATTTGATCTGGTGCGTCATTTTTTAAATTTCTTAAAGTAGGGTCTAATAGTAACAACATTTTTTTTCCTAAAATTTTATATATATATTTTCTAAAAAATGTTCTTATTCTTCCGAATTTATTATAGAGTCCTACAAGAATGTATCCATTTGTTTTCAAAGATTTTAAACATATTTCAAATGCTTTTTGTGGATTTTTAGTATGATGGAGAACACCATTTGTCCAAATAAAATCAAAATAATTATCTTTTAATACATCGTCAAATATATCAGCATTAACCAATTTGATATTATTTAATCTACTTTTTTTTATAAAATTTGAAGCAAGTTCCAATGACTCATATGTTGGGTCTAAGGACACTATTTTATTATTAGTTCCGATTGAAAAAAATATAGACAATTGTCCTGTTCCACAACCAACTTCTAAAATATTTTTATTGTATCCAATAAAATCTTTAAACTTTTTTGCTAAATAATTATTATTACCTTTGTTAAGCAAAGTGGCCTTATTATCATTTTCTTTGTAATTTGGAAAAGGTTTTTCCTGATAAAAATTAACTACACTTTTAGTAATTTTATCTTTTATATCACTACTATATATATTATTTTTAAGTACAAACTTTTTTTTTAAAAAATCCATTATTTATTTTGTTAATTGAATATTTCTTTCTAAAATTTGATTCCCACAAATTAAGTAGTCAAGTTCAGTGGTTAAGAAGCATCTAAATGCATCTTCTATTGAGCAAACAATTGGTTCACCTCTTATATTAAAGGAAGTGTTAACCAGAATCGGCACATTTGTAATCTCATAAAATGCTTTGATTAATTTATAATAAAGTGGATTATCTATAGAATTTACTGTTTGTATTCTTGCAGAGTAATCAACATGAGTAACTGCGGGTATTTGTGATCTGTTTATATTTAGTTTTTGTAAACCCTTTAATTTTTGATCATCTTTATTAATTTTTATTTTTCGATTTTCAGAAACTTCTGCGACCATTAGCATATATGGACTCTCCCCATTAAAATTAAACCATTGATTTACATTCTCAGCTAATATTGATGGCGCAAAAGGTCTAAAACTCTCTCGATACTTAATTTTTAAATTTAGATTTTTTTGCATGATTTCTGATCTTGGGTCAGCAAGTATTGATCTATTTCCTAATGCTCTTGGACCAAATTCCATTTTTCCTTGAAACCAACCACAAGATTTACCTTCGGCTAAAAGTTTAGCTGTTTTTTTTATAATTTCGTTTTGATTATAGCTTTCATAAATTGCTCCTAATTCATTTAAACTATGCTTTATTTGACTATCACTGAATGATGGTCCTAAATAAGATCCTTTCATATTATCTCTTGTTTTATTATAAGGTTTTTTTTTATTAAGCTCTAAGTGCCAAAATGCAAGAGCTGCACCTATTGCACCACCTGCATCGCCAGCAGCAGGTTGCACAAAAATATTCTCAAAAATTTTTTCTTTATAAATTTTACCGTTAGCTACACAATTAAGAGCGACACCTCCAGCTAAGCATAAATTTTTTATATTAAATTCATTTTTTAAATCTCTGGCTATATTCAAAATAATTTCTTCAATAACTTTTTGAATTGAAGATGCCATGTCCATATGAAATTGTGTAATATCGTCTTTTTCTGGGTTTCTTACTGGATTTCCAAAAAGTGAGTTAAATTTCTCATTTGTCATTGTTAGCCCAGTGCAATAATTAAAATATTCCTGGTTTAAATTAAATGATCCATCATTTTTAACATCGATCAAATATTTGTAAATTTTTTCTTTAAATTTTGGTTCCCCATAAGGGGCGAGGCCCATCAACTTATATTCTCCACCATTTACTTTAAATCCTAAATAATATGTAAAAGCAGAATATAATAGCCCTAAAGAATGTGGAAAAGATATCTCTTTTTTAATTTCTAACTTATTTTCTTTTGCGATAGCAACTGTTGTAGTTGCATATTCACCCACTCCATCTGCAGTTAAGACTAATGCTTCACTAAAGTTAGATGGAAAATAAGCACTAGCAGCATGACTCAAGTGGTGTTCTGAAAAATAAAGTTTATTACTAAGATTTAAATCAGAATCAATTTCTTTTAAACTCTTTAAAATCATATCCTTCATAAAAAGTTTTTGTTTAACCCAAATAGGCATTGATTTTGAGAAAGATAAAAAACCTTTTGGTGCAAATGATAAGTACGTTTCTAGTAATCTTTCAAATTTTAAAAAAGGTTTTTCATAAAAAACAACATGATTAATATCTGATAATGATATTGAATTTTCTGTTAATATATATTTTATAGAGTTGATAGGAAAACTATCATCATGTTTTTTTCTTGTAAATCTTTCTTCTTGAACAGCTGATAGAATTTCTCCATTTTTCAAAAGTGCTGCTGCTGAATCATGATAATAAGATGAAATTCCAAGTATATAAATATCCATATATTTTTAAAATTGATCTTTCATTGAGTTTTTATATATTTTTTTTATTTCCCAATACGTACTTTTTTTTCTATTTTTTTTTTTATTTAACTGCAAAAAATCTTTTTTAAAAATTCTGGTTATAATAGAAATTGGAAGTAACACAGAAAAAAAAATTAACAACATAATAACTGGAGAAATTATACGACTAATTATTATTCCAAATTTAAACCAAATTAAATTTAATGGTGTTAAAATTTTTGAATTTAAAATTCCCAAAATAAAAAAAACAATACAAATTGAGATTAATTTAAATGGATAAGATCCACTTTTAATATAAAGATAAATACTAAGAATTAAGAAAACAACAGAAAATATTATTCCAAAACTCTTATTAGATGAAACTTTGATTTTGTTTTTATTTTTAATCATTTGGTTAATTAAAAAGTTAAAGTATTTTTATAAATTATAGATTAAAAATTATTTCTTTGAATATAATAATCATTTATAAAGTGCGTATTTTTCATTGTAAAACTCTTAAATTCTCTATGCCAATCATCAATTAAATTTGATATTTTATTACATTGACGTTTGGAATTATAAATTGTTTTCATTAATTTTTTTTCTAGATAATATTCTAGTGCAGGACACCTCGGTGTTTCTTTGCTATAAATAAGCCTTGTCTCTATTTCTTCATCAAAAAATATTTTGGACATTTTATTGGCTATATAAGAATGCCCATATTTTGAAGGATGATTAAGATCTACAAAAAAATCCATGTATTTTTGTTTATTAGAATATATTGTCTCCTGAAAATCAATTATATTAACTAGTTCTATTCTATTAGAAATTTTAGGTGAGTCCTCAACTATAAAATTTTGAATTGATCTCATTATACCTAATTGCATTTCATCTAGATTTTTAGATCTGATTAAATATTCAAGACAATCCTTTTTATCTTTAAATTCTTCACTATTATCTAAACAATACATACCTAGTAAATAATTTTTATGAGAACCATTTTTAACTTGATTAAATAATTCAAAATTTAATGAATTTTTTGAAAAGACTTTTTCATATAATTGATCTAATTGTTTTTCATTATAGTCATCTTTTTCATCTGAATAATCTCCAATAGGCTGTATAGTAAGGTTGGATATTGGGGTTGACATAATTATTTTTTTCTCAGGAGGTAAAAAACTATCAATTTCATAAATAGAATTTTTAAAATTTTCTAACCATATTTTTTTGTAATCTGACTTATCAAAAAATTTTTCTTGGAAAAAGTATCTTATTTCTTTTATATTTTCCTTTTCTGGTTTAACAAAATTTCTATAAAAAAATCTTAAAGTAAATATTTTAACTCTTGAAAATCCTCTATAAACAAAATTTAAAATTCTTATCTTGTCTGTAAACTTATTAAAAATTAAATTTCCACCGCTTATATAATGATTGTCATTGTAAAATATATCTAACTCTTCTTCTAATAAGTTCTTCCAATATTTTTTGCTTAATTTATAGTCTGTTGTTTTAGTATTATTTGGAAAAAATTTTGTTTTGTGATCGAAATGTAACCATTCGTTTATTCCAGCATAAATTATAAAAGCATCATAATCGTTTACTAATCTTTTTAACTTTTCAGCTTGATAAAGGTAAAAAGGAGTTGCAGGTGTTGCATGATTGTCAAATCTAATATTTTTGTTTGCCAATATAGACATATTATTTAATATTTCTGTAAAACTAATTGTTGCTCCATATCCGTGAGCAGCAGAACCACCAAAAACAGCAACTTTAAAACTAGGTTTTTCTTTTTCTTTAAGTACCCCCCGGCCTACATAAAACCTATTTTCTGTTTCAAATCTATTTTCAAAAATTATATTTTTAGAAAACTTAAAGGATAAATAAAACATTAATTCTAAACTTAAAAAAATTAAAATAATTATAGAAACTTTTCTTTTAAAAATCATAGGAAAGGTAGTAAATACATGTATTAAAATTTGATTATAATTAGTTAAAAATTAATGTAATAAATAGTTTATGTATCAATGTAAAGTAATTTACCTATAATCATATATAATTTTAATATGCTTTTATTTAGTTGTAACAGGATAAATTGATAAATGTTAGACCTATCAGTATTTGAAAATTATAAGAAAAAAAATAATTTTTTTTTAAAAAATTCTTCAATTATTGAACAAAGAACATTCAACAATACACATAATAAAATAAACAATATAAATGATGATGTTCAAGACATTAAAGAAATAACAAAATATTCATGTACACAGCATAAATTATATAATCATACACTTAAAAAAATCAAAGGTTTTACAAAAAAAGAGTTTGAATTATTTAAATTAATTACATTAAAAGTTCAAAAGTTAACCAAAATTTTAGGTCAAGAAAACAACGTAAAATCATCACTAATTAATTCAATCCATCAAAAAAGAATTTATGAACAATTTTTTAGTAAAAACTTAAAAATTTTAGAAATCGGAGGAGGAAGTGGATATTTGTCATCTCTTTTATGTATGAGCGGATACAATGTTGACCTTTATGATATAACAGAGAGTTATTATATTTATCAAATTCTTTTATTAAATTATTTGGAAATCAATAATGAATTAAGTGAAGATAACAATTCTTACTTAGATGGTGCAGAGAAAATTAATCATATACCCTGGTGGATTTTTCAAAATATTGAAAAATTAAATATTAAATATGACATCATCATGATCAACAACGCCATTTGTGAATTCAACGGATTTTCATTAAATTTTCTTTTAAATCATGTTTGCAAAGTATTAAATTATCCTAAACTTTTCTTTATTGGTAGTGGGAAAGAAGACTTAAATGAAATGAATAAAATAGTTAAAAAATTAAATTCATTTAACTATTATACTGATTCAGAAAAAACGTTAATTAATAATAATTATGAAATATATGGTTTTAAACATCAACTTAAAAAAAATAACAAAAATTATTTTAAGAAGTTGTTTAATAATATTTTTTTAGAAAGAAAAAACATTAAATTTGAAAACATTACAATATATTCAGAAGATATTGAAAAATTCTATCAAGAAAATAATATTATAGACAATAAAGAGTTAAGTTTTTATAAAAAATTATATAAATAACTTGATTTAATTACTTATTTTTCAGATAATTAGTTTATTGGTATAACAGCATCATGACATTTTTTAATAAAAAAAAAAATATTCCTTTTTTTATAGCTGAAGTAGG
>MDSV01133344.1_pt1 | contig 18142 bp, 14 predicted proteins | sample 810851 | NCBI WGS metagenome assembly MDSV01 (sample SAMN05326640, study PRJNA326480) | marine metagenome | isolation source: seawater | place: Atlantic Ocean: North East | collected 2012 | reverse complement strand
GGCTTCCGTCGCCCGGCCGGTCCGTTTCAGCACGAAGGCCAGCCATATCTGCAGCGCACGCCGCTGGCGGCCGGTCACCCTTTCATTGGCAATCATGGCGCTGATCTGGCGGTCCAGATAGGCGCGGTCTGGTCGCTCATGGACGATCTGCCGGAGCCAGGCGAAGGCCACCTCGATTTCATCGTGCATCGAAAGCCGGGCGAGATCGTCAAGTGCTGCCTCGACCCAGGTACGGTTGATCCGCATCTGCATGGCGGAAAGGGTCGCGGCGGCATCGTTCCAGCGGTTGCCGTTCTGCATCACCAGCGCGGCGCGGATTTCGATCATGAACCGAAGCTGGCGGTCATGCGTCTGGTGGAGGCGCCAGCGATCCAGAAAACCGAGCGCCGAGAGCGTCGAGAAATGTTCACTGAGCGCCTGGCTGCCGTAGTGGAGCGCGAATTCGACGAGGCTTGGCCAGGTTTCGGCCTGTGAAAACGTATCGAATTCATGGTTGATGAAGGCGATCAGCACCTGCGGGCGGCCATCCTCATAGGCGTGGCAGGCTTCGATCAGCCGCAGGATCCGCGCGTCGGCAGGGCTTTCGAAGCCGACCTCCGCCATGTGCCTCCGGGCTTCGGCGATGCGGCTGCCGGCGCCGGTGGCGTCGCCCGAAAGCAACCGGATCACCGCCTGATGGACGCAGATATAGAAGACAAGCAGCGGGACGCCGGCCGCGCGATAGCTCGAAAACGCCTGTGCGGCGGCCATTTCGGCCTCGTTGAAGCGGCGCTGGCGGATATAGAATTCAAGCACGGCATTATAGAATGACCCGCGCAGCAGCGCCGCTTCCAGCGGCAACTCGTCGAGATAGTCATAGAGCCGCTCGAACATGGCGTCGGTGATGACGATATCCTCATAGATCATCATCACCAGCCGAAAGCCTTTGAACGACAGGGAGTAGGGCGCAACGCTCGCAAAGACGGCCATCGGATCGAGGCTCTGCCGGCCGAAACGGTCCGCGATCAGCTTCTTCGCCCGTCCCGTCTCACCGAACTTGAGTGCGCGCATGGCATTTGCGATCACGACGGTCTCGTTATCGGCCGAAATTTCCGGACTGAAGCCCGAAAGCACGCGGGCATAGGCGTCGGGGCCATCGATATGGATATAAAAAACCCCGCCCGCTTCGGCGAAAAGGCGGACGGCCGGTTCCTCCATCCCGGCGGACTGAAGCGCGGATATTGCCTTTTCAGTGTGGCCGGACTGATGCAGCGCGCGGGCAAGCGGCGTCGCCGCCTCGAAGCGTTCCATGCGCCGCCCGATCTCCTCATTGGCCGCCTCGCGCACGATCCCGCGCAGTTCGCCGCTGGCGCAGGCCGAGAGGATGCCCTCGGCCGTCCTCTCGACGAAAGGCAGAAATGGCAGCTCGGCGGCGCTCCCAGCAATCGCGTGGCCGTTGAACATCCGCCAGAGGGTGGCGAGTTGCATGGCTGTCAGCGGGCGCAGGATTTCAAAACCGATATAGGCTTTGAACTGATGCCGTCTTGCGGGGTCTTCAAGATCGACGCCATGAAGAACCGGCCAGCCGCATTGATAGCGCCGCGCCGGATCGCGTTCCGGCAGCAGCAGATCATGATCGTCGAGAAAAAGGGCTTCGCCATGGACGATCAAGCGCTCGATCCCCGGCACATCCGTTTCGGGTCGGCGGGCGATGACGACCCGTTCGAAGCGTTCGAAGATTGCTTCATCGAAGGCGATGGTTTCAGCCCGGGAAGGGATATCCCACAGGAATGCCCGCCCGGTCGCCGTTCCATCCGCTTCCGGGGTCGTACACACGGGGACATCAAAGGCCTTTGAGAGTTTCCTCAGAAGCAGGCTCTTGCCCATGCCGGCGACGGCGGTGATGACGATGAACTTGCGGGCGCTGGCGCTCACCCGCTCTGCGAGCAGGTCGATGTGAGCCACATTCGCCATCTCGCCGTCCATATCCACCTTGCTTTCAATTGCGAAGCCAGCGCCGGGCGGCGCTCACAATCGGGGCCATGCCGTTGCAATGACCTTCAATGCATTGCGAGTTTGTCGCCGCAATATGGCGTTTGTCGACGATTGTGTTCGCCTGTGTCAATCAAGGTTGCTTTTCTGCAAAAGAATCAGCCTGTCATTAGGGACGGTGCCGGCACCCCACGTGCTTTTGATCTTTCAAAGACGTATAGAGCAGTTCGGCATCGTCGAACGACTATGCCGAATTACAGCGACATCTTGAGCCGGCGGTCGCCGGTCTGAGGCTCAAGGTTTACCAGCAGCAGAAGCCGCCATCCACCAGCAGGTCCACGCCGGTGCAGTAGGAGGATGCGTCGGACAGTAGGAAGACGGCGGGGCCGACCATTTCGTCGACGCTTGCCATGCGCTGCATCGGCGTCTGGCTCTCGAATTCCCTGGTCTGGTGCACCATTTCCGGCCGGGTGTTCATCGGCGTGGCGGTATAGCCGGGGCTGATCGAATTGACGCGAATGCCGCGATCGACCCATTCCATCGCCATCGATTTCGACATGTGGATCACGCCGGCCTTGGACGCGTTGTAATGGACCTGATTGAGGCCGCGATTGACGATCACGCCGGACATCGAGGCGATATTCACGATCGATCCGCCCTTGCCATGGGAAAGCATGGCGCGCGCTTCTGCCCGGCACGACAGCCATACGCCCTTCATGTTGATGTCCATCAGCGTCTGATACTGATCCTCGGGCATTTCCTCGCAAGGGTTGGCATTGGCGATGCCCGCGGCATTCAGCGCCAGACGCAGCGGTCCGAGTTCGGCTTCGGTTTTCGCAACGGCGTCCGCAAGGGCCGCTTCCGAGGTCACATCGGCCGCGATCTGCAAGGACCGGCGTCCGGTCTTCGCGATGAAGGCGGCGGTGTTCGCAAGCCCGTCATCGGTGCGCCGGTCGACGAGCGCGACGTCGGCGCCGCACTGGGCAAGCCCCATGGCGATGCGCTGGCCGATGCCGCTGCCCGCACCCGTGACCAGAGCCACCCGGCCCGAAAGATCGAACAGGGCCGGAGCGTTCAAACTGATTGCGGCATCATTCATGATGGTGACCTTCTTCTCGTCCGGCGGTAACGGATGCGCCCGTTGAAAGCCGGCTCTCTTGATCTGGCGTCGGGAAGCTTCTTCCGGACGCGTTATGACATGATCAGGCCGCCATCGACATTGATGGTCTGGCCGGTGATGTATTCGGCGTCTTCGCTGGCGAGAAAGGCGATCAGGCCGGCGACATCCTTGCCTTCGCCGGCGCGCTTCATCGGGATGTTCTCCACCCAGCTCGCCATCAGTTCGCCGGGGCCGAAATCGCCGAGCATCTTGCCCCAGACGCGGTCGTTATAATCCCACATATCGGTCTTGATGATGCCGGGGCAGATGGCGTTGACGGTAATGTTGTCGAGCGCGACTTCCTTGGCAAGGCTCTGGGTCATGCCCATCACGCCGAATTTCGAGGCGGCATAATGCGGGGTGTAGATGAAGCCGTCGCGCGCCTGGCCGGAGGCGATATTGATCAGTCGCCCGCCCTTGCCCGAAGCGCGCATATGGCGGATCGCCTGCTGGCAGCACAGGAATGCGCCTTTGGTGTTGACCGCCATCGTGGCATCCCACTCGGCAACCGTCAGGTCCTCGACCTTGGCGATGGTGATGATGCCGGCGTTCTGCACGGAGATATCCACGCCGCCGAAGGCTTTTTCGGCGCGGTCATAAAGCGCCTTGACGGCTTCCGGGTCGGTCACGTCGCAGATGACACCGATCGCCTTTGCGCCGGTCGCTTCAGTAAGCGACTGCGCCGCCTGTTCGACCTCGGCCTCGACGGAGGCGATCAGGAGATTGGCGCCCTCCTGCGCAAACCGGGTGGCGATCGCAAGCCCGATCCCCTTGTTGCCGCCGGTAACGACAACGGTCTTGCCCTTGAAGCGGTTCATGGTGAACTCCCTGTATGTGTCAGGCCGTAGCCAGTTCCATCACCGAGACGTCATTGGCCTCGCTGTGGTCGAGAATACCTGTCTGCCGTCCGGCCGCCATCACGAGGATGCGGTTGGAGACGCCGAGCACCTCCTCGAGGTCGGAACTGACGACAATCACGGCGACGCCGTTTTCGGCAAGATCGTGAATGATTTCATAGATCGAGGATCGCGCGCCGACATCGATGCCCCGGGTCGGCTCGTCGAGCAGCACCACGCGCGGATTGCGGGCGAGCCATTTGGCGATCACCACCTTCTGCTGGTTGCCGCCAGACATCTCGCCCGCCTTCTGGTGGCCTTTGCCCTTGACCCCAAACTTCGCGATATTGTCGTCGGCGAAGGCGCGGATACGGTTCCTGCTCAGCCAGCCGCCGCGGCCGACCGTCTCGAAATTCGAATAAGCGATATTCTCGGCGATCGTATGATCGAGGATCACGCCCTGCAGTTTGCGGTCCTCGGGCACAAGCACGATGCCGTTGGCGATCGCCTCTGCCGGCGAGGCGGGGGTGATGTCCTCGCCGTTCAGCGTGATCGTGCCGGCGGCGATCGGGTCGGCGCCGGCAATGGCGCGCACCAGTTCGGTGCGTCCCGCGCCGACGAGCCCGGCTATGCCGAAGATTTCGCCGCGCCGGACCGAGAAGCTCACATCGTTGAACCGCCCGCTCGGCCCCGAAAGGCCCTTGACTTCCAGCACGGTCTCCTCGCTCGGCTGGTGCAGCGGCGGAAACATCTGTTCCATGCTGCGGCCGACCATCGCTTCGACAATGGTGCGCACCGGCAGGTCGGCAGTATCGAATTCCTGAACCTTGTCGCCATCGCGCATGACCACGATGCGGTCGGCGATCTGCCTGATCTCTTCCAGCCGGTGGGAAATGTAGATGATGCCGACGCCCTCGGCCTTCAGTCGCTCGATCTGCTTGAACAGGAGCCGGGTTTCCTCGCCGCCAAGGGCCGCGGTCGGCTCGTCGAGGATGAGGAGCTTGGCGTTGAGCGTCAGCGCCTTGGCGATCTCGATGAGCTGCTGGCTTGCCGTGGACAGGTTTTCGACCTTTCGGCGCGGCGAAATGTTGAGGCCAAGCCGTTCCAACCCGTGCTCGGCGCGCCGGTTCATCTCGGTGCGATCGACACGTCCGTTCCTCATCGGATAGCGGCCGACAAAAATGTTTTCCGCGATCGTCAGATGCGGCAGCAGCAGCAGTTCCTGATGGATCATGCCGACGCCGGCGTCGATCGCCTCGCGCGGGTTGGCGGGCGCGTAGGCCGCGCCCTGCCAGGTCATCGCGCCGGACGAGGGGAGGACCGTTCCGGAGATGACGTTTGAAACGGTGGATTTACCGGCGCCGTTTTCGCCGAGCAGCGCCACGACTTCGCCGGCATGGATATCCAGATCGATCCCGTGCAGCACCTCGACAGGTCCATAGGACTTGCGAATGCCCCTCAGGGACAGGATTGGAGATTTGCCGTTTTCCGTCATGGCGCCGCCCTTTATCTATGTCGCGTCGTCCGCAGGATTAGGGATGGTTCTCGACGAACTGCGGCGCATTCTCGCAGGTGGTCAGAACCGCATTCGGCGTCTGACGCTCCGGCACGCTCTCTCCGGCGGCAACCTTGATCGCGGAATCGACGGCAAGACGGCCCATCATCTGGGTGCTCTGGGTGGCGGTCGCCACGAACGGTCCTTCGCACTTGGCGAGGTATTCGAGCGCCGCGACGTCGCCGTCATAGCCGCCGATGATGACCTGGTCGGAGAGGCCTGCAACGTCCACAGCCTTGGCAGCGCCCATGGCGAGGCCGTCTGCCTGACCGAAGATCAGCTTCAGGTCCGGATGCGCCTGCAGCATGTTCTGGGCGATGGAGAAGCCTTCGTCGGGCGACCACATCTGGCTCCACTGTTCGGTGACGAGCTCGACGTTCGGATTTTCCTCGATCGCGCGCATGCAGCCCTTGGTGCGGTCGACTTCCGGCGTCGTGCCCTTCTGGCCGTGGATCATTGCCATCTTGCCTTCGCCGCCGGCGAGATCGATGATGTGCTTGCAGACCTGATAGGCGGATTCGACGCTTTCGCCGGCGATGAAGGTATCGCCCGGCGCGCCTTCGGGCGTGCGGTCGACATTGATCACCGGAATGCCTTCAGCGCGGGCAAGGCGGGTCGGGACGGCGGCCGCTGCCGCGCCCGCGGGGATGTAGATGAAGGCGTCGATGCCCTGGGTCATCAGGTCCTGAACCTGGCTGACCTGGGTCGCGGTATCGTTCTTGGCATCGACCACGATGACCTCGATACCTTTTTCCTTGCCGTAGTTTTCAACGCCGAGCTTGATCTGGTTGAAGAAGTCGGCCTGCAGGTTCGGCACGGCGAGGCCGATCTTGTTGACGTCGTCGGCGAGCGCCGGTCCGGCCAGTGCTGCGGATGCGAGCGCAGCCGCGATGATTTTCTTGTAGGTTTTCACGATATTCTCCTCCTGGTGTTTGGGTTTTCAACCCTGTTCAAGCCCGGTTCCGGGCCCATTGTCTGGCCGGCCTGAGCCGGCCGAAATCTACCTGCTCCTGTGCTTGAAGGTTTCGGCGGCGACGGCCAGCACGATGACCGCGCCGATGATGACGGCCTGCAGGAACGGCGAGACCGACAGAAGGTTGAGGCCGTTGCGCAACACGCCGATGATCAGCACCCCGATGATCGTGCCGACGACGCCGCCCGATCCGCCCGAAAGGCTGGTGCCGCCGATGACCACGGCCGCGATCGCATCGAGCTCGTAGGAAACGCCGGAGCTTGGCTGCACGGAATCGAGCCTTGCGGCCAGAAGCACGCCGGCAAGGCCCGCCAGAGCCGCGCAGCTCGTATAGACCAGGATCGTGGTTCTGCGGACATTGATGCCGGCAAGGCGCGCGACTTCAGCATTGCCCCCGATCGCATAGAGCGTGCGGCCGCCCTGGCGATAGCGCAGGAACAGGATCGCGACCGCGAATACCACCAGCATGACGGCGACCGTCATGGTCAGGAACCCGCCATAGCGGATGATCGCGCTCATGTTGAACCAGGGCGCGAAGCCGATGATCTGCGAGCCGTTGGTGATCATGTTGGCGAGCCCGCGCGCGACCGACATCATCGCCAGCGTGGCAATGAAGGCGGGCACCTTGAATTCGGTGATCATCAGCCCCGACACGATGCCGCAGACCGCGGCGGCGGCGAGCGCGCCCGCGATGGCGACGATCATCGGCATGCCGGCTTCGACATTGAGGTAGCCGAGCACCATCATCGCCAGCGCCAGCACGGAACCGACGGAGAGATCGATGCCGCCGATCAGGATGACGAAGGTCATGCCCACGGCCATGATGCCGAGCACGGTGATCTGGTCGAGAATGTTCAGGAAATTGCGGAAGGACAGAAACGAGTCGGTCGCGAAGGTCAGGAAGATGCACAGCAGCACCAGACCGATCAGCGGCCCGGTCGCGCCCGACAGCGATACCACCTCCGAAAGGCGCGGCTTCTGCGCAGGAGACTCCTGTGTCATCGCCATGTTTTCCTCCTCCATGCGCATATGTATTCACACTTGATGGAAAATCCATAACGGATGCATTTAGGCCTGTCAAGCAGCGGCTGGATTACAAATCTCCTTCACGAAGCCTTTCCTTCCCTTATTATATCCGCGAGGCTGGACTGACTGCCATGGGTTTGCGGCCCCAGTCCATCTTGACAAAGACCGATTACGCATGTTTAATGGTATAAGAATAATTATGCATAGGTGACATATGGACCCCCAGGAACTGCGCGTTATCGCCAATCGCATCCGACGCCGCGATGTTACGGCCGTCTACGAAGCTGGCGCCGGCCATGTCGGCGGCGAAATGTCCGTCACCGATATTCTGACCGCGCTCTACTTCCACACAATGAAGGTTGATCCCGCGGCCCCGCTCGATCCCGCGCGCGACCGGCTGGTTCTCTCGAAGGGCCATACGGCGCTCGCGCTCTACATTGTGCTCTCTGAAAAGGGCTTCATCGCGAAGGACGAGATTTCAACCTTCCTGAAGCACCGCTCGCGGCTCAACGGGCACCCCAACCGGGTCAAGGTTCCAGGCGTCGAAACCAATACCGGGCCGCTCGGCCATGGTCTTCCGGTCGCCGTCGGCATGGCGAAGGCGGCAAAGCTAGACAAGGCCGGCTGGCGCACCTTCGTCATTACCGGCGACGGCGAAATGCAGGAGGGCTCCAACTGGGAGGCGATCATGGCCGGCGCCCATTTCGGCCTCGACAACCTGACACTGATCATCGACCACAACCGCCTGCAGCAGGGCGCGCGGCTGGCTGACACCAACAATATCGCGCCGCTCGCGCCGAAGCTCGAAGCCTTCGGCTGGGCTGTTGAAGAGATCGATGGCCATGACATGGAGGCGATCTGCCGCGCGCTTTCTGCCGATGCCATCACCCCCGGCAGACCGAAATGCATTGTCGCCCACACCAACAAGGGCCACGGTATCTCCTTCATGTCGGACAATGTCGCCTGGCACCACAAGGTGCCGAATGAAGAACAATACCGCCAGGCCATGGCCGAACTCGAGGAGGCCATCCGATGAACATGCCGTTCGAAACCGCGAAACTGCACGACTGCCGCAACGCCTTCACCGAGACGCTGGAGCATTTGGCGGCGCAGGACAGCAACATCGTTGCCGTCTGCAATGATTCCGTCGGCTCCTCCAAGCTCGGCGGCTTCGGCGAGAAATTTCCCGAGCGGCTGATCAATGTCGGCATTGCCGAGCAGAACATGGTCGGCGTCGGCGCGGGTCTCGCCAATGGCGGCAAGATCCCGTTCGTCTGCGCCGCAGCCCCGTTCCTGACCGGGCGCGCGCTGGAGCAGATCAAGGCCGATGTCGCCTATTCCGAGACCAATGTGAAGCTTGTCGGCATCTCCTCCGGCATGGCCTATGGCGAACTCGGCCCGACCCATCATTCGATCGAGGATTTCGCCTGGATCCGCGCATTGCCCAATGTGCCGGTGATTGCCCCCGCCGACCGCATCGAGACTGCCGCCACCATTCGCTGGGCTGCTGAACACCAGGGCGGCTGCTTCCTGCGGCTCAGCCGCGTCGGCGTGCCGGACCTGCTTCCGGAAGGCCATCAGTTCAGACTCGGCAAGGCCGATATGCTGCGTGACGGCGACGCCCTCACCATCATTGCCAACGGGGTTCTGACCCACCGGGCGGTGCTGGCCGCCGCCATTCTTGAACAGCGCGGCATTGCCGCCCGCGTGCTCAACATGGCAAGTGTCAGGCCGATCGACGAGGATGCGATCATCGCCGCGGCCCGTGAGACCGGCGCGATCCTGACCTGCGAGGAGCATACGATCTTCGGCGGGCTGGGCAGCGCGGTTGCCGAAGTGGTGGTCGACGCCGCGCCCGTGCCGATGAAACGGCTTGGCGTACCGGGCGTTTTCGCCCATACCGGTTCGGCCAACACGCTGCTGGACGATTTCGGCATGGCGCCCGAGGCGATCGCCGAAAGCGCCGAAGCGCTGATCGCACGGAAGGGATGACATGACGGGCAAGGCGATCCTGGCGATCGACGAGGGCACCACCAATTCCAAGGCGGTGCTGGTCTCCCATGCCGGCGACATCATCGCCAGCGCCTCGGCCCCCGTGCCCATCAGCCATCCGAAATCCGGCTGGGTCGAGCAGGATGCCGAGGCTATCTGGCAGGCAACCGCCACCGCGATTGCCGAATGCCTCAAGAAGGCGCCGGAGACCGAAATCGTCGCGCTCGGCATTTCCAATCAGCGTGAATCGATCCTGATCTGGGACCGCAATACCGGCCGCCCTCTTGGTTCTGTCATCAGCTGGCAGTGCCGCCGTACGGCCGACGCCTGCAGGGCCCTGCGCGAGGCCGGCCACGAGGCCGATGTCATCGCCCGCACCGGCCTGCCGCTTGACCCGATGTTTCCCGCAACCAAGGTCGCCTGGCTGCTCGACAATCACGGACGCGCGGCAAGCGACATCTGCATCGGCACGGTCGATAGCTGGCTGATCTGGAGGCTCTCCGGCGGCAGTGTCCATGCCACCGACCGATCGAATGCCGCACGCACCCAGCTTTTCAACCTCGCCGCAGGTTGCTGGGACGATGATCTCTGCAGGCTCTTCGGCGTCGATCCCGCGATGCTGCCTTCCGTGTTCGACAGTGCTCATATCTTTGCCGCCACAAAAGACGCCGGCGTCCTTCCCGATGGCCTTCCCATAGCGTCGGCCATCGGCGACAGCCATGCGGCGCTGTTCAGCCATGCCGCCTTTGCCACCGGCGACGGCAAGATGACATTCGGGACCGGCTCATCTGTGATGACGACGCTTGCCGACTACATCGTGCCGCCGGACGGGATCACCACCACGATCGCCTGGTCGATCGCCGGTCGCCCGACCTTCGCCTTCGAGGGCAACATTCTGGTCAGCGCCTCGATCTTTCCGTGGACGGCGGAGTTGCTCGGCCTCGAAAGCGTCGAGGCGTTGCTTGCGCTTGCCGAAACCGTCGAGGATACCGGCGGCGTCGCGCTGGTGCCCGCCCATGTCGGGCTCGGCTCGCCGCACTGGGATGCCGATGCGCGCGGTCTCGTCTGCGGCCTGTCATTTTCCACCAGGCCGGCGCATATCGCCCGGGCGGCGGCCGAAAGCCTTGCCTTCCAGGTGCGCGACGTCTATGCGATCATGGCCAAAGCCGCCGGCCATGTCGGGCGGATCTCCGTCGATGGCGGGCCGAGCCGCAACCGTTTTCTGATGCAGCTCGTCGCGGATTATCTCGATCGCCCGGTCACGCCGTGCCGCAATGCCGAGGCGTCGGCGATCGGCGCGGCGCATCTTGCAGGGCTCGCCGTCGGCTTCTGGCCCGATCTGGAGGCGCTTTCGGCTCTTGCCCGGCGCGAGCCTGAAATTGCGCCTTCCATGCCGGCCGACAGGCGCGATCGTTCTATTGGAGAATGGACAAAAGCGATTGCCCGGACCACATTCGCCGTGTAGAGAATAAATATTCACACAAGCCACGACGAGCTAGCAGAGACCATGTCCCGCCTCAACGAATTACGGATGATCGCCCGCGTGGCGCAGATGTATCATATCGAGGGACAGCGTCAGTCGGAAATCGCCAAGCATCTCAGGATTTCGCAGGCGACGGTGTCGCGCATGCTGAAGCGCGCGCAGGAAGAAGAGATCGTCCGCACCACGGTGGTTGCCCCCTCCGGCACCTATGCCGAACTCGAATCCGGCCTCAGGAGCCGGTTCGGCCTGTCCGAGGCGATCGTGGTCGAGTGTTCGGAGGATCGCGATGGCGCGATCATGGCGCGGATCGGCGAGGCGGCGGCACATTTTCTCGAAGCGACGCTGCAGGCCGGCGAAATCATCGGGGTTTCGAGCTGGTCGGAAACCATTCTGCGAATGGTGGACAATATTCACCCGATGAAATCCGGCAAGGCCCGCTACGTGGTGCAGACGCTCGGCGGCATGGGCGATCCGACGGTGCAGATCCATGCCAACCAGCTCACCACGCGGCTGGCGCGGCTGACGGGCGCCGAGGCGCATCTTCTGAGCGCGCCGGGCGTGGCGCAATCGCGGGAGGCCAAGCTGGTGCTGCTCGGCGATACCTATGTGCGCCAGACCATGGAGCTGTTCTCCAGGATCACGCTGGCGATCGTCGGCATCGGCGCCATGGAGCCGTCCGGCATGCTGGCGCGCAGCGGCAACGTGTTCTCCTCGCGCGAGCTTGCCGAAGTCGCCGAAGCCGGCGGCGTCGGCGATATCAGCCTGCGCTTCTTCAATGCCGAAGGCGGTTTCGTCAAGACGCCGCTGCACGATCGCGTGATCGGCATGACGCTCGAGGAACTGTCCAAGGTCGACCGCGTCATCGCGCTCGCCGGCGGCCGCTCCAAGACGGAGGCCATTCGCGGCGCGCTCAGAACCGGCGTCATCGACCTTCTGATTACCGACAGGTTCACCGCCGAACGCCTGCTCGAAGCGCAAGCTTGAGCGGCCGTTTCTGCCGCTGATATGGGTGTAGATGAACCGAGGGCGCGGCTTTCAACTTGTTTCGTTCGATTTTGCGCTTCAGCCGCTGACTCAAATCTCCAGCCGATCGACCCGGGTCCCGTTTTGAGCGTAAAAGTTCAGGCCTCATTTGAAATGTCGGTCATTACAAGGAATTTGCGCCAGAACCATAGCCGAAGGTGCAGTGGTTGGGATACTTGCTCGGCATGGTCTGTTGCACACCCGTTTGCATCGCCATAACGAGGAGAACGATCGCACGACCAGACCGATCTGGTCCAGATCGCGGTAGAATGAAGCTCGGTTGCGATGACGAAATCAATGACAATCACAGGGCGTCTGATCCGGGCCATGGGGCCCGCGATGGCGCCCATTTCCCTGCGGGAATCCATCCGGGCGGGTCTCGGCGCCACGCTCGGTCTTGTCGTCGTGGGACTGTTCGTTCTGGCGCCGACGGTGGATCTCAGGCTCGGGCTCTATCTCGTGGCGCCCTTCGGCGCGACTTCGGTTCTGATCTTCGCGGTGCCCAACAGCCCGTTGGCCCAGCCATGGTCCGCAATCGTCGGCAATACGCTTGCCGCAATTGTCGGCGTTGCCGTGTGTCTCACCGTTTCGGAGCCGTCGCTCCGCATCGCCCTGGCTGTGGGCATTGCAATCGCGCTCATGAGCCTCGCCCGCGCCGTCCATCCGCCGGCCGGGGCTGTCGCCATGACCGCGGCCATGAGCCCCGATGCCATCCACGAACTGGGGTTTCGTTTCGCCATCACGCCCGTGGCAACCGGAACAACGCTTCTCGTCCTCATCGCCTGGATCTACGCGCGCACCACCGGACGGCGCTATCCATTCCGGCAGTTCGAGGAGCAGAATGTCCAGGGAACGAGCGATCAGCCGCCTGCCGAGCGCCTCGGTCTGAGCGAGGCCGAGCTGGTCGATATCCTGCAACGGTATCGGCAGTCCCTGAACCTGGGCGTGGAAGATCTGGCAAGGCTCATCGGAGCGGCGGAGCTGCAGGCAGCCAGCCATCAGACCGGCGCCATGACCGTCACCGACATCATGTCGCGCAATCTGATTACGGTCGGTCCGGACACCACGCTGTTCGAGGTTGCGGATCTGTTCGAACGCCACAGGTTCACGTCACTTCCGGTGGTCGGACCGGGCGGGGAATTCGTGGGCGTGATCTTTCAGATCCACCTCATCAGCCAGGCTGCGAGAGAGGGCTTGAAGCACGATCGCAGCTTCATTCCCGCGTTCCGGCACATGCTCGGTCGCGAACAGATCAAGCCGACAATTGCCCGGGACATCATGCAGGTGCGTGGTCCGCGCGCGGCGGCAACGACCCCGTTGAGCGCCCTGCTGCCGATGATGGCCGATGGAGAGGTCGACGCGGTTCCGGTGCTGGAGAACAACCGCATCATCGGCATTGTGACGAGGACAGACCTTATCGCCGCGATGGCGCGAAGCGCTGTACGCGAGACGTAGTTTCCCGGACCGCTTTTGGTAGCCGGCCACGCTATCGACGCCGAACAGCGTCGCGATGATGTCGGTCATCAAACCGGACGTTGGGTCGGTTGCGCATGGTTCGCGAACGCGGCCATGAAGGCGGGGCTGGGCCGAAAAGCTCCGATCAGGCAGGGCGCTTCGGTTTGCGGCTCTTGTGTTTCGCGGTCTTGCCGCGGTCGGTCGACGGGGCCGGATGTTTGCGGGGCGGCTTGCCGTCCTGCTTGAATTTCGGTTTCGCTTGTCTCGGCTTTTCGCGCATCTCACCGGCCGGCGCGATCATGATCCCTCTTTCGAGACTGCCTGGCTGCCTGATCTGTTTCGCATAACCGGCGGCCTTGTCGGCGGAGATTTCGAAACGGGTTTCGGTGTCGTCGATTTTGATCTTGCCGACATCGCGCTTGGTCACGCCGCCGGCGTTGCAGATCATCGGCAGCAGGAATTTCGGATCGGCGCGCTGCTTGCGCCCGAGCGAGATGGTGAACCATACGCCGTCCTGCAGGTCCGGGCCGCGCGGCTCGCGAACCGACGCTTGTTTGTCTGCGGACCGGCGGTCGCGACCTGGCGTCTTGCTCTCGAGCGTTTCGACGGGCAGCGGCACGAGCTCCTCGGGAACGGGGTTTGCGGCCAGTTGCTGGCGCAGAAATGCGGCCGCGATGCGCTCAGGCCCCACCCTTTCCAGCAATTCGGCCACGAATTCCACCTCCGCTCCGTTGGGCGGCGCGGCAGAGGCGGCCGCATCGATGATCCGTCGGCGGTAGCGCGCCTCGATATCGGCGATGCCGGGCGCCGCACGGACGGTTGCCGTCAGCTTCGCCAATGCAAGCACGCGCCGAACCGCGCCACGCCTGTTTTCCGGAACGATCAGTACGCAGATGCCCTTTCGGCCGGCGCGGCCGGTCCGGCCGGAGCGATGCAGCAGCGTCTCCGGATTGCTCGGCACGTCGGCGTGGACCACGAGGTCCAGGTTCGGAAGGTCGATGCCGCGCGCCGCGACATCGGTCGCGACGCAGACGCGCGCGCGCCCGTCGCGCATCGATTGCAGCGCATTCGACCGCTCCGATTGCGCCATCTCACCCGAAAGCGAAACCACCGCGAAGCCGCGATTTGAAAGCCGCGCCGTCAGATGGCGGACCGCTTCGCGCGTGTGGCAGAACACCAGCGCGCTTGCGCTGTCGGTATCGAGCAGGGTGTTGATAATGGCGTGTTCGCGTTCGTCGCGCCGCACCAGCATCACCTGGTATTCGATGTCGGCATGCTGCGCGGTGGACGCCGTCGTCTCGATGCGCACCGCGTTTTTCTGGACGGTCCTGGCCAGTTCGGCGATGCCGCGCCGCACGGTCGCCGAAAACAGGAGTGTGCGGCGCTCCTGCGGCGCTGCGCCGAGGATGAATTCCAGGTCGTCGCGGAAACCGAGATCGAGCATCTCGTCGGCTTCGTCGAGCACCACGGCGCGAATGGCACCGAGGTCCAGCGCGCCCCGCATGATGTGATCGCGCAGCCGGCCGGGCGTGCCGACGACGATATGGGCGCCACGGTCGAGCGCGCGGCGTTCATTGCGCATGTCCATGCCGCCCACGCAGGTGGCAATCCTGACCTCGGCCGCCGCATAGAGCCACTCGAGCTCCTTTTGGACCTGAATGGCAAGTTCGCGCGTCGGCGCGATGACCAGACCGAGCGGCGCGGCGGCGGCATCGAACCGCGCGCCGTTTCCAAGCAGCGTCGACGCGATGGCGATGCCGAAGGCGACCGTCTTTCCCGAGCCCGTCTGCGCCGAGACCAGGAGATCGGCGTCACCGTGATCTTCATTCGTCATCGCCATTTGAACCGGCGTCAGCGCGCTGTAGCCTTTCGCCGCGATGGTGGAGGCAAGGGCCGGATGGATCGCGGCAAACGGGGATTTGGCGTTGGTATCGGTATTCGGGGTCATGGGCACCACCTTTGTGAGCCGCCGAATAACATCATGTATGCGCTCTGGATAGCAATAGTTTGCCGAATTCCGCGCCCCTTGGAGCGATCGCTGATAAAGGCATGTCTCAGCCGTTGCCAAGCCAGCGCAGGTAGCCTTCCGTGCCGCCGTTGCGTGCGGAGGCGAGCGCTTCTTCCGGGTCGATCCCCTCCCACGCGCCGCGCGAGATTTCGTCCCTGAGCGCTGCGGCGGCGAGTTCGGCGTGGCCCGGCAGAAGATTGCAGGGATCGAGCTGGAAGTATCCGAGCTCGGCCTCGTGGCCGCGCACGATGATGGCCGGATCGCGTCTGCCGAGCGCGGCCGTGATCACGGGAGCGCCCGCGCCGGCCTTCTCCGGATCGACGTCGACCTGCAGCCGTTCCAGCGGATTGCCGGTCGGGTCGGGGACGCGATAGGCGGAAATGCCGGGGAGATCGCCGAGCGCCTCGCGCCAGAGTTCGAGCGCCGCGGTCTCCCGCGCGCGGATCGCCGCGTGGTCGCGTTTCATCCAGGCCCGCATGGCGGCGATCGCGCCCATGATGCTTTCCTTGCCGATTTTCATGCCGCGGCCAATGCCGATATTCTGCAGATAGCAGGCCCGCACAAGATCGCGCCGGCCGGCGATGATGCCCGAGGTCGGGCCGCCGAGGAACTTGTGGCCGGAATAGATGACCAGGTCCGCGCCCTTCTCGAGGAAGCCGCGCAAGTCATATTCCGAGGCCGCGTCGACGATCACCGGCACGCCCTTTTCATGGGCAAGCCGCGCAAAGCGCTCGAACGGGATCTGACCATAATGCACCACGTGATGCGACACCACGTAAAGCGCGGCCGCGGTGTTCTCGTCGAGAACCGCGGAAAGCTGAAAGTCCTTGCACAGCGTCGCCGTGCCGGCGACGCGGACATTCGCGCCGGCAAGCGCGACCCCGGTCGTGATCGACGACCCGTATTCGCACAGATGCCCCATCTGCACCGCGACCCCCGACTTCGGGCCGGGATTGAGGGGTAGCGCCTCCACCCGCGCCGGGTCGAGGCCGGTGATGCAGGCCGCCACCGCAAGCGATATGCCGGCCCCCGCCGAAGCCGTCAGACAGCCCGCCTCGGCGCCGGTCAGTTCCGTAATCGTCCTGCTGGCGAGCGCCTGCAATTCATGCATGTCGACGAAACGCTCGGTGGCGGCGGCCGTCTCGCGCGAGACCTCCGGGGCGGGCGCTACCGAGGCGCCGAGCCCCGTCATCGTGCCGGCGACGTTGACGACGCGCCGGAAGCCGTTTTCGTCGTGCCAGCGCCAGTCCGGCGTTGTGGAGGGTTGGTCATTGCCCATTGAAAAATACTCCATAATTATGAAATAAGAGACGTCAAACAAGGAAGGTCGGAACTGGAATGCAAGACACCAGCAAAGCGCCGCGCTCGCGCACCAGCGGTATCGACAGGACGCTGCAGATCATGGATATCCTGCTCGACTACAGGCGTCCCATGACCGCCTACGAACTTGCCAAGAGCGCCGCCGCGCCGGTTTCCACGATCTACCGACTGATCGATGAACTGGTCGAACGCGGCATGTTGAGCCGGACGTCCGAAAGCCTTGTCTGGTTCGGACCGCGGCTGATGCATTACGGCCTTGCCTACCGCTCGCGCATGAACATGTATGTCGAGGCCGAGAAGGAAATGCTCGCGCTCAGCCGGCGAACCGGCGAGATGGTTCAGGTCTGCGCCCGCGACGGCGGCATGATGGTCGTCATCGGCATGGCCGAGGGCGAGGGCCACTTTCGCGTGACCTCCGATGTCGGCACCCGCGTTCCGCTCAACTGGACCGCTTCGGGCCTGCTTCTGCTCGGCCACCTCGATCCGGCCGAACGCATCGCCGCCTTCGCCGAAAGCGCCCGTCCCTCCAACACCGGGCTTGCCGAAACCGATCCGGAAGCTCTTTCCGAGCGCAGCCGCAAGGACTTTCTCGAAGGGCTTTCGGTGCAGTCGGGCAGTTCCGAGGAGGGCGTGGTCTGCATCGCCGCCCCCATCCGCGACGCGGACGGCGCCTGCCAGCTCACCATGTCCGTGGTCATGCCGCGCCACCGGCTCGAGGAGAAGTTCGACAGCATTTCCGTGCAGGTGCGCGAGGCCGCAAGTCTTGTCGAGCGCGCCGTGGGTCATAGAACGTCCGCCATTGTACCGGCTTGAATGCCGTCCGCATCGATTTCGAAGATTGCCTCGATCTCGACCGTGATCTGGTTGGGCAGCGAGCCCACGCCAAACGCGGAGCGCGAGTGAATGCCGGCCTGTCCGAAGATGGGGGCGAGCAGATCCGAGGCGCCGTCGATGACATAGGGGTGCCGCGAAAACTCCGGCGTCGCGTTGACGAGGCCAAGCAGCTTCACCACGCCTCTCACCCGGTCGAGCGAGCCGTCGCAAAACGCGCGCAGGGCGGTCAGGATGTTGATCGCGACGAGTTCGGCATGTTCGCGCGCCTCTTCCGCCGAAACAGTGTCGCCGACCTTTCCGGTCATGAGCGTGCCATCGGCGAGCACGGGCCCCTGACCGGACACGAACAGCAGGTTGCCGGACCGGCGTACGTTGCAGAACGAGCCGACCGGCCGGGGCGGATCCGCCGGGAGCGCGAGGCCGGATCGGACGAGCCTCGCCTCGGGCGATTCCCGCAAATTATCAATTTTCACCAATTGCCTCTATTCTCTTGCAGTGACTGTAATG
>MDSV01002574.1_pt1 | contig 18144 bp, 15 predicted proteins | sample 810851 | NCBI WGS metagenome assembly MDSV01 (sample SAMN05326640, study PRJNA326480) | marine metagenome | isolation source: seawater | place: Atlantic Ocean: North East | collected 2012 | reverse complement strand
TATTTGTTTAGATAATTCATATTTGTTGACAAACATTTAAATTACTGTTAACTTAGGTTGTGGTAGTTTATCGCGGGATAGAGCAGTTTGGTAGCTCGTCGGGCTCATAACCCGAAGGTCAATGGTTCAAATCCGTTTCCCGCTATTAAGTTTAATAATTTAAATTTCATCTTTATGACCAAATTGAAAAATAACGTAGACATTCTTTTAAATACGAAAGAACAAAAAAATACTTAAATTCAAGTTAATAAAAATACTTAAGCGTATTTATAAATCATAGCGTACTTATGGTATCACACAGAGATTATTTGACTAATACTAACCCCTGCAATTGTTTTTGCTGTTCTTAGACCGTCTTATAGTGCAATATAATTCTGTATATACGTGGCATGATTCATAAGCTTCGTTATTTTCTTTTATATAATTGAAATAATCAAATATCTTCTCATGGAGTAATTATAGGACCATTTAAACGATTTGATCAAAGGATAGGTAATTTTGGTAATTTTCTTAACTTCAGGTAAAATTAAGTCAAAAATAGTCGAATTTTAGTAGTACTAGTATTAAAAATGAATTGTTTTCATATAATTATGATACGATTATTGTATCTAGTTGTGAAAGTTTTTATAAACCATAAATGTTACTTGCAGATAATTTAAACGAATTACTTGAAATAGTACCAAAATTTATTCGAGACCCTGTAAAAGTACACCCAAAAAAAGAAATTTTAATTGAAATAGTACTAGATATTGGGCGTAGACCAGAGGCAAGATTCGCGGATAGCACAGAATATTTATCATACCGAACCATTGTTTGGCAGGATTTAGATTATATCATCAAACGTTTAGGAAAATTTAGTGGTGACAATCGTGCAGGAATCGAAAAAACACTACACCGTATTAGCTCATTGCGTAACCGTCAAGGTAATATAATTGGATTAACGTGTAGAATTGGACGAGCTGTTTTTGGAACAGTCAGTATTATTCGTGATTTATTAGAACAAAAAAAGTCGATCCTTTTGTTAGGTAGGCCAGGAGTTGGAAAAACAACTGCTATACGTGAAATTGCACGTGTATTATCTGATGGTATAAAAAAACGAGTAATAATTATCGATACCTCAAATGAAATAGCAGGAGATGGAGATTTACCACACCCATCTATTGGAAAGGCACGTCGGATGCAAGTTTCAAGCCCAACGAATCAACACGAAATAATGATCGAAGCTGTTGAAAATCATATGCCCGAAATCATTATAATTGATGAAATCGGGACAGAGTTAGAGGCAGTAGCTGCCCGAACAATTGCTGAACGAGGCGTGCAACTTATTGGAACAGCACACGGGAATGCTCTGGAAAACTTAATCAAAAACCCCACAATTACTGATCTAATTGGTGGGATACAATATGTCACATTAGGTGACGAAGAAGCAAAACGACGTGGTTCAGGAAAAAGTATTTTAGAGCGAAAAGCGCCACCGACATTTGAAGTCGCTGTTGAAATTCACGATTCCCAGACGTGGATCATTCACGATAATATTGAAAACTCAGTTGACATATTCTTACGAGGTGAAGAACCGCCACTTCAGAAACGAAAACTGGTTGATTCAAGTAATGCACGTATCCATTGTGAGATTAGTTACAATGATAAAGAAATAAATAAAAATAAGTTTTTAATACCTGATAAAAAACAGAAAAAAGGTGTTTTATTAAAACAAGTTAACACCTTAAATACCTGGAAAATTAAAAAAATAGCTAAAGGTAATAAAAAAGACAACAATCGTATACGTCTTTATACATATGGAATCAACATACAAGAACTTAAAGCTATAATTCGAACATTAAATATACCCATCTTGATAACAAAAGAAATTCAATATGCTGACGCAATTTTAGCACTTGATAACCTGGTAAAGAATAATCGACGACTACGACAAATTTCATCTTCACGCAAAATTACAGTACATACAATACAACGTACTAGTCTACTTGAACTCACTCGAGCTTTGCAACAAGTTGTTAATAAAGTTACCACTTTACCAATGGTACAAAAGAAGACTATTCGCAAAACATCGCGTCTGATGAACAAAGAGCTAATGTCGCCGTTAGAAGAAACACGACTTGCTATTGAAGAAATAATTATCCCAAACAACAAAACAATAGATCTTTTGCCTCGAACTAATTCTGTCCGTAAATTACAACATGAACTTGTTAAGCATTACCAATTACGAAGTGTTAACATCGGCAATGAATTAAATCGACATATTCGTATATATCCGTTTTAATCCAACGACATGTTATAGTATAATTAAACATAATAAATTAATAAGTATTAAATTATGGCGCTTAATTTACAAGAAGAATATAATAATACTAATATTCAAGGAATCATTGAGCAATTAGACCAAGATCTTGTAGGATTAGCTCCTGTAAAAGCCCGTATTAAAGAAATTGCTGCACTCCTATTAGTGCAGCGTTTGAGAAAAAATTTAGGGCTAGGTATTAATTCGACAGCCGTTGGTCTACATATGTCATTTACAGGTAGCCCTGGAACTGGAAAAACTGAAGTAGCAAACCGTATGGCTGATATCCTATACAAATTAGGATATATCCGTAAGGGACACCTAATTACAGTGACCAGAGATGATTTAGTTGGTCAATATATTGGGCATACTGCACCTAAAACAAAAGAAGTGTTAAAACGTGCAATGGGAGGTGTACTTTTCATTGACGAAGCATACTATTTATATAAACCAGATAATGAGCGTGATTATGGAGCGGAAGCAATTGAGATCCTACTCCAGGTAATGGAAAATCAGCGTGAAGATTTAGTAGTAATTTTTGCTGGTTATAAAGATCGTATGGATAGCTTTTATGAATCAAACCCTGGTTTATCATCACGTGTAGCAAATCATATTGACTTTCCAGATTATACACCACAGGAACTACTGCAAATTGCAAAATTAATGCTAGAGGAACAACAATACCGTATGACAGACGAGGCAGAAAATGTACTTCTCGAATACGTTGATAAACGTGCCCAATTACCGCTTTTTGCAAATGCTAGAACTGTTGGAAACGCAATTGATAAAGCAAGAATGAGACACGCTAATCGAATGTTTAATTCTGGTGATAAAATTCTTACAAAGTCAGACCTTGTAACAATCGAAGCAGATGATATTCGTCTAAGTAGTTTGTTTGATGAAGTAAATTAAATCATTTATAAGAAATAAAAAATTATGGTAGAAGTATTATTATCAGGAATTGTTTTAGGACTAGTACCTGTAACGATTGCAGGACTTTTTGTAGCAGCATATTTACAGTACCGACGTGGAAATCAATTTGGAGTTTAAACAGTAACTCCAGGGTAAAAAATTACGCTTTATGCGGTTATTTTATTAAAAATAATTTTATTTAAAGCGTAATTTTTTTTTAATAGTATAAAGACAAAATAATTTGTTTATTAAATTAAAATTCAATAACTAAACGAGAACGTAAAATAAAATAAACCACACGGTGTCGAATACGCGTCAACATTATAACAAAAAGATTATACGCCTCTTGCTTATATTCAGTTAACGGGTCTTTCTGTCCATATGCACGCCAACCTACAGCATCACGTAAAGACGAGATTTTTTGTAAATGCTCTTTCCATGTAAAGTCAATCTGTTCCAGTAAGAATGAGCGCTCTAATTCACGCATTAATCCTGGAACAGTTAATTCCATCTCCGCTTCTTTTAAATCATAACTAATTTGAAATTGCTGCTGAAGCGAAGTAATTAATTTATCCTGATTTTCGTTATCAAAATCCTCTAAACTCAATAAAAATGGATTGCCCAATAAATATTGAATTTTTTGTACCGTGATAGTTTTGATAGATTGATTTTGTGTTGTACCAAGAAAAAGAACTATATCATACACAGTACGATTAGCATACTCAAGAATCCAATCACGAAGGTTAGCAACTTCTAAAACTCTTCGACGTTCAGCATAAATACCATTTCGCTGCGTATTTAAAGCCTGATCATATTCAAACAATTTTTTTCGTATCTCAAAATAATAAGCTTCGACTTTTTTCTGCGCAGATTCAAGACTTTGATTTAAAAACGTTGACTGAATAGGAACAGACTCCTGTAAACCAATATTTTGCATAATATTAGCAATTTTATCACCGCCAAAAATTCGAAGTAACTTATCCTCAAGACTTAAAAAAAATCGTGATGAGCCCGGATCACCTTGTCGACCCGATCGACCCCGTAACTGATTATCAATACGACGAGATTCATGCCTTTCAGTACCAATTACATGTAACCCGCCAAGCGATCGCACTTGTTCACGATCTAGAGTAGTAAGCTTCTTTTTCTCGTCAAAAATCAAATCATAATTACATCTTAACTTATCCAACAATTGAAGATCTTGGCCCGAACCAGCTTCGAGATATTTAACTGCTTGGTCATAGGTACTAACACTATCAGGAAGAGAAAGTTCTTTACACAAATTAAGTAATTGCTCAGTGTCAACCTCTTTGAGATCTTCTAAAGGAAAACTATTTTGGGGAAAAATCTGCTCTACATCATTTGCTCTAGTTGATAAAGAACAAAATAACTTTTGAAATAGTGATAACGTAAGCGATTTTGGATTGCCGCCAAGAACAATATCAGTACCACGCCCAGCCATATTTGTCGCAATTGTAATCGCATTTTTACAACCTGCTTGGGCAACTATATCAGATTCACTTTCGATATTTTCAGGACGTGCATTTAAAAGTCGATACGGTAGTTGGTACTCATTAAGCAATGCAGCTAATAATTCTGATTTCTCAATAGTAGTTGTACCAACTAAAACAGGGCGACCAATACGATACATTTCAAGGCATTCATTCGCAATTGCCTGCCATTTTATATACTGGTTTTTGTAAACTAAGTCAGGAAAATCAGTTCTTTTAATTATCTGATTAGTTGGGATTGAAACAACCTGTAAATTATATATTTTTTCAAATTCTGCCTCTTCAGTCTTAGCCGTACCGGTCATACCAGCCAATTTACTATACAGTAGAAACAAATTCTGATAAGTAATAGAAGCTAATGTTTGACTTTCATCTTGAATCGGTAAATCTTCTTTTGCCTCTACAGCCTGATGTAAACCATCACTCCAACGACGACCAACCATAGTTCGACCAGTAAACTCATCTACAATAATGATTTCATCATCTTCATTAACAATATAGTGCGTGTTTTTAGTGAATAATTCTTTTGCTTTAATCGAGTTCAATATATATGGAATCCATGGTTCTTCGACATTATATAAATCAGAAGTACCTAAAGCTTGCTCACAAAATGATAAACCATCTTCTAATAAGGTAGCATTCTGGTTTTTCTCATCAACTGAATAATGAATATCTCGCCTTAGCATGGTAGCAAGTTTCGAAGTACGTATATATTTTTGTGTCGGAGCTTCACTTGGGCCTGATATTATTAATGGAGTACGAGCCTCATCAATCAAAATAGAATCCACTTCATCAATAACACAATAATAAAATGGTCGCTGAACCATTGTATCAATAGTGAGTGCCATATTATCACGTAAATAATCGAAACCTAATTCATTATTCGTAACATAGACAACATCGCATAGATAATTTTCGCGTCTCTCTTGAGAATCCATGTTTTCTTGAATTAAACCAACACTTAAACCCAAGAAACGGTGAACTTGCCCAACGTATTCAGCATCACGACGTGCCAAATAATCGTTTACTGTTACAACGTGTACACCTTTCCCATAAAGAGCATTGAAAAACGACGGAAGTAAAGCAACTAATGTTTTTCCTTCACCTGTTTTCATTTCACTAATTTTACCCTCATTTAGTATAAGACCTCCGATTAGCTGAACATCGAAATGACGCATTCCGAGAACCCGTACAGTTGCTTCACGGACTAAAGCAAACGATTCAACAAGGATTTGGTCCATTGGAATTTTACCTTCCTTTAAACTAGACTTTAACTTAATTGTATAATCCTGTAACTGAGTATCAGTTAAACTATTAAATTTACCTTCTAAACTATTTATTTGTTTAACTAAAGGGTCGTATTTTGTAATAACTTGCTGTGCGGAGTTTTGAAAAAATGTCTCAAGCATAAATTCACTTTTAAATATTAATTAGCTTCAATAGAAAATAAAGTCAACGAAACTTTTATGCTTCGTAAAAAATTGGATTAATTTTAGGTACAAAGTTTTGATGGTGGGTTTATGCCAAATTTTATGGGGAATCAAATTTATACAATTGAAATTATACTATATATTGTTAAGCCATTCATAAACATTGAAGTTTTTAAAGCTTAGATTATTAAGATTGGGTCACCTGGGACTCGAACCCAGAACTATTCGGTTAAAAGCCGAGTACTCTACCATTGAGTTAGTAACCCAAAATATCTTAATAAGAGTATATACTGATTTCGTTTTCTTTCATAGCAGTAAAATGATTAATTGATTAGTATTAATAGTAATAAAAAAACATCATGGACGAAAAAGAATTTTTCAGCCTATTAAGACAATCAAATTCTTTAGACCTTGAAGCGTCTGGCATTGAACTAAAGAAAAACAAAAAGCTTTTAGACTTTTCGATAGCAGTTACAAACTATTTTCATTTCTCAGAAAGACGAGAATATATTGACTTAGCGAAAGATTTTCTGGCTGATCAAATAACTGCAGATGACTTTTCGGGTGCTTTCATAAGTCTATATGAAGGAATAGATCAAGAAGCTGCTCAAATGAAAAAAGATGAGTCGTTAGAGTTGATAAATTTTATAAAAACTAGTCAATCTGAACTAGCTAGTCAATCTGAACTAGGTGACTTACTTTTACAAATTTATGGTACTTGCGACTTCTTTGGACACGTTATTTATGACGAAAAAGAATTAAAAGATTGTGCCCAAATCTTGCTATTAAAATTGCAATAAACTAGTCAATACAAAACTTTTTTTCGTAGTCAAAGAATCACCTAATGAAGACGGTCGAAACTACAACTATTACTTCTAATTGCAAAATATTCGTTTCAAAATTTAAATCAAAAAATATAAATTTATAATTTGCAAAATTAGCGTAATAGTTGCTAAACTATTAAAAGTAGGCTCAGTAGCTCAGTTGGTTAGAGCAGGGGACTCATAAGCCCAAGGTCGCAGGTTCAAGTCCAGCCTGAGCCAGTTAAGATATTTTTTACTAAAAGAGCAATTAAGGTTTCGATTTTTTTTAAAGGAGTCACAATGAAGTCAAAAACTATTTTATATCAAGAAGATGCAAGAAAAGCCCTTGAACGTGGTATGGATACTCTTGCCGAAGCTGTTGCAATTACATTAGGACCAAAAGGTCGAAATGTAGTTCTTGAGAAAAAATTTGGAACACCACAAATTGTGAATGATGGTGTCACAATAGCAAAGGAGATTAATTTATTGGATAATTTAGAAAATACAGGTGTAGCGTTAATCCGCCAAGCAGCTTCAAAAACTAATGATGTAGCTGGAGATGGAACAACAACTGCAACTGTATTAGCTTATGCAATTATAAAACAAGGAATGCGTAACGTCGCTGCTGGTGCAAACCCAATTGTTCTTAAGCGAGGAATCGAAAAAGCAACTCAATTTGTCGTACGACAAATTACAGAATACGCTAGACCAATTGAAAATATTGATGACATAACGAAAGTTGCTACAATATCAGCCGGTAATGATACAAATGTTGGAACGTTAATTGCTAGCGCAATTAATAAAGTTGGTCGTCAAGGATTAATTTCACTGGAAGAAAGTAAATCTACAAGCACAGAACTTGAAATTACTGAGGGGATGGGCTTTGATCGTGGTTTTATATCCGGATATTTTGTAACTAATACAGAAAAGATGGAAGTAGTCCTTGAGAATCCACTTGTACTAATTACTGATAAAAAGATCCGCGTCGTTAAACAAGATTTATTACCGGCCCTCGAATTAGTTTCAAAAACTAATCAACCATTATTAATAATCAGTGACAATGTCGAAAAAGAAGCTTTAGCAACATTAATCGTTAATAAATTACGAGGTATCTTAAATGTTGTAGCAGTTAGAGCACCAGGGTTTGGTGACCGTCGAAAGGCAATTTTAGAAGACTTAGCCGTTTTAACAGCGGGCCAAGTTATTACAGAAGATGCTGGTTTAAGCCTAGAAAATGTTGAAATAGAAAGTCTAGGTAAAGCACGAAGAGTCATTATCGGGAAAGAATCGACTACTATTATCTCAGACGCAAATAAACAAAATGTTCTTGCAAGATGTGAACAATTACGTCGTCAACTTGAAACGAGTGATTCAAGCTATGAACGTGAAAAAATCCAAGAACGTTTAGCTAAATTAAGTGGTGGTGTCGCAGTTATAAAAGTTGGTGCCGCTACTGAAACCGAGATGAAAGACCGCAAATTAAGACTCGAGGATGCAGTTAATGCAACCAAAGCAGCAGTAGAGGAAGGCATAGTACCAGGTGGTGGGTCTACATTAGTTCACATATCAACCGAATTATTAAGTTGGGCAAAAAAAAGTTTAAAAGAAGATGAATTATTAGGGGCATTAATAGTTGAAAAAGCATTAAATGCACCACTACGCCGAATCGCAACAAACGCAGGCCAAAACGGTGCAATTATAACAGAAAAAATTAAAGATTCAGATTTTAATATAGGTTACAATGCATCAACAAATCAGTTCATAGACATGTACAAAGAAGGTATAATTGATCCAGCAAAAGTAACACGTTCAACGTTGCAAAATGCAGCATCAATCGCTAGTATGGTTTTAACTACTGAATGTATTATCGTTGATAAAACAAACAATTAATACACTAGTATTTTGGTCTTTATAATGAATAACTTTGATTGTGTCGAATATAAAATAAATAATTTCGAAGATTCTAACCAGAACACAAAACTGTAATATAATATTGTTTGTTTATACCTAGTATTAACAATATTTAACATTATAGATTTCAATAATCTCTAAAATAAAGAAATATGTATCTAAATGGTGAAAACCAACAGCTGCAAAGCTCTAATATAAAAGACGATGAAATGGCATTGTCTGAGCATATTGAGGAATTTAGTCAACGGGTAATCTTTTGTTTAATTCTGTTACTTCTAGCTACATTAATCTGCTTCGCAGATATTAAACAAATTGTACAAATATTTCAAACTCCAGCTATTGGAGTAAAATTTCTACAATTTGCACCCGGAGAATATTTTTTCGCCTCTTTTAAGATTGCCGTATTTTGTGGAATCTTACTTAGTAGTCCACTAGTAATTTATCAAATTTTTCTATACGTGGTACCAGGGATGACAAAAAAAGAACGTGATGTCATCTTACCAATAACTCTTGGTTCATGTATCTTATTTATTATTGGGTTAGTTTTTGCCTACTTTTTTTTAGTGCCAGCAGCACTAAATTTTTTTATATCATACGGAAATGATGTTGTTGAACCGTTTTGGTCATTTAATCAATATTTTGATTTTATCGCAGTTTTAATTTTTGCGTCTGGTATAGCATTTCAAATACCAGTTATACAGGTTGTGTTAGGGTTATTTGGAATCATATCCGGACAAACGATGTTATCAAGCTGGAAATACGCAGTTGTTTTATCAACAATTTTAGCTGCTGTGATTACACCATCGACTGATCCATTAACGCAACTTATTATGACAAGTGCATTACTAGTCCTTTATTTAGGAGGTGCCGGAGTTGTAATTTTATTAAAAAAGTAAATTCAAGATAACTAATCTTTTGCTAGTATTTAGCCTATAATACAATCGAGTTTTATTAAATAAAAACATAAAAAATATAATAAGATGGAAAAATTTAAGATATAATAACTTTGTATACTTTTAAATGTCTGATAAAAAAAATGATAAGTGTAATATCTAAATTTCGCTCACTATTTGTAGCTATAGGGATTATTGTAACCTTAACACTACCAAAAGTTGCGTACGCTTACCCAGTATTTGCACAACAAGCATATGCAAGTCCAAGAGAAGCGACTGGTCGAATTGTTTGTGCAAACTGCCACTTAGCTCAAAAACCAACAGAAATTGAAGTTCCTCAAGCAGTATTACCTGATACCGTTTTTGAAGCTGTCGTTGGTATTCCATATGATTTAAAATCACAACAAGTTACAGCGAGTGGGACAAAAGGACCACTAAACGTTGGCGCAGTTTTAGTTTTACCAGAAGGGTTTAAACTAGCTCCTAAAGACCGTATCTCAGACGAGATTAAGCAAAAAACAAAGGGTGTTTTTGTTCAACCTTACAGTAAAGAGAAGCCAAATGTTCTAGTAGTTGGGCCAATTAATGGTGCTAAACATCAAGAAGTTGTATTCCCTATACTATCACCTGATCCAGCACAAAACAAAGATGTGCATTTCTTAAACTATCCAATATATGTTGGTGCTAACCGTGGTCGTGGACAAGTTTACCCAAGCGGCGAAAAGAGTAATAATACGACTTTTACATCGACAGTATCAGGTCAAATTACATCAATTGAACCAGGAGAAAAAGGTAAGACAACTGTTCTTGTCCAGTCAACAACTGGTGACACAGTAACACAAACTGTACCAGCTGGATTAACATTAAATGTTAAGGTAAACGACGTAATAAAATCAGATCAAGCACTTACATACGACCCTAACGTTGGTGGTTTCGGTCAAAATGAAACAGAGATTATTTTACAGAACCCGAATCGTGTTAAGGGCATGATTGTATTCTTCTTTACTGTAACAGTTGCACAAATTCTTTTAGTACTAAAGAAGAAACAATTCGAAAAAGTACAGGCAGCAGAGATGAATTTCTAATTTTATTAAAAATTCCCTAATTTACTCAAGAATTTTTATTTAAAGTATTCTCATTAAAAAAAAACTGGATCTGTGAGATCCAGTTTTTTTTTAAGAGCGAACAATTTTATCAGAAGAACTAACGAAAACTAATGCCGCAGAAATAGGAATAATAACAATTACAACTGCTAATATTACACTACTTAGAAATGCGCTTAATGAAGGTGTCATACTGGTTACAGATTTTATACTTTAAACTAATGTAAATTGTAACATAATTTGCACATTTTTAACTAAACTATATCATTATAGGGTTGGGGAAAATTCAGAAATCAACTCAAAGGACCATCTGAGAAACCCTCTAATTCAGTTAATTTTTCTTCCTCTATTTTATCAAGCAATTCTTCCAAACTATAATTTTTATCACGATCTACTACCCAAATTCGATAAAATTCTCTATCAAATTGCGTACCATCGGTTTAACCTAAAAGGTAGGTCCTTTTTTGATTATTCAAGTATCTATGATATCATAGACTATGGAAAATTTGACGACAAATAAAGATTAACTTTTACCCATTACAAATGGAAGTAATGAAGCTATACGAGCCCTTTTTATTAATTTTTGCACCTTCTTTTGCTGTTGAGATGTTAAATTAGTCGTTCGACGTGGTAAAATCTTACCTTGATCACTAATAAAAGCCGAAAGAACATCGATATTCTTATAATCTAAAGAATCAATTGTTTCCTCATCAATGTCTAATCTTAATGATAGTTTCGAGTTATTATACATAGAATAATTTATTTGATCTCTTTAAAAATTTCATGCTGTTTTGTTACTGGCGAGTATTTACGGAGTTCAAGTCGCTCAGTTGTATTTCGCCTATTTTTTACTGTTGTATAACGATAAGTGCCTAATTCACACCTATGCTCTAAAGTCACCTGAATACGTGCCCCTTTACCTTTAGCCATAAGAAATTATTTTCAAATAAAACAATTGTAACTTTAACGTAAATTCTAAAAAAAGCAATAGTTATTTAACTATTAAATTACATAAAAGTTTACAATTCACCAACTATTTGTTATTATATAATGTATAGCTGGTGTAGCTCAATTGGTAGAGCAACTGATTTGTAATCAGTAGGTTATGAGTTCAAGTCTCTTCACTAGCTTTAACAAAACAACTATAGCTAACAAAGAAATAGATTTCAATTTTGATTTTATGGTATGCTTCTTATAACTGAAATATTGTTAACTATTTAATTTCATAACATTATCAACCCATGTTCGAAATAACATCGTTACCACTAAACTTAAAGTACGTAATCCAACTAGTCTCGGGCTCAGCAGTTGTAGTCCTGAGAATGTACACAATAGTTTTAACTTTTCGTCTCTATCTAAGTTGGTTCCCAAATATTAACCAATGGGATCAACCATTTTTCACTATCAGAACGATGACGAATTTTTATATATCATTTTGGCGTAGACTCATACCAACAACTTTTATGATAGATATATCACCAATTTTCGGATTTTGGGCAATCGATTCTATTGTCGACCTATGTACAAAACTAAGTAAAGGAACTTATCTGTTCTAAAAAATAATTTGTTTAAACCTAATAAAAATGACTGACAAACAAATATCCGATTCTGAAACAATTTTGCAAGATATAGTTGAAAGTCCCTATAAATACGGTTTTCGAACAAAAATTGAAACCGAAGAATTCCCAAAGGGATTAAACAATGCAATAATTAGCCAAATTTCCGATAAAAAAAACGAGCCAGATTTCCTCAGACAATTTAGAAAAAAGTCGTTTGCTATTTGGGAAAAACTTAAACACCCTGACTGGGCATATCTAAACGTTACACCAACGGACTATCAAAGTATTCAATATTACTCAAAACCAAAGACAAAGAGTAAAATTGGAAGTCTAGATGACGCGGACCCAGAACTATTGCGAACATTTGAAAAACTTGGTGTTTCACTTAATGAACAAAAGATGTTAGCAAATGTTGCAGTTGATGCAGTATTTGATAGTGTATCAATTGGGACAACATTTAAAAAAAAATTACACCAATCGGGGGTTATTTTTTGCTCAATCTCTGAAGCAATCGAACGTTATCCTAATCTAATAAAAAAATATCTAGGAAGTGTTGTACCAACTGGTGATAATTTCTTTTCTGCACTAAATTCAGCAGTTTTTAGTGACGGATCCTTTTGCTACATCCCAAAAGATACGGTCTGCCCCTTGGAACTTTCAACATACTTTCGAATTAACAACGAAGAATCAGGTCAGTTTGAACGTACACTTATAATTGCAGAAGAAAGAAGTAACGTCAGCTATTTAGAAGGGTGTACTGCACCACAATTTAGTAGTAACCAATTACATGCTGCTGTAGTTGAATTAGTTGCTTTAGAAGATGCATCCATTAAATATTCAACTGTACAAAACTGGTATTCAGGAGATGAAAACGGTATTGGTGGAGTATATAATTTTGTTACAAAACGTGGCCTTTGCGCTGGAAAAAATGCACGAATATCATGGACGCAAGTCGAAACTGGTTCAGCCGTAACATGGAAATATCCAAGTTGTATTTTGGCTGGAAAATCTGCGATTGGTGAATTTTACTCAGTAGCGCTAACAAGTAATTTTCAACAAGCGGATACAGGGACAAAAATGATTCACATTTCCCCAAATACAAAAAGTCGAATTATTTCCAAAGGGATTTCAGCGGGTAACTCTGATAATAGCTACCGTGGTCTTGTTAGGATTAGTCCAAATGCGACTAATACCCAAAATTACGCACAATGTGACTCGTTATTAATTGGAAAACAATCAAGTGCTAATACATTCCCTTATATCGACATCCAAAATAGTAGTACAAAAATCGAACATGAAGCTTCGACATCACGAATTGCAGAGGAACAATTATTCTATTTGCTCCAACGAGGAATTACTATGGAAGAAGCAGTCGCATTAATGGTTAATGGATTTTGTAAAGAAGTGTTTAATGAATTACCACTAGAATTTGCATCAGAAGCAGACCGGTTATTAAGCTTAAAACTAGAAGGCTCAATCGGGTAGAGCTAAAGATTCTCAATGAACTTTAAATAAAAAAATGAACTTTTTAAATGACTTTATTCTACTATTAAAAGCTAGGTACCCCATTATTTATATCTCAACATATGAAGAAGAACGTATTGAGTATATTATCCGCCTTTGTACAAAAAAATATGTAGCACGAACGTATTACTCCTGGGATTTTATAAATGGTTATCAAGGGAACCCAAATGATTCTGGATTTGCTGCAAAAAATCCTCTGGAAGCGTTAGAGTTAGTCGAAAAATTAACACCCGAGACTGCGTCTGTTTTTATACTCAAGGATTATAATAATTTTTTAAAAGATATTTCGATAACTAGAAAATTAAAAAATTTAAATCGTGACTTAAAAACGCAACCTAAAAACTTAATTATTATCGCACCAGAAATTAATATTCCTGAAAGTTTAAAAGAAATAATTACAGTCGTGGAATTCCCATTGCCAAGTTATTTGGAAATCCAAGAAGAACTTAAACGTTTAACCACATCTTTACAACAAGAAATAATACCAGAACAACTAAACGAATTAACGGTCGCATGCCAGGGCTTATCATTGGAACGAATCCGTCGAGTTTTATCAAAAATAATAACTCAATACGGTGAAATCAGTGAAGGGAGTCCACAACTTATTCTAGAAGAAAAAAAACAAATAATCCAACAAAGCCAACTTTTGGAATTTTGTATTGCCGACAAAAAAATATCAGATTTAGGTGGACTAGATAATTTTAAAATCTGGCTTAAACGACGTGATAATGCATTTTCACAAACAGCCATTGACTATGGATTACCTTACCCAAAGGGAGTATTACTTGTAGGTGTTCAAGGTACAGGAAAATCACTAGCCGCTAAAACTATCGCAAACGAGTGGAAGCTACCTTTATTAAAATTAGATTTTGGTAGATTATTTGCTTCGCTTGTAGGTCAATCTGAGTCCCGCGTAAGGCAAATGATTCAAACAGCTGAAGCACTATCCCCATGCGTACTTTGGGTAGATGAAATTGATAAATCGTTTTCTGGAATACAAAACGGTGGCGACAGCGGGACAACAAGTCGTGTCCTAGCGACTTTTATTACTTGGCTGTCAGAAAAAACAACACCAGTTTTTGTTGTAGCAACAGCGAATAATATCGAATGGATTCCCCCAGAAGTTGTTCGTAAGGGTCGATTTGACGAAGTATTTTTCTTAGCACTACCAACCCGCCAGGAAAGACAAGCGATTTTTGAAGTACATCTACAAAAATCACAACGAGCGAACCTTGAAAATTTTCAGATTCCTCTACTAGGCGACTTATCTAAGGATTTTTCTGGTGCGGAAATTGAACAAGTAATCGTTGACGCTATGCGTTTAGGATTTAGCGAACAGAGAGAATTCACAAATGAAGATCTTATTGTGTCAATACAAAATTCTGTACCCCTAGCCAAGACAAAAAACCAAGAGCTTAAGGCACTACAAAAATGGGCAGAATCTGGAAATGTAGCATTAGCATCCAAATATCAAAGCTAAAAATAATACCCACAGCTAGTTTTCTTGACAATAAAAAAAAAAACTATTATTATTGCAGTGCATTAAATTGTATGAATAACTATGCGGTATAAGTCAATAAATTGAAATAATAAACAAACAATATGCAAGTAATTGAGAACTGTGATCTCTTTTTTCAGAAAAAAGACCTACCAGATTTATATGTCGGAGATAAAGCGATCATAACGATATATCTTGAACTCCCAAAGGAAGTAGGTGAAAATGAAAAGAAGGAAAAAGAAAGAACACAGGCGTATGAAGGTGTAATTATTTCAAAACACGGGAAAAAAAATCAAACAGGATCTACTATTACTGTTAGAAAAGTTTCTCAGGAAGTAGGTATTGAAAAAGTTTTCCTGTTGAATTCTCCTTGGCTGAAAGAAATAAAAATAATTAGTCGAGCTAAAGTTAGACGTGCAAAGCTTTATTATCTACGTGAAAGAACTGGTAAGTCGGCTCGACTGAAGCAACGTTTCTAATATACTTACTTAAAAATAAGAAATTTTATGACGCTAGAAGAGATTTTTGAAAGTCGGGTGGGTGAAAGACTCTTATCATTTGTGGGTCTAGCTTTTCCGTTTTGTCAAATTAATAGTTATTTTGGGGTAAAAGTCTTATGTACGACAGATAATTTAGCACTTAATGGTTTTTTTCGAGTTCATTTGATTGGACCATTAAGTGAACTTTACGGTAGCACAACGAATTTCTTCGCCATTTTTATTTTCATGGTTGTTATTTTTGATATTTGTGTCCGTAAAAGATTACCTTTGACTCTGTTTACTAGATTTAATATTATTCAAGGGATTCTATTAGAAGTAATTGCTACGTTTTTAAGTCAAGTATATTCGCAGCTATCGTATACGATTCGTGAAAGTACGTGGGGGGAACTGTATTGTAATGCTTCTTATTTTGGAATAATGTTGGTAATATTATATTGTGCAGTAATGATTTCGTTTGGCCGTTATGCAAAAATACCGGTTATTTCGACAGGTGCTCGTTTAAATGTACAGCGTTTTCGTTAATTTTCTATACTAGAGATTTCTTTGGGTTTTAAAAATCCAAAGAAATCTTTTTAATTTCTACTTAAAAATTTGTAGGAATTGAAAAAACGTCTAGCTATTCAAACAAGAGCAGCAAAAAACGTGAAATTCGAAAAATAGTCTAAACTTGCATTAAATTTTTTCCGTGATTTTCCAAGCCCAGGAAGGGTATATTTTCTTTCGAGAGGTGCACTTTTAGCATTAAAATTAATAAGCTAATCCTCTAAAAATATTATCTTAGAGGATTAACTTATTACCACTTTCAATATCCTCAATTAAATAATTATCAAATATTTTATTTTTAAATTTTAGTTGAGTTATTATTCTAAATCTTTTCGGTTTGGGTTTCTTGATGGGTCATTAGAAAGGAATCCAAAAGTAAAAAGAGATATAAAAAAGATAACAACCGTATAAACTAGTATTTTTAGTGTAAACATTTACCAAAATCTGTTGATTTAATTAGAATTTAATTTACTTTTGTAAACTAAATTAATATTTTTACTAAAAATTATACTCTATTTATTAGTTTCCCGTAACATAAAATTTGTTCCCGATAGATGAGTGAAATAATTAAATTATAGTTTCTTTAGCGTTTTAGGTAATAAAGTGCCCAATAATTACTCGAATCTAAATCTTATTAAAACTGCCATTAACTAAAATGCAGCTTAAGTTGCATTTTAGTTGATGGCAATTTTAGGCATAATTAATCAAATTACTATGTTTTAAAGAAATGAAATATCATTACCGCGTTGATTTTGTTGGTAATTAACTTCTTTTAATTTTCGTAAAATTTGGCCAAAGTATTCTTGTAAGTATTGCTCTAATGTTAAAAATTCGAAAGCTTTAAAAATTGTATCCTGGTTAGATTGGGACTTTGCCTTAGTAGTTGATATCTCAGAGAATTGAAGACGGTCTGAAATATTCCATGTAAATTCAAAAAAACGGAAAAATCGTCTTAGTAACCCAACACTTATAAGTGGTATGTAGGAAACCTGTGCAGTTTCGCCTGATAAGCGTTCACATAGCTCAATAATCTCGGTTGATGTCCAAGCCTTTGGTCCAATTAGTGAAAATCTTTTATAATCACTTTTTGATGTGATTAAACTACTAATAACTGCTTTTGCAGCATCTTGTGTATCCACGTATGCTACAGGTGCTGTTTGGTCAAATAGCCAAACTTTTTGTTTTTCCAAGATTGGTATTGCGTACTGATTAATTAATCCTTGGAAAAACCCTTGGCAACGGAAAATTGTATAATTTAAGCCTGATTCTTGTAAACGCTTTTCTATTTGTAGTTTTAAATCAAGTAGTGGGATAGTTTTGTTTTCGTTTGCGTTTAGAACTGAAAAGAAAATAAACTTTTTAATCTTAGCAAGTTTTGCTGCTTCGATTAATGCAATTTTACCTTGCCAATCTATTTTTTCTGCGTTGTAGTCGTCGGTTGGTCGGACTGTTGCAGCGTCGATAATCACACTAACATCTTTTAAAGATGGTGGTATAGTTTCTGGTATCGATAGATCTGCATAAACTAATTCTGCTCCCCAATCGCGAAGAAATGTTCCACGTCTAAGATTACGCACTAAGCACTTAACTTGATAACCTTCATCAATGGCTTGTTTTACAATTTGACGTCCTAAAGTACCAGTGCCTCCAATAATAAG
>MDSV01059239.1_pt1 | contig 18148 bp, 14 predicted proteins | sample 810851 | NCBI WGS metagenome assembly MDSV01 (sample SAMN05326640, study PRJNA326480) | marine metagenome | isolation source: seawater | place: Atlantic Ocean: North East | collected 2012 | reverse complement strand
TAAGTTTTAATTTAAATTATGAAAGAAAATAAGCAAGATAGTTTAATTACGTTATTTAAGACCAAGAAGTCTCTTACTATAGGTTTATTAAGAGCAAGAGAATCTCTTATGCTTTCTTTCAGGCCAATGTTAGCTAAACATAATTTCACAGAACAACAATTTAGAGTTTTAAGAGTACTTGGTGAGAAAGGACCTTGTGACGCAGGAGAATTGGCTCTTGAGGCCTGCATTTTATCTCCAAGTTTATCAAGGATAATAAATACTTTAATTAAAAATGAGTTTATTGAAAAAAAAATAGATCAATATGATAAAAGAAAAATCATATTAAATATTTCTACAAATGGACTTAGTCGATTAGAAGAAATAAAACCAGAATATGTTGCCATACTAAACAATATTCAAAAAAAGTATGGTGAAGAAAAATTAAATAAATTATTAGATCTATTGTCTGAAATTACCTCTTGGAATAATCGATAAATTAATTAAAAAATTTAATTTCATAATTATCAGAGATTATTTTCAGACTATCCAATGTACTTTTAGATAAATTTAAACCATTCTTTAATGATTTCTTCCTATTTAATAATGCTCTTTCTCCAGGAATAAATATTTTTTTTCCAGGAATAGGTTTGTTTGATTTTGCCTTATTAATTGTATAGGACATTTGATTTTTAAAATTTTGTAATCCTGAAAAAAATTCTGGATTAATTACTTGCACCATGGTCGACAAATTCATATTTTTTGGTTCGTTTAGTCTACCAAAACCGGATAAACCTTGAGAAAAAGCTTCAATTCCTAAAGCTAATCCAAACCCTTTATGGCCATATTCCATTCCTCCTATTGGCAATACAGTACCTCCTCTTTCTTTAACCTCTATTGGATCGTTCGTTGGGATTCCTTCTGATGTTAACAAGCAATCAAAATCAAAGTTCTCGTTATTAACAATTTTTTGTCCTATCATATTATTAGTTGTTATTGATGCACTTATATCAATTATCACAGGGTCTTCATTAGTTGGGAATCCTATTGCCATAGGATCAGGTGTTAAAAGAGGTTCCGTACCACCGAAAGGAGCAACTGATGCACTGGAAGGAACTGAACTTTTAATTAAGACTAATAACCCCTTCTCAATAAATGGAAGCATATATGCTCCTAGAGCAGCATTATGGTGACTATTACCAATTAAAACTGTAACTACACCTTGTTTTTCAGATCTTTTTGAAGCTATTGTTATTGCCTGATCAGTAAGCCATATACCTGGAAGCAAATTACCATCCCATGTAATACATGATTTGGTGTCATTAATTACATCTATCTCCCCAGAAACTTTCATGTTCCCTTTTTCAATATCAGCGATATACATAGGAAGAAGTCTGGTTCCATGTGTAGAGTGTCCCATCATATCACCTTCAATTAATATTTCTGAAGTTTTTATAGCTTTTTCTTCTTCCATACCAAGTTTTAACAAAACACGTATGCAGAAATCAAAAAGTTTGTCTTTTTTAACCACTTATATCTTACCCTTTTTGTTAAATGGAGTTGTTGCAACAACAAATATACTAACAACTATTAAAATCAATGCTAAAATATCATAAAACGACAATTGAGTACCAAGAAAAATAAAGTCAATTAGAATTGCTAATATTGGAACTGCCATAACAGATACAGATGTTACATTAACTGAAAATTTTTGTAAAACCGTAAAATAAGCCCAGTAAGTATATCCACTAGATAAAAAAATACCAAAAAGAATGACAAGTAAATGACTATAATTAATAGTTCCAAAATTATTTAAATCAAAATATAAGGCAAATGGAATTATTGGCAAAATTCCTATTAATTGCTGCCAACCTGCAACTATTAAACCATCTGATTTTATCCCACCATATTTTACAATCATAGTTCCTATTCCCCAACTTAATCCAGCAGATAATGTTATTAAAAAACCTAGAAAATTATTAAAAATATTTATTTCTATTGATAATGAAACAATACCTAACATGCCTAAAATTAGTGCAACTATTATAGAAATATTAATTTTTTCAAACCCAAATAGTGAAGCAAATATGGTTGCCCAAACAGGCATAGTATAAGTTAAAACAGCAGCTCTACCTCCTCCAAGCATTCCAATTCCATACAACATAAGGACTTGCCATAAAGTTACATTAAAAAAGCTGATTAAAAACAAAGATTTCCAATTTTTTTTTGGAATATCAACTTTTTTACATTTTTTAAACGCCAGTAAAAACAATAGCAAGCAAGCTGGCAAACCTATTATAACTCTAAAGCTAAAAGGGGGAATGACTTCCATGGCAAATTTGAATAACGACCAAACTAAACTCCAAACCAAAATTAATAAAACGAGAAGAAGAATAGGCAAGAAATTTTTAGAAAATTTATATTTCATTTTTATTCTAAATAATTAATCAGAGATTTTAGTAGCCAATATCATATAAATTTACTTAGTCAAAATTATTCAAATATATATAGTTAAAAAATAATATAAAAAATATTTATTTCTTAAAATATTTAAACTTATTTTTTCTCGCACAAGTATCTAGAAATAGAGCTATTAACTGCCATTACAAATGATAATATTCCATCATCTAATACAGTTATATCTTGAAAATGTACCCATGCTCTTTTCTCATTAAAAGCAAAAGCTCTTCCTCCGGCTTCATATAATTTATAGCTCATATCTTTTGTTTTAAAATAGCCATCTTTAATAGAAACAATAACTGGCTTTTCTTTTCCAGTTATTTCAAATACCTTTATTCCGTCTGACCTTATCGCCGCAGCATGTTTAGGATGACAAGTATAATTTTTATCATTGGCAAAAGAAGCATAATTTAAAAAAATAAAAATATTAATAAATATTATACCTATAGAATTTAAATTAAATTTCATAATTACTCCATTATATATTTTTTAATTTTGAAAATTGTTTTAATAAATTTTTGGAAGCATTCATTTCTTTATCAAGAACAAACTTTTCATGATTTTTTTCTACATTATTTATATCATATAGATAGTTCACCATTAAACCCAAAGATTCATCTAGAGCTTTTTCAGACTTATTAGCTAAAAAATTAATTTTTTCTAGAATAGCCCCATTTCCAATATGAAATCTTGACACAGGATCATTAGGCAGATCATCTTTCCTATTGCTATTAAAAAAATATTTTAAAACATTTTCTGTAATCTGCTTTTGGTTATTTTCAATCAATTTAACAGAAATATTTCTAGAAACTTTTTTATATAGTTTTTCATCAAATTTTTTGAGCCATTCTACAAAACCAGGAATAGGAGACAAAGTAACAAATGATTCTAAACATGGAAATTCAATCTTCAAATCATTAGCGACCTGCTTTATCAAAAAATTTCCAAACGATATCCCGGCTAAGCCTTTTTGACAATTAGAAATGGAGTAAAAAACTGCTACAGAAACATTTTCAATATCAATAATTTCTCTTTTATCTGTTAAAACCTGTGAAATTTTTTCAGGTATGGCATTCATTAAAGCTACTTCAATAAAAATCAACGGCTCATCTTCCATTGCGGGATGGAAAAAAGCAAAACATTTTCTATCATTAGGCGCTAATCTTCTTCTAAGTTCTTGCCAGGAATTAATTTCATGAACTGCCTCGTATTCTATAATTTTTTCTAATATATGTGCTGGAGTAGTCCAATTAATAGGCCTTATAATTAAAAAACCTCTGTTAAACCAATTTTTAAAAAGATTTGTTAAATCATGATCTATTACTTTTAAATTAGGAAAGTTTTTTATTATTATTTTTAACCTTTTTCTTAAATTAACAAGTTGTATTGTACCTCTTGATGCAGAATTCAATCTTCTAAATATTTCTAACCTTTTCGGTTCAGAAAATTTAGTTATCTTTAAATAAAAGTCATTTTTGCTTTTTTTATTATAATTTTTAACAGCGTTATTTAAACGCTCTATATCTAGATCATAATTTTCAAGCATTATTAAAAAAAACTTGGTTAAAGTTTTCTCACTATTTTTTTCAAGAAAATCTAATAGATCTTCTGAATGATTAATCGCAGAAACTTCTCCCTTAGCATCTGCTACATTTTTTATTAGTTCTTCTAAGCTAGGTTTATTTTTTTTTTCGAAAAGAAAACTAAAATTTGATTTAGTAATTTTTTTGCTAAACAAAGACTCCAATAATCCATGTAAAAAATTAATTTTAGACATTTAAAATTTATAAACTTTCTTTTAAGAATTGACTTGCTTTTTCAACACCACCTTTTTGAAACGGAATATTTGAGATTGATAACCCCATCTCAACTCCATTAAGAGTGCCTAAAAGCATTAAATCATTAAAATCACCCAAATGACCTATCCTAAATACCTTACCTTGTAATTTAGACAAGCCATTGCCTAGAGACATATTAAATTTTTCTAATATTATTTTTCTTAACTCATCAGCATTATGTTTATCTGGAACCATAACTGCAGTTAGAACACTTGAATAATTATTTTCATCTAAGCAAAAAATCTCCAGCCCCCAAGCCTGAACAGCTTTTCTTGTAGCTTTTGCAAGTCTATCATGTCTTTTAAAAACATTTTCCAACCCTTCTTCATCTAGCATTTTTAAAGATTCTTTTAGACCATATAGTAAATTTGTTGCGGGTGTATATGGAAAAAAACCAGTATCATTCATCTTTATTTGTTCTTGCCAATCCCAATAAGATCTTTTCATTCCAGATTTCTTTGAAATACTTAATGCCTTTTCAGAAATAGAATTAAATGATAAACCTGGTGGTAACATCAAACCTTTTTGCGAACCTGAGATTGTTACGTCAACACCCCAATTATCATGTTCATAATTTATAGAAGCAAGACCTGAAATTGAATCTACCATTAAAAGGGCATCATGATTAAGGTTATTCATAACTTCTCTAATTTCTTTTATGTTTGATGTACATCCTGTAGAGGTTTCATTATGAACAACGCAAATAGCTTTAATATGATTTTCTTTATCTTTTTTTAATCTATCTTCGATTAAAGATGGATCTATACCTCTTCTCCAATCTGTTTTAAGAATTTCTGTATTAATTCCTATTTTGTTTGCCATTTTTTGCCACAATGAAGCAAAATGGCCAGTTTCAACCATTAATACTAAATCATTTTCTTTTATACAATTTACCAATGCCGCTTCCCATGCACCTGTTCCAGAAGCCGGATAAATAACAACATCATTTTTTGTTTTAAATACTTTTTTAATCCCCTTAAAACATTCTAATGACAACTCAGAAAACTCTGGTCCTCTATGATCTATTGTGGGATAGTCCATTGCCCTTAAAACTCTATCAGGAACATTTGAAGGACCTGGTAATTGTAAAAAATGTCTACCAGATAAATAATTTTTATTCATTTTAAACCTTACTATTAGTCTTTTAATATATAATAGATTACATTATATATAAAATTCTTATACACTTTGCATAACTTTTTTAGAACATTGTCAAGAGGTTTTTAGTTGCCTGAGGGTTTAAATAGTTTTTCTTTGAGAGATTTAAAATCATTAACTAATGGTGAATTTCTAGATGATAATTTTTCATTAGGAAGATATTCAACAGACGCATCAATTTATCAAATAAAACCTCAAGGTGTTCTCATACCAAAAAGTAAGAAAGATGTTTTTAATACAATTAAATTTTGTATAGATAATCAAATTTCGATCTTGCCTAGAGGTGGTGGCACCTCACAATGTGGTCAAACTGTTAACCATTCTCTTGTTATTGATAATTCAAAATACTTTAATAAAATTTTGCATTTCGATAAGGAAAAGAAAGTTTGTATTGTCGAGCCAGGTATAGTTCTTGATCAATTGAATAATTTTCTAAAACCCTATGGATTATGGTTTCCTGTAGATGTTTCTACATCAAGCAGAGCTACAATAGGCGGTATGGCAGGTAATAATAGTTGTGGGGGAAGGTCAATTAAATATGGAATGATGAGAGACAATGTTTTATCTATTGATGCTATTTTAAATGATGGAAAAGAATATAGCTTCGGAAATTTTAAAAAAATAGATTTGTTAAAAAAAAATAATTCTAATATTTTTGATAAAACCATTTATGAATTGGTTGAACTCGCTAATAATAATCAAGATGAAATTTTAAAACAGTTCCCAAAAGTTTTAAGAAGAGTTGGTGGTTACAATATTGATGCCCTTTTGCCTGATGCTATGTCTTTGAGACCTAATGGTAAAAAAGGAGATGGTATAAACCTTTCTCATCTTTTAGTTGGTTCAGAAGGAACATTGAATTATTTTACAGCAATTTCATTAAAATTATCACCTTTACCCTCACAAAAAGTAATGGGTATTTGTCATTTTCCAACTTTTTATGCGGCAATGAAAGCAGCACAACATTTGGTTACTCTTAACCCAATATCAGTTGAGCTGATTGATAACACAATGATTAAATTAGCAAGAAATATTTCTATCTTCAAAAAAACTGTTCAAGAGGTTGTTAAAGGAAATCCAGAGGCTTTGTTAATAGTTGAATTTGCTGAAAGCAATAATTTAAATAATTTAAAACAACTTTCAAAACTTGATGAAATGATGAATGACTTAGGTTTTTCATGGAAAAATAAAAATGGTGGCTTAATTAAAATATCGAATAAACAACTACAACAAAAAGTTACTGAAATGAGAAAATCTGGACTAAACATCATGATGTCTATGAAAACAGAAGAAAAACCAGTTTCTTTTGTTGAAGACTGTGCAGTAAATTTAGAAGACTTAGCAGATTATACAAATGATCTCAAAAGCATTTTTAAAAAATATAAGGTTAATGGTACATGGTATGCTCACGCTTCTGTAGGTTGTTTACATGTCAGACCAGTACTTAACATGAAATTGAAAGAAGATGTTTCAAAAATGAGAAATATAGCAGAGGAAGCATCCATTTTGATAAAGAAGTATAACGGTTCTTTTTCAGGTGAACATGGTGATGGAATAGTTAGATCTGAGTTTATTGAGGTCATGTTCGGGAGAAAAATGAACCAAATCTTTAAAAAAATTAAAAATAGTTTTGATCCTTATAATATTTTTAATCCAGGTAAAATAATAGATTCGCCAAAAATGGATGATAGAAATTACTTTCGATTTTCTCCTGGTTACGAAGCAAAACATGTTAAAACAACTTTAGATTGGTCTGAATGGACAGGTAAATCATCTGGATTTCTTGGTGCTGTAGAAATGTGTAATAATAATGGTGCTTGTAGAAAACTAGATAATGGTGTTATGTGCCCATCTTATAGAGCAACTCTGGATGAAAAAGATTCAACTAGAGGTAGAGCAAATACTCTCCGTTTAGCTTTGACTGGTCAGTTAGGCCCTGAAGCTATAACTTCAGAAAAAATGGCTGATACTATGAAACTCTGTGTCTCATGTAAAGCATGTAAAAAAGAATGTCCAACAGGTGTTGATATGGCAAAAATGAAAATAGAGATTGCTAACTTAAATAATCAAAAACATGGAATTAAATTAGATGACAAAATTATTGCTTACTTACCTTATTATGCATCTAAATTATCTTTATTTTTTCCTATTTTAAATTTTTTGCAAAAAATAAAAATCTTACCTTTAATTAATGAGGTTTTATTCAAAATATCTTCAAAAAGAGATATTCCTCTAACCAAATTAAATTATTTTAAGTCTAATGAATTGCCTAATTGGCTAAAAAGAAAATCAAAAAAACCAGTAATATTTTTTGTTGATACATTTAATAAGTTTTATGATCCTGAAAATGTTAGATCTGCAATAAATGTATTAAAATTATTTGGTTTTGATCCATTTTTACCCATAATACAAAATGAAAATCTTTGTTGTGGGAGAACTTTTTTAAGTTGTGGTATTATTGATAAAGCAAAATCTGAAGCTCAAAAAATTATAAAAACATTCTATCCTTTTTTAAAGAAAGGTATTCCAGTTGTAGGTATAGAACCATCTTGTATATTAACTTTTAGAGATGAAATACCTCTACTTATTAATAATGAAGGTAGTAATCTTTTAAAGGCAAATAGCTTTACATTTGAAGAGTTATTACAAAAAGAAATAAAAAAAGTGAAATTCAAGAAACCTAACGAAAAAGTACTTCTTCATGGACATTGTCATCAAAAAGCCTTTGATGCTATGGAACCAATTAAAAATATCCTAAATCATGTACCAGGTTTAAAATATGAAACTATAGAAACAAGTTGTTGTGGAATGGCAGGATCTTTTGGCTATAAAAAAGACACCTATGAAGTATCAATGAAAATGGCTAAAGATAGATTAATTCCTAGTATTTTAAAGGAACAAGAAGATATAATAGTGATTGCAGACGGTACTTCATGTAGAACACAAATTAAGGATGGAACTGGTAAAAAAGCTATTCACTTAGCAAGATATTTAGAAAATTTAATTATTAAGGAATGAATTTTGTCAACTGTAACAAAAAAAACTACAAGTGCTCACTGGGGTAGTTATTACTCAGAAGTTAAAAATAATAAATTGTTAGCTTTACACCCTTATGAAAAAGATCCTGATCCTTCCTCAATTTCAAACGGAATGATTGATGCTATAGATGACCATTTACGTATAAGAAAACCTCATGTTAGAAGAGGTTGGTATGAAAGCTTTCAAAAAGAAAAAAATCTTAATTCTAACCATGTGTTATCAAGGAATAGGAATCAACGTGGTGATGATGATTTTATAGAAGTTTCTTGGGAAGAGATCATTGAAATCACCTCAAATGAATTAATTAGAATAAAAAATAATTTTTCTAATAAGTCTTTTTTTGCTGGATCTTATGGATGGGGATCTGCTGGTAGATTTCATCATCCACAAAGTCAGCTTCACAGATTTTTTAATTGTTATGGGGGTTATACAAAATCAGTTACAACATACTCTTATGCTGCAAGTGAGACAATTATTCCTCATGTTTTAGGAATGTCTTATAGAAAGTTTTTAAATAATCATACTGACTGGAATAATATTTGTGAAAATACTGAACTAGTACTTATGTTTGGAGGTTTACCTTTAAAAAACTCTCAAGTTACATCCGGAGGAGTAGGTAAGCATACCATAAAAGAATATTTAAAAAAATGTAATAATAACAATATAGAATTTTTTAATATCAGTCCAATGTTTATGGAGGCAGACCAAATTGTAAATGCACATTGGATAAAAATACGCCCTGGAACTGATACAGCTTTTATGATTGGGATTGCCTATATATTAGAAACCCAAAATCTTTTGAACAGATCATTTTTAAACAAGTATTGTCATGGCTATGAAAAGTTTAAAAGTTACTTGTTAGGAGAAAATGACGGTATAAAAAAAGATCTTAAATGGACTGAAAATATTACAGGTATTAATAAAAATTTAATTTTAGATATTGCAAATCAAATAACAAAAAAAAGAACCTTAATTACCGGTTCATGGTCTTTACAAAGACAACAATATGGGGAGCAACCACATTGGATGATAGTGGTTTTAGCATCTATGTTGGGTCAAATAGGATTACCAGGTGGTGGTTTTGGTCTTGGTTATAGTGCCGAAAATGGAATAGGTAACCCTGTAATTGATTTCAAATGGCCTGCCTTAAATCAATTTAAAAACTCGATAGAAGATTTTATTCCAGTTGCAAGATACTCTGACTTACTTTTAAACCCAGGTAGTGAATATGATTTTAATGGAAAAAAATATAAATATCCTGAAATTAAATTAGTTTATTGGGCTGGCGGAAACCCATTTCATCATCAAATGGATTTGTCTAAGTTAAAGAAAGCATCCACAATGCCTGATACAATAGTAGTCAATGAAATTTGGTGGAATAGTCTTGCAAAACATTCTGATATAATTTTACCTACAACTACATCATTAGAAAGAAACGATATTGGAGTTCGTCATTGGGATCAAACTATTTCTCCAATGCATAAAGCTATAGATCCAATAGGAGATTCGAAAACTGATCATGAAATTTTTTCTCTATTATCTGAAAAACTAGGTTTTAAAAATTTATTTACTGAAAATAAAAATGAAACTGAATGGTTAAAATCTTTATGGAATCAAGCAGAAAAAGATGCTATTGATGCAAATTTTAACCTACCTAGCTTTGATGAATTTTGGAATGGTGGATTTTTAGAAGTATTAAAGCCAATTAAGCACCAAATTCTTTTAGAAGATTTTGTTAAAAACCCAACTTACAGTCCTTTATCTACTCCATCAAAAAAAATACAGATTTTCTCTGAAATAATAGACAGTTTTAATTATTCAAATTGTCTTGGTCATCCAAAATGGTTAGAACCTGAGGAATGGTTAGGTTCTAAACTTATAAAAAAATATCCATTACAATTAATCTCCGGTCAACCTGAAAATCGATTACATAGCCAGTTAGATAATGGAATGGAAAGTAAATCAAAAAAAATAAAAGCTAGAGAAGCTCTTAAAATAAATCCTGCTGATGCAAAAGAAAGAAAATTAAAAGACAATGATATTGTAAAAGTATTTAACGATAGAGGAACTTGTTTAGCAGGTGTTAGAATCTCAAACGAAGTAATGAAGGGTATAATATTTTTACCAACTGGAGCTTGGTATGACCCAAATAAAGTGAGTAATTTTTGCGTTCATGGCAATCCTAACGTGTTAACAAAGGATCAAGGATGCTCTTCCTTAAGCCAAGGTCCATCTGCTCATTCAACCTTAGTACAGGTGACAAAATGGAAAGATGAATTACCAAGAGTTAAAGCATTCGATTTACCCGTTATTACTAAAAATTAACTAAAAAGATATATTATTTAATCTAATTTTTGCAATTTTATGAACTTCATTAATAGCTGTAGTAAATTCTTGATTATAATCGTTTTTTACTCTCTGCTTTATTTGTTCAATTATCTGAGATCTATTTAAACCGCTAACAGCAATTATAAAAGGAAATTTAAATTTCTCTTTATATAACTTGTTATACTTTGATAGTGTGGAAAATTCCTTATCTGAACATTGATCAAGACCTGCAGATTTTTGTTCATTCTTTGAAGAAAATGTTAATTTTTCTGAAGAATCTTTCTTAATTCCTAACGCAGGATGTAAACACAATAATTCTATTTTTTTTTTATAAGAAGATTTATCTACTTCTTTTTTCATTATCAATGTTAATTCTTCAATAGTTTTGGGTAAAATTGAATAATTTTTAATTATCTTTTCTGGCAACCAATCAGAATGTTCATAAATTGAACCAAAAACATCAATAAAGTCACCTTCTGACATTTTTCTTTTTAAAACGTTTAATAATTTGTTAGACATTTGTTTCCTTTGTTTACTATATTAATGCAATCGGTATAAATAATGACAGCACTGACAACACATGTATTAAATATTAGTAATGGCAAACCTGCCAATAATCTTCATATAGAATTAGTTTTTTATCAAGGAACAAAAAAAATTAAACTAGGTAATTTTATTACTAATAAAGATGGTAGGATTGATCAACCAATTTTATCTGGTAAAAATTTTAAAATTGGAACTTACAAGATAATATTTAATGTAAAAGATTATCTATTAAAAAATAAATTAGTTGATTCTGACTATACTTTTTATGATAAAATTGGAATTAAATTTAACATCTCAAATATAAATCAACATTATCACATTCCATTATTATTATCGCCCTATGGTTACAGTACCTATAGAGGTAGTTGAACAATGAGTTATGTATTTTTTGAGTGGACAGAGTTTCTTGTAAGATGGTTTCATGTAATTGCAGGTATAGCATGGATTGGTTCAAGCTTTTACTTTATAGCACTAGACCTGAGTTTGAGAAATAGTGACAATATTCCAAAAGGTGCTCATGGTGAGGCTTGGCAAGTGCATGGGGGTGGTTTTTACAGAATTATAAAGTACCTTATAGCCCCATCGAAAATGCCAAATGAATTAACATGGTTTAAATGGGAAGCATATGGAACCTGGATATCTGGGTTTTTATTACTTACAATAGTATATTATCTTAGTGCTGAACTGTATATGATCGATGTGGAGAGGTTTGACATCTCTCAATTTGAGGCAATTTTAATATCTATACTTGGCATAATAATGGGATGGCTTGTCTACGATCAAATCTGTAAATTTACAGTAAATATGAATCTAAACATGCTGGCTTTTTTTATGTTATTAGTTTTCACTTTTTTTAGTTGGATTTTTTTTCAAATATTTAGCTTTAGAGGTGCTTTTATACAAATAGGATCAATGTTAGGCACAATAATGGTTGCAAACGTATTGATGATAATCATCCCGGGTCAAAAAAAAGTAGTTGATAGCCTATTAAAGGGAAAAAAGCCAGATTCTAAGCATGGTATTACTGCAAAACAAAGATCTCTTCACAACAACTATTTAACATTGCCAGTAATATTTATAATGATTAGTAACCATTATCCAATAATTTATGCTACCAAATTTTCTTGGGTTATAATTTCACTAATTATAATTGTAGGTGCTTTGATAAGACATTTTTTTAATATAAAACATACTGGAGTAAAGCCTCCTTATTGGATTTGGGCACCTATTTCAATGATAATTTTACTATCAATTTTTATTACTGAAATCGGAAAGCCAAAGTTAATAAATAATGAAAAGAATTCTCTAAGAATACTTGACAAAATTCCAAAAACATTAATTACAGCTTCAGAAGAGATCATTATTTCTAAATGCTCTATGTGTCATGCTAGAAAACCATTGTGGGATAATTTATCATCTCCTCCTAAAATGGTTGTCCTAGAAACAAAAGAAGATATAATTAAACATATTGATGGAATTTACTCACAGGCAGTTGCCTCATATGCAATGCCACCTGGAAACATTACTTTTATTGAAGGCTCAGATAGGCATATTCTAAAAATTCTTTATGAAAAAATCAAAAAATTATAAAATTATCTTAGTTCATTTTCTTTATCTTGATGTTTAAGAGCTTTTGATCTTTTTTTGAGAGAACCATAACCACCTCCACCTGGTGTAGAAATTTCTAAAATCTCTCCAGCTTTTATTAGCTGTGTTCCTTTACCATTAAGTTTTCTACCATTTTTTATTTTTATAGAACCAGGTTTTCCATTATCTCCTCCTTTTCTTCCACGAGCAGGAAATTTTATTCTGTCATATGCAGCCAGTATCTCTAGGTCTTTATTTAATGAAGAAGTAATCTCAATCATTTGACCATCTCCACCTCTAAATTCTCCTTTTCCACCACTATCAGTTTTTAGCTCTTTTTTTAAAAATAATAATGGTGCTACTGCTTCATTTATCTCTACTGGAGTTCCTTTAACTCCAGAAGGGTACGCTGTCGCTGACAATCCATCTTTACATGGTCTTGCTCCTGTTCCTCCATTAGTTACAGCAGTTATAGCAAAGATTGTTTTATCATCTTTTTGTAAACCTCTGAAAGTTAAATTCCACAAGCAAGAGGCACCTTCCGCAGGTACCAAATTTGGAATTGCCTTTTCAAGACATCCAAACACCACATCTGGTAACATTTGACCAATAACATGTCTAGCACATACGCTTGCTGGGTATTTTGCATTTAAAATAGTACCTTCAGGCGCGCTTATGTCATAAGGTGATAAAGATCCAGCATTATTAGGAACTTCGGGTGAAATTAAGCAACTCAAACCAAAACCTGTATAAGCTCTTGTATAAGACAAAGGTACATTTATTCCAAATTGAGACTTGAATGAAGTTCCTGAATAATCCATAGATATTTTATTTTCTTTAACCGTCAATTTTGCATTTAATTTCACTGGATTTTCAAAGCCATCAATTGTCATTGAGTTTTTATAAATACCATTCGGTATCTTTTTTATTTCTTTTTTGACTGCATTAACAGATTTTGTAAAAATAAAATTTGAAAGGCTATTTAAATCATTTATCTCAAACTCTTTCATCATATCATTAAGTCTGATACACCCAACATCATTACATGCTGCTAATGAATAAACATCTCCCTCAGTTTCAACAGGCTGTCTTGTATTTTGTCTAATCATAGAAAGTAGCGTTTTATTCATTTTTCCTTTGTCCGCTAATTTCAACATAGGTATATAAATCCCCTCCATATGTACATCAGTAGCATCAGGTCCAGTTCCTATGCCACCTATATCAGTGAGATGAGATGTGCACGAAAACAAGCCAACAATTTTATTATTTTTAAAACAAGGTGTGGTTAAAACAAAATCATTAAGATGTCCTGTGCCCAGCCAAGGATCATTAGTAATATAAATATCACCTTCTTTCATATCATTTATAGAAAAATATCGCATAAAATGTTTTACTGACTCTGCCATAGAATTTACATGACCCGGGGTTCCTGTTACGGCTTGAGCCATCATTCTTCCGTTTAAATCAAAAATTCCAGCAGAAATATCACCACATTCTCTTACAATTGGACTAAATGCTGTTCTAACTAATGTTTGACCCTGCTCTTCAACTACAGAAAGTAATCTGTTCCACATTAATTGGTTGGTAATTTCGTTAATTTTATCCATATCAGTTACCTTTAGTCATTTCTATTTCTAAACAATTATTCGACAAAACTTTAGTCTGAAACTTTTCATTAATAATAACAGTAGTTTGATCTTCAACAATAACACAACTTCCAATAATAATGTTACCGGGGGACAAATCTTTTCTAAAAAATGAAGGTGTATTTACAAACTTAGATTCTGCAACATTTATTAATTTAGTTATTTTTGGCTTGCCCTTATAAAACTTAGATTTTATAGGCTTAATTCGCTTTTCTTTTTTAACATTATTTATTAATGAAATTGTCCATGTTAATATTTCAATTTCAGCATGAGGTAAAATTCTTCCATACAATTTTTTATATTCAATTTCAAAATTTCTTTTTAGATAAGTTGTATCTTTTAAATCAAACTTCCTATTATCTATTTTTATTTTAATTTCATGACCTTGGCCAAAATAGCGCATGTATACAAATCTTTCTAAATTAAAATTTTTAGATAATTTTTTAATGTTAATTACATTTTCTGCTTCTTTCTTCATTTTATTTAATAAGTTATTAACTTTGTTTGAGTTAAAATTTTTAAGAAAGAATCTTAAGCTTTTAATTACCTCATACCCAACTGGTGCTAGCAAAAAACCTACAGCTGAACCAACACTGGCATTAGTTGGTATAATTATTTTTCTAACTTTAAGTTTCTCGGCAATTCTAGAAACATGTAATGGAGCTGCTCCCCCAAAAGCTATCAAAGTTTTATTTTCTGTATCTTGACCTTGTTCTACTGCATGAACCCTTGCTGCATTAGCCATGGTTTCATCTACCATCTCCGTAATACCTAAAGCTGACATTTTAAAATCTAACTTTAATGGTTTAGAAATTTTATTTCTTATAGCTAACTCACTTTTTTTAGGAAATAATTTTATTTTGCCAGATGCAAAATTATCAGGATTTATTTTACCTATTATTAAATCTGCATCTGTTATCGTTGGTTCTTGACCACCCATACCATAACATGCTGGTCCAGGGTCAGCTCCCGCGCTATCTGGTCCAATAGTAATTTGATCCAATTTATTAACCCTTGCAATAGATCCACCTCCAGCTCCAATTTCTACCATTTCAATTACCGGTATTCTAATTGGTAATCCACTTCCTTTTTTAAACCTAGACTTCCTATCAACTTCAAACTCTCTTGCTTTATTAGGAGACATATTTTCAATAAGAGTAATTTTAGCTGTTGTACCTCCCATATCAAAAGAAATAACTTGTTTTAAATCTAATTCTCTAGCTATAGAAGTTGCTAATATAACACCTCCAGCCGGACCAGACTCGACTAATCTTATGGGATGTTCAGAAGCATTTTCTACATTAGTTAAACTGCCTCCAGATGTCATTAGTAAAAACGAGCAATTAAAACCCTTGCTAATTAAACTTTTTTTAAGATTTTCCAAATATCTTGATATTAATGGTTTTATATAACTATTAATAACAGTTGTAGTAAATCTTTCATATTCCCTTATTTCTGGACAAACTTCTGAAGAAATACTTATTTTGATTTTTGGAAATTTTTTAATTAAAAGTTCTTTTAATAACTTTTCGTTTTTTGGATTTGCATAAGAATGTAGAAAGCCAATCCCAATGCTTTCAAATTTTTCTTTTTTTATCTTAGAGATCAAACCAGCCAAGTTTTTCGTATTTAAAGGTTTTAAAATTTTCCCGTCTACGTTAGTTCTTTCTTCAATAACATACCTATATTTTCTTGGAACAATTGATAATGTCTTTTCTAATAATAAATCGTATTGATCAAATCTACTTTCATAGCCTATGTCTAAAACATCTCTAAAGCCTGAGGTTGTTATAAAACAACAGTGGGCTCCTTTTCTTTCTATAACAGCGTTTGTAGCTAGAGTAGTACCATGAATAATCATTTCAATTTGACTAGGATTAACATTATTCTCAGCTAATAATTCTAAAACTCCTTCAATAACTGCTATTTCAGGTTTTTCTACAGAAGTAAGTACTTTTTTTGAAAATAAAGTTTTGTTTTTCTCCAAAACTAAATCTGTGAAAGTTCCACCTATATCAATAGCTAATCTCATATAAAATCCTTATTAATTTACGCAAAATCAATATAATACAAAACAAGTCATCTCTGTATCATATAATGAACTGGAGCAGTTACAATTTCAGGAAATATTACAAGAATAATAATACCTAATAACATTAAAAAGAAAAAAGGCATGGCAGCCTTCGTGATTTTCAAAATATCTCTACCTGTCATACTTTGTAAGACAAATAAATTAAACCCAACCGGAGGTGTTATTTGAGCCATTTCAACTACAATAACTGTATAGATACCAAACCATATTAAGTCTATACCAGCTGTTTGGACCATTGGAAGAACTACAGATGCTGTAAGTACCATCATGGAAGTACCCTCTAAAAAACAGCCCAAAAAGATATATAAAAATGTTAAAATTACTAATAATGAAATTTGGGAAAGTTCATACTGATTTACTACTTCGCCTAATTGTTTAGGTATCCCTGTATAACCCATAGCAACTGATAAAAAAGCTGCCCCAACAATTATAAAATTTATCATACATGAAGTTTTTACAGCTCCCATTAAGCTTTCTTTAAAACTTTTCCAACTTAGCGTCTTTGTAGCCCAAGCCAAAAGTAAAGCTCCACAAACTCCTATTGTTGCAGCCTCAGTTGGGGTGGCGTATCCTCCATAGATAGAACCTAAAACACAAAAAATTAGACCTATGACTGGAAATAAATGTCTGCCAGCTATAATTTTTTCATAAAAAGTATATTGTCTTTTTTCTCTTGGTGCTAGTGAAGGATTTATCATAGACCTTATAGAAATATAAGACATAAAAATCAAAATAATCATTATTCCAGGTAAAACTCCTGCTATAAAAAGGCGAGAAATTGATTGTTGAGCTAAAACTCCATAAACTATTAACATAATAGATGGTGGAATTAACAAACCTAAGGTGCCTGATCCTGCCAATGAACCTATACTCAAGGTTTCATCATATTTTCGTTTAGTTAACTCAGGTATGCTCATTCTTCCTATTGTTGCACAAGTTACCGCACTTGAGCCAGCAACTGCAGCCATTATACCGCAGCCAACAACATTTACATGGAGTAAGCCACCTGGTAATCTAGATAACATTGGTGAAAGTCCTTTGAACATGTCGGAAGATAATCTAGTTCTAAACAAAATTTCTCCCATCCATATAAACAAAGGCAAAGCTGTTAAAGCCCAATTCCAACTTGCATCCCAAATGGTACTTGCTAATAAAGAACCAACTGGAGCGGGAGTAAAAAATTCAAGTAAAACATATCCTATTGCTATCAATGCTGGAGCAACCCATATACCTAGAGAGAGTAAAAAAAGTAATAAAAAAAATAAACCTAATGATAATCCAGTTGCCATTTAAAACCTAATCCTCATTTTTCATCTTTAAAAATTGGAGAAGCATTCTTTACATAAGAAGCTTCTTGATTATTTAAAACAAATATAAAGTCATCTATTAGAGCAATTAAAAATATTGTTACTCCTAATGACATTGATAAACGCGGTATCCAAAATGGTATAGCAAGCAAACCAGGACTTATATCT
>MDSV01198833.1_pt1 | contig 18152 bp, 18 predicted proteins | sample 810851 | NCBI WGS metagenome assembly MDSV01 (sample SAMN05326640, study PRJNA326480) | marine metagenome | isolation source: seawater | place: Atlantic Ocean: North East | collected 2012 | reverse complement strand
TGATTGATTTTAATAATTTCAAAAATAAAGTTGTCTTAATTGTGAATACAGCAAGTTATTGTGGTTTTACAAAACAATATGAGGAACTACAGGAATTGTGGGATTTATATAAGACTAAAGGTTTAATTGTACTTGGTGTTCCCTCTAATTCATTTAATCAAGAAAAAAATAATAATGCTGATGTAAAGAAATTTTGTGAAGTTAATTTTAATATTAATTTTCCATTAACAACTATTACTGAGGTAAAAGGTGAAAATGCTCATAAATTATTTAAATGGGCTAGAGAAAATTATGGCAAATCAGCTGTACCAAAATGGAATTTTCATAAGATACTGATAAACAAGGATGGTAAAATTGAAGAAACTTACGCATCATTTACAAAACCAACATCAAAAAAAATAATAAATAAAATCGAACAGTTGCTAAATTAAAAAACTCATTCCATCGTAAGCTGGTATTATACTTTTGGGTAGCAATTTTTTTACTTCCCTATAATCAATTTCATTATTCATATTAGTCAAGATTGTTTTCTTTGGCTTAATAACATCAACTAATTCAAATACATTTTTCAAATTGAAATGTGATGGATGTGGATTATATCTTAGACAATCAACAATAAGGTACTTTAATTTTTTTAATTTTTTTAAATCTTTTGAGTAAATTTTGCTAACATCACTTACGTAAGCACAAGTATTATTTATTTTGTACATAATGCTATTAATTTTACCATGTTTAACTTTTATAGATTCTAGGATAAGTTTTTTATTATTGTTATTAAAAATATGTTTATTTTTTAATTTATTTAAATTAAAAATTGCTGGATAACCATAATTGTTGTTAAAACAATAGTTAAAAGAATTTAATAAATATTTCGAAGTAGCTTTATCAGCAAATATTTCTAGTTTTTTTTTATTTTTAAGATAGAAGACTCTCAATTCATTAATACCATGAGTTTGGTCACCATGCATATGCGTATAAAAAACTCTATCAATATTTTTTACTTTATTTTTCAAAAGTTGAGATTTTAAATCTGGCGATGTATCGATTAAAATATTTACGTTATTAAAAGTTATGAGTGCCGAACATCTGCTTCTGTAATTTTCTTTGACTTTTGGGTTACATTTTCCAAAATAACCATCTAAGCGTGGAATTCCAAGAGAACTACCACATCCAAGAATAGTAAATCTAACTGACATTTTCAAAAAAAAGTTTATGGAAATTGTTTGTTGTTATTAAATCCATTTCACTTTTATCAATTTTTTTAATTTTAGATAAATGTTCTAGAGTATAATCAACAAAACTTGGTTCGTTTTTTTTTCCTCTCATTGGAGTTGGTGCTAAAAATGGACTGTCTGTTTCTATTAAGATGTTTTCGTTTGGTATGGATTGAAATGTAGCTTGCAAATCTTTGGTATTATTAAAAGTAATAATTCCACTAGCTGAAAAAAAACTATTTAATTTTAATAGTTTTTCAGCAAAATTTTTACTGCCCGTGAAACAGTGCATTAAGATTTTTGGATTATATTTTGAATACTCGTTTAATATTTTCAAAGTATCATCTTCTGCACTTCGAGAATGAACAATAATCGGACAATTACATTTTATCGAAGCTTCTATATGAGTTTTAAAACTTTCAATTTGCTTGTTTTTATTGCTATTTTCATAATAATAATCTAGCCCAGTCTCTCCTACTCCGATAATTTTTTTATTAGTATTAAATTCATCAGTAATAAAATTTATATTCATGTTATCACTTTCTGTTTCATGAGGATGAATACCTATAGAACCAAATATTATTGGATCTAGCTCAACTATTTTTTTTACATTTTTATAGCTATCATTTGAAGTTGAAATAGTTAAAATTTTTTCAACTCCAACTTTTTTTGAATTATCTAAAACTTTATTCAAGTTTTTAAATAATGGTTCATGATCTAAATGGCAATGAGAGTCGATCATTTATCAATTTTTTTAAATAAAATATCTAACTTATTAATTTTAATTTCTTCTTTTAAAAAATCATCATTTTGTAAAGACGAAAAATCAATATAGTTTTCTTTAATATTAAAAGTATTTAAAACTTTAATACAAGTTTGAGGCATTACAGGATATAATAGAATTGAAATTTTTCTAATTAATTCTATTGCTGTATAAACAATTGTATATAGTCTTAATTTATCGTCTTTTTTTTTCCAAGGCTCTTGATCGTTAAAATATTTGTTTGAAGCAAAAAGTCTATCCACAATAAAACTCATATATTGATTAATGTCTTGATTATCAATAAAAGATCTAATTTTACTTAAGTCTTTTAAAGAATTTAAGATTACCAAATCATCATTATTGAAATCATGTTTTGGTATAATAGATGAACAGTTTTTTTCTGCAAATGACAAGACTCTTTGGCATAAGTTGCCAAAATTATTCGCTAAATCACTATTAATACAATTTTCTAATTTTTCTTCAGAAATATTTCCATCGTTACCAAAAGATACCTCTTTCAAAAGATAGTATCTTAGAGAGTCTAATCCATAAATGTTAATAATTTGTAAGGGATCTAAAATATTACCTTTAGACTTAGACATTTTCTCATCACCAGAAAGTATCCATCCATGACCATAAACTCTTTTAGGTGGCTCTATGTTTGCTGCTAATAAAAATGCAGGCCAATATATTGCATGAAATCTTAATATATCTTTACCAATAATATGCAAGTCAGCAGGCCAAAAGTTTATGAACAAATCATTATTTTCATCAGGATATTTTAATGAACTCAAATAATTAGTTAACGCATCTAACCATACATAAACTACATGATTCTCATCACTTGGCACTTTAATACCCCACGAGAATGTTTTTCTACTAACTGATAAATCTTTTAAGCCGCCTTTAACAAAACTAATAACTTCATTTCTTCTACTTTCTGGAAGAATAAAATTTTTATTTTTATCGTAAAATTCTAATAATGGTTTTTGCCATTCAGATAATTTAAAAAAAAAAGATTCTTCCTCAACCCATTCAACAATTGATCCGGAAGGTTTGGCAATTTTTAATTCATTTTTTTCCTCAACTTCATCTTCATTATAAAAAGCTTCATCTGATACCGAGTACCATCCTGAATATTTTGAGAGATAAATTTGTTTATTTTTTTCTAGAATATTCCAAAGATTTTGTACTGATTTTTTGTGCCTATCTTCGGTAGTTCTTATAAAATCTGTATTAGAGAGGTTTAAAGTTTTTGATAAATTTTCAAAAGTTTTGCTTATTTCGTCACAAAAAGATTTAGGATCTTTATTTTGTTTTTCAGCTGCTCTTTGAATTTTTAAACCATGTTCGTCAGTACCAGTTAAAAAATAGACGTTATAACCATCAATTTTTTTAAAACGAGCAAAAAAATCAGCTATTATACTTGAATACGCATGTCCCATATGAGGTTTTGCTGACGGATAATATATTGGTGTAGTTATGTAGTAATTTTTATTCATTTAATAACTTCTCTTGAAATTCTAAAAAATATGTTTCCAAGTCAAGATTGTATTTTTTTATTTCTGCAAATTTTTTATAGAAATAATCTTTGATATCGTATGTTATATTGTTAGTTAAATTAATATTTTTATAAAAAAATAATTCAATAAAATAATTCAAATTTCCTGAAATAAAAGTATCTCTTAAAAAATGTTTATTATTAATAAAATTAAAAAAGAATTTATTAATTGTAATATTTTCAATATCAATATTGTTTTCATTCATATAATTAATCAATGATATTAAAAATGATGGTGAATTATAATAACAAAAAAAATCTTTAGATAATTTATCATATTTATTTTCACTAAAATAATTATTGACAATATCTTTAATTTCACTTGTGTTTAATAGGGTTTTATACTCAATACATCTAGATTTAATTGTTTCTAATATTTTATACTCTGAGTTATTGATTAGAAAAAACATAACATTATTATTTGGTTCTTCTAAAGATTTAAGAAGAGCGTTAGATGAGTTAATGTTTAAAAATTCTAAATCATCAATAACAATTGATCTTACTTTATTATTAAAAGATGAATTATTTTGAAATTTTATCATTTCTCTAATTTGTGAAATGTCTATAAATTTTTTATCAAAATACTTATGAATATAAAAAATATTTGGATGTGTCATATTTTCAATAAAATCTTCAGAATTATTAATATCTTTATAAATAATATTTAACAATTTTTTTATTAAGTGAAATTTTCCAATACCTTTTTTTCCATTAATTATAATTTTATTGGGCAAGTTATTTAATTCATAAAGATTTTTAAGATTATTAAATGTTTTTTCGTGTCCGATTAATTTATTCATTTATATAACTTTTGTTAATGAATTTATGATTTTTTTACGAATATCATTAATATTATATTTGCTTGAGTCTAAAATGACATATTTTTTTTTATTTTTTGATAATTTTAGATAACCTTTCTGAACCTTGTCATAAAAATTATAATTAAATTTATCATATTTATTTTTATGTTTTCTAGAATTTAATCTTTTTTTCATATCATTTTTTCTTACTACACTAAGAAAAGTTAAATTTGGCTTAAATTCTCCAATAATGAATTTGTTAATTTGAGATATCGTTTTAAAATCTAAACTCATTCCATAATGTTGATATGCAAATGTTGAATCAGAAAATCTGTCGATAAGTATAATTTTTTTTTTATAATTTTTTTTTAATATTTTATCTATATTTTCAGATCTTGAAGCAAGCATCAATAATAAATCAGTTTTAATATTAAGATTTGATTTTTTATTAAGTATTATATTTCTTATTTTTTCTGAGAATTTGCTGCCACCTGGTTCTCTTATTTTTACAAAATTTCTATTGATACTTTTTAAGTAATTTGAAGCTATTTTTATATTTGTGGATTTGCCTGAAGTCTCTATACCTTCAAATATAATTACTGGTTTTTTAAGCATCGCCCCATATCAAAAAATTAATTGAACTGATAATTCTAGATATAAAGTTTTGTTTTTTTATTCCCTCAAATGCATAGAGATTATGATCTCCAATAATTTCATCTTTATAATATATCTTTAAATTACCTACCTTATCATTTTGTTTTATCGGTGCTTGTATTGGACCCTCATAAACCAATTTAACTTTCATATATTTTTTTTTAGCTTTAGGGATCGTTTTGTAAATGTCTTCTTTTGTATATATTTTAACAAAATTTTTTTTTCCATGCCAAACTTCTAATTCAGCTAATACATTATTTTTTTCTGAAATTTTATAAGTATCAAAAGTGGTTATACCCCAAGTAAGTAATTTTGCTGATTGCTTAGATCTAGAATTTTTTGAAAAAAAACCACTTCCCACACCTATTAATCTTCTTTCTCCTCTTTTTATAGATGCTGCTAAAGAATATTTTGAAGCAGCTAAATAACCTGTTTTAATACCATCAACACCCATATTTTTATATAATAAGGGATTTCTATTACCTTGTGTTATTGGGTCACCGCCAGTTCTATCCCAAGTAAATTCTTTAATTTTAAAATAATCATAAAATTTTGGATGTTGTTTAATTAAGTAACTTGACATAATCAAAATATCTCTAACTGTAGAATAATTATTTGGATCAGGTATTCCAGAAGAATTAGAGAAATTTGTATTTTCCATTCCAATTTCTTTTGCTTTCTCAGTCATCATAATGGCAAATTCATCCTCTGTTCCTGCTATACCTTCAGCCAAAGCAACGCAAGCATCATTTCCAGAAGCAACAATTATTCCTAGCAAGAGATCTTTAACGGAAACCTCATCTCCAACCATTATAAACATAGAAGAATATCCAGAACTTGAAAGTCTCCATGCGTTTTCTGAAACTATAAACTTATCATCTAAACTTAATTCATTTTTTTTTAATAAATCAAATGCTATGATTGAAGTCATGATTTTAGTTATTGATGCGGGATAAATTTGTAAATCGGCGTCTTTTTCATAAAGAATTTCACCTGATAAGTAATCTTGTAAAATTACCGTTTCAGCATCTATATCAAAATTTGCAAATACTTTATTAGATATAAATAAAAGAAACAAAGATAATATTATTTTTTTCATAATTCCTATAACTTTATTATTTCTATATTTTCAAAATTAAGTTTACTTATATCATTATATTCTTTTTTAATAGACTCCAAATTTTCAAATGGACCTTTGTAGACTCTAAAAGAATTTTTTGTTATTTTTTCAATATAAACATTTTTAAAATTAAATTCATTTATCAATCTTTTTTTTAACATTATCGCCGAATCTTCAAAAAATAAATCTGCAATTTTTATAATATACTTAAAGTTATTAATTTTAATTTCTTTTTGTTTTTTAGATGTATCATTATTTATACCTATATTTTTTATTATAATTCCACTCACAGGGGCTTTATCTGCAACAGTTCTTTCTTCATCATATGTTTTTGCTTTATTGGCTATAAAGCTATTATTTGAGTTTAAAGTTTGAATTTTTATATATGGTTGATTTGGATCTATGGCTAAATCATTAGCTATTCTTTGGGATATTACAGAATTATAAAATATTGGATATTCAGATTTTTTTCCCACTTTTGCAAATAAATATTTATTATTTAATAAATTTGTAATTTTAACTTGTGTATCAGTGTTAAGATTATGATTAAAGACTACCAATGATCTTTCGTTTATTTTTTTTGATATTATTTTTTTTTTATAAAGATCTTCTGAATAAATTAAAGCAAAACCTTTATTTGAATAATTTTTTAAATTTTTATATTCAATATTAGATACTCTTGGTTCACAAGAATATAGAAACAAAAAAAAAATAAATAAAATTTTATAATTCATTCAAAAAATTGTTCCTTAAAGTACATACGGCAAGAGCAAATCTTAAGGATCTATTCCATTTTAATATTAACTTATAATTCTCAAAAACTATATAGGCTGGTGAAAATCTATTTGCATTTTCAACTATATCAATATCAGGCGTAACTATAGCAGACTCCAGATTATTAAATCTATTTAAAAATTCATTATCTTTTATATATTTTTTAAAATATAAAACTTTTTTAGTATTTTTTATTTTTTTCGCAGATGTATTTAAATATTGCTCAGGTATATCAGGTTTTAAATTTATTTCATAAAAACAAGGGATTTCATCTTTCCAACCTAAGTTATTTAAATAATTTGCAGCAGATGCAAAAGAGTCTTCAGTATTTTTTAAATCAATAAATCCATCATTGTTATAATCTATGGCATAATTTTTAATTGTTGAGGGCATAAATTGAAAGTTACCAAATGCACCTGCCCATGAACCAAATAAAGTTTTTGGATCAATAATATTTTTATCAACAAGTTTTAAGAGAATAATTAATTCTTCGGTAAAAAATTCACTTCTCCTTTTGTCAAAACTTAATGTTGCCAAAGATGAAACAATATCCATTTTACCTAAATATTTACCAAAATTTGTTTCGATACCCATTAAAGATAATAATAATTTTTCATCAACTTTAAATTTTCTTGAAATGTCATTAATAATTTTATTATTTTTTTTATAAAGCTTCTTTCCAGAATTCACTTTTTTTTTTGAAGTTCTTTTTGAAATATATGTTCTTGTATCTTCATAAAATTCGGGTTGATACCTATCATACTTAATTACATTTGGTAAAAATTTACTATTATTTATTAAGTAATTGACTGTACTAGTGCTTATGCCCTGTTGTTTTGCATAAATTTTAAAATTTTTTTTCCAAGATTCAAAATCATCACTTGAGTATACATATGTAGATTTAATTAAGAGAATAAAAAATATAATAAATAAATTAATTTTTTTCATATAAATCTTTTAAATAAATAAATACAGCAATCCAAATTAAAAAGAAACTTAGTAACTTCTCAAAATACATAGGTTCATTAAATAAGAAATAGCCTAATAAAAATTGAAAAGTCGGTGTTATGTAAAAAATCATACCAGTAGGTCCTAAGCCACAAAGCTCAACTCCTCTTACATATAAAAATAAAGGAATCACAGTCATTGGCCCTGCTAACATTAAAATTATCATCAAAGATGGATTTGATAAATCAAAGTCGTTAAAATTATTTTTAGTAATAATATAAAACGCTAAACATACAAATGGAAAAATAAATAAACTTTCAATTAATAAACCAATATCAGTATCTACATTAATTTTTTTTCTAACTAAATTATATGTGCTCCAACTTAAAGCAACAATTAAACCAACCCAAGGTATTGATTTAAAATCAATTATAAGTAAATAAAAAATTGAAATTACAACAATTAATATGGATATTTTACCTTTATTAGAAATTTTTTCTTTTAAAAAAAAATAACCTAAAAAAATACTTATAATTGGCATTATAAAATATCCAAAACTTGCATCAATTACACGATTTGTTGAAATTGCGAATATCCATACGGCCCAATTTGTAAAAATTAAAATTCCTGATATTAAAAGTATAAATATTTTTCTTTTATCTTTAATCAATTCAAAAAAAATTTTCCACTTTGAAAAAATAAATGTAGTAATTAAAAGTGTAGCAGTAGTCCAAATACTTCGATGTATTACAACTTCAATATGACCTGCAAATGAAATGTATTTAAAATATATTACACCAAAAAAACCCCACCAAAAAGAACCTAGTGCGGTTAAAAATATTCCTTTATTGAAACTTTTATTATTCATTGAGATTGAAAATAACTATTACATAATTTTAATATGTTAAATACTTAAAAAAACAGTTGTTTAATTGTAAATTTTACTTATAAAAACTAACTTATGGAGAGATGGCTGAGCGGTTGAAAGCACCGGTCTTGAAAACCGGCAAAGGGGCAACTCTTTCCTGGGTTCGAATCCCAGTCTCTCCGCCATTTACTTAAAATCTTTTAGGTGTTTTAAGATATTTTTATTATTAAATTCTTTTTTACCTTTAATTATTTTATTTATATCTTCGTCATTCATGTTAACAAGTATATCTAGATCATTAAGATCATCGATAAATAGTTTGCCGACTATTGATTTTACAAATTTTCCCATAAAAATATCCATTTCTTTAGTTCCTCTATATTGAGATCTATAAATAATCTTATTAATTAGATTTTGTTTATTTGAATTCATTTTTTATAATCATATATATATATATTTAATGAGTAATTTTGAATATTTATTGTCACCGATTAATACAATTAATGGTGTAGGAAAAAAAACAGTAACTTTATTAAATAAAAAAAAAATATTTACAATATTTGATCTTCTTTGGCATTTACCATTAGCAAAAATTGAAACCTCTGAAGATACTGAAGTAGAAAATCTTCAAATAGGTAAAATTTATAATATAAAAGTAGTCCCTATCAAATATAATTTTCCAAGAATAAGAAACTTACCAAACAAAGTTATATGTCAGAAAAATAACAATAAATTAGAATGTATTTTTTTTAATAGTTATGAAGGATATATAAAAAAAATATTACCATTAAACAAAGAAGTTTTAATAAAAGGAAAAGCTGGAAACTTTAGAAATAATTTTCAATTTATAAACCCATCACTGGTAAATTCAGATAATTCAAAAATTATCAACAATGATAATAAATATAGTGTAACAGAAGGTCTAAATTTGAGTAAATATAATCAAATAGTTAATAATGTATTCAAAAAACTACCTGATTTAGAAGAATGGTTACCAACCGAAATATCAAATTTTTTTGATAATGTTTCCTGGAAAGAATCTATCATTAAAATTCACAATAATGACATTAATTTAATTAGATCAAGCAAGTATTTTAAAAGATTAGTTTTTGACGAAATATTTGCTAATTTTTTATTATCATCAAAAATAAGAAGTAAAATAAAAAAAATTAAAAAAAAAAATAAAATATTTGATTTAAATTATCAAAATAAAATATTAAAAAATTTAAAATTCAAACTTACAAATGATCAAATTTTAGCATTAGACAAAATTAATAATGATATGAAATCAAAACAAAAAATGTTTAGATTGCTGCAAGGAGATGTAGGCTCTGGAAAAACTATTGTATCAGTAATTGCTGCTTTAAATGCTGTAAAGGCAGGATATCAAGTGGCTATAATGGCCCCTACTGAAATATTAGCTATTCAACATTACAAATATATTGAAGAAAATTTTAAAAATTATTGTAATGCTGAGCTTTTAACTAGCAAGACTGAATATAAAATTAAAAAAAAAATTTTAAATAATTTATCAAATAATAAAATTAATATATTGATTGGAACTCATTCATTGTTTCAAAGTAGATTATCATATAATAATTTGGGTCTTATTATTATTGATGAACAGCATAAATTTGGAGTTAATCAAAGAAAAAGGCTTTCTGATAAGGGAGGAGATAATTGTGATGTATTGGTGATGTCCGCTACACCTATTCCAAGAACAATGATGATGACAATATATGGAGACATGGATATTTCTTTAATAAAAACAAAACCTAAAAATAGAAAACCAATTAAAACTTACAGTAAAAATGAATCTAATATTAGTGAAGTTATAAAATTTATTAATAAAGAAATTTTAAATAATAATCAAATATTTTGGGTTTGTCCTTTAATAAATGAATCTAAAAAAGTTGATCATCAATCTGCTGTTAAAAAATATCAAACTTTAAATAAAATTTTTGCAGAAAAAGTAGATATTATTCACGGATCTATGAGTAAAGACAAAAAAGATTTAGTTTTAAAAAAATTTAGTGAAAAAAAAATTAATATTCTGGTCTCAACAACAGTAATAGAGGTTGGTATAGATTTTCCAAATGCCAACGTTATTATAATAGAAAATGCAAACAAATATGGATTAACGCAGCTTCATCAATTAAGAGGAAGAGTGGGAAGAGGTGAAAAAGAAGCCACATGCATATTAATTTTCAAATCAAATTTAAGTAAAAATGCAAGTAAAAGAATAACAATACTAAAAAATAGCAATGATGGTTTTAAAATTGCTGAAGAAGACTTAAAAATTCGTGGATATGGTGACATACTCGGCTTCAAGCAAAGTGGTATAAAAAAATATAATTTAGCAGATCCAATGCAACATAAAGATCTTTTTTATCTTGCAGAAGCTCAAATAAAAAAAATTGAAAAGAACAATTTTAATTTTGAAAGTTATAATAAGCTGATAAAGCTATACGATAAAGTTTCAATAATTAATGAGTCTATTTAGAGTTGTTATCAGATGTACCTGCAGAAACAATAAATTTTGAAGCTTCTTCAAAACTCATGTCTAAATAAACAATCTCACTTTTAGGAAACATTAATAAAAAACCACTTGTTGGATTTGGTGTTGTGGGAACAAAAACATTTATTAATTCTGTGTTTGTTTTTTTAGATATTTCACCTTTATTTTCTTTTGTTGCAAAACCTACAGCCCAAGATCCTTTTCTAGGATATTCAACTAGCACAACACTTTTTTTTGAATTACCAGATTTTGGTGCCAATGTTTCTGTCATTTGGCCTATTGCTGAATATATAGTTCTTAAAATTGGAATTTTTTTTAGTATATCGTTAAAAATTTGGAGAAATTTCTTTCCTATAAATGATAAAGATAAACCACCTATAAAGGTAATAAAAATAATAGACAAAACTATTTCAAGCCCTGGTATTGCAAAAGGCAAATAACTATTTGGATTTATTCCTTGCGGTATTAGTTTTGATGAAACAGATATAAAAAATTTTGTTAAATATAAAGTTATTCCAATTGGAACTAAAACTACAATGCCTGTTATAAAATAATTTCTTAATCTGGCAAGTATTGATATTCTTTTTCTTTTAAATGAACTCATATAAATAATTGTGAATATTAATTAGATGTATTATAACTATAATTAAAAGTGAATAGAAGAAATTTCATATATTTGTTAGGTTGTGGCTGTTTTTCAATAGGTTTTAATTCATGTACTACAACACCTATTACAGAAAGACGTCAATTAAAATTAATACCAGAATCAAAATTAAATGCTCAAGCAGCAGCAATTTATGAAAAAGTTAAAGAAAAAGAAAAATTAAGTGATGATAAAAAAAGTTTAAATAAAATTATTGAAATAGGCTCAAAAATAGAAAATTCTATATCAGAATATTTTGATAAAAATAACATGCCTGATCCAACCGCAAATTTTCAATGGGAATATATTTTAATTGATAATAAAAAAGTTAGAAATGCATGGTGTATGCCTGGAGGAAAAATTGCTTTTTATACCGGAATGTTAGATATAACAAAAAATGATGACGGTCTAGCTGCCGTAATGGGTCACGAAATAGCTCATGCTGTTGCAAAACATTCTGTTGAAAGAGCAAGTAGAGGAGTTTTATTAAATACAGGAACTCAAATTATTGATATAGCAACTGGTGGTAAATTATCTCAAGTAAATCAAGCTACTGGAATGAATACTGTTGGCTTGTTATCTCAAATTGGAATTATGAACCCATTTAATAGAAAACAAGAAAGCGAAGCTGATTACTTGGGATTAATTTTTTCTTCATTATCTGGATACGATATAAGAGAAACGGTTAAGATATGGGAAAGAATGAGAGAGTCAAATAAGGGCAAAGAACCACCACAATTCATGAGTACACACCCATCATCAACAAATAGAATAAATAAAATCACAGAATGGATAAATCAAGTTACTTTAGAATATCCACCTTTAGCATAAAATTATATATGGTGAGCCCTGTTGGACTCGAACCAACGACCCATTCCTTAAAAGGGAATTGCTCTACCAACTGAGCTAAGGGCCCAACGGCGTTTCTTATATTGATTTTATTTCATTAATCAATGTTAAAAATTAAAGTATTTTTATATACTTATCATGAAATTCATTAAATGTTCCATTTTTTATATTTTTTCTTATTTCAGTCATCAATTCTTGATAAAAATTTAAGTTATTTAAGGTAAGAATCATTGATGCAAGCATTTCATTTGTATTAAGTAAATGGTTTAGATAATTTTTAGAATACTTATTAAGATTGAATTTCGATGTGTTTTTGTCAAGAGGTTCGTTATCAGTTTTGTTTTTAGAATTTCGTATTTGCACCTTGCCATTCCATGTAAAAGCTAAACCAGTTCTTCCAGATCTTGTAGGTAAAACACAATCAAACATATCAACACCCCTTTTCACTGAGCCTAAAATATCGGATGGAGTTCCAACGCCCATTAAATATCTAGGTTTATTATTTGGTAAATTATTTTTTAATCCATCTAAAACTTTAAACATTTCATTTTGCGATTCACCCACAGCAAGTCCGCCAATTGCATAACCATCAAAATTAATATTCATCAAATCCAATAATGATTGGTTTCTTAAATCTTCGAACAAACCACCTTGTACAATACCAAAAAGTCCTTTATGAGGGTTATCTCCAAAAGCATCCTTCGATCTTTCAGCCCAGTATGTAGACATTTCCATAGAATATTTAATTTTTTTATAATCAGTATTTTTTTTAGGACATTCATCCATAACCATTACAATATCTGAGTTTAATCCTTTTTGAATTCTAATACTTTCTTCAGGACTCAGTATAAAAGTTTTACCATCAACATGAGATTGAAAGATTGCTCCTTTTTCTCTATCAATTTTATTTAGTTTAGATAAGGACATTACTTGATAACCTCCAGAATCAGTTAAAATAGGAAGTTTACAATTCATAAACTGGTGAAGACCTCCAACATTTTTTATTCTATCCAGGCCAGGTCTAATCATTAAGTGATAAGTATTTGATAAAATTATTTCACTACCTGTGCTGATTACATCATCTATAAAGGTGCCTTTTACAGTGCCTTGCGTTCCAACAGGCATGAAAGCAGGGGTTTTTATATTTCCTCTGTGTGTTTCTATAATGCCTGTTCTTGCGTGATTATCCGTATGATTAACATTAAAACTAAATTTTTTTAATGTCATTCATTAATTAAATTACTGAGACTTAAAACTTATAATTTTATCAGGGTTTGTAACAGATCCACTTTGTCCATCACCTTTTTTAATTTTGTCTACAAAATCCATGCCCTCTATTACTCGACCGAATACTGTATACTGCCTGTCTAAATATGAAGCATTTTCAAAACATATAAAAAATTGACTGTTTGCACTATTTGGATCAGAAGATCTTGCCATAGATACTGTGCCTCTTTCATGCGGTATATTATTAAATTCTTCTTTTAAATCTGGTAAATTTGATCCACCTATACCAGCCTTACTTAAATCAAAATCTTTTGATGATGAATTTCCAAATTGGACGTCGCCAGTTTGAGCCATAAATCCTTCTATCACTCTATGAAAAACCACATTATCATATTTTCCACTATTGGCTAATTCTGTTATTCTTTTTACATGATTTGGGGCTACATCTTCAAACATTTCTATTTTTACATCACCGTCTTTAAGTTTTAAAATCATTATGTTCTCCTTTGCATTAATATTATTGGTTAAAATTAAAGTTGATAAAAAAAATAAGTACAAAAATCTAATCATATTTTTCCTTAAGAGATTTTATTGTGCTAATAGTCGTAAATTTTTTAAGATTACCTTTATGTTGAGCTATTTCTTTAACAAATTTAGAAGAAATTATTTGATTCTCAACATCTGACATTAGAAAAATTGTTTCTATTTGATTATTTAATTTTCTATTCATTCCTGCTAATTGAAATTCGTATTCAAAATCTGAAACTGCTCTTAAACCTCTTAGTATAATATTTGATTTATACTTTTTACATAATTCTGTAGTTAAAGAGTTAAATGTTATTACACTTATTCTGTTTCTAGAAAATTTAAGATCTTTAAATAAAGCTTTATTAATTATATTAATTCTTTCGTCCATAGAAAATAAAAAATTCTTTTGATTGCCATTAGAAATGCCAACTATAATTTTATCTGCAAATTTTAAAGATTTTTTAATTACATCAATGTGACCATATGTAATTGGATCAAAGGTGCCAGGGTAAACAGCTATATTTTTCATTAAATTAAATTATCTTCTAGTTTAATTGCAGAAACTACTTTTTCGTCACCAGTAAGCTTGATTATTCTAACGCCTTGAGTATTTCTGCCTGCCACTCTTATTTCTTTAACTGCAGTTCTTATAACTCGTCCTTTGTTGGTAGAAATTAATATTTGGTCGCCTTCATAAACAGGAAAAGATGAAGAAACGTTACCATTTCTTGTCGAATTAACAATGCCAATTATACCTTTCCCACCTCTATTTGTTACTCTAAAATCATAATGAGATGTTCTTTTTCCATAGCCATTTTCTGTAATTGATAAAATAAATTTTTCTTTTGCTTTTAATTCAACTTTATCATCTTTATTTTTTGATTTCTTTTTACTATCATGATTAATTATAGATAAAGAAACAATAGAGTCTTTCTCTGACAAATTAATACCTCTAATTCCCTTTGAAGATCTACCTTTAAATACTCTTAATTTTTTTGACTCAAATCTAATACATTTACCCAATTTTGTACTTAAAATTATATCTTGATCATCTTTACAAATTTTAACACCAATAATTTTATCATTTCCATCTAGTTTCATAGCAATTTTACCGGATGAATTAATTGTAGCAAAATCTTCTAAATTATTTTTCCTAATTTTTCCGTTGCTTGTAGCAAAAATAATATGCATATCTTTTGTGTCAACTTCTTGGTCAGGAAATGGCATTATCGAACTAATTGATTGATGATTTTTTAGAGGCAAAATATTAAAAAGAGATTTTCCTTTTGAAGAAGTTGATCCTTCTGGAATTTTCCAAGCCTTTATTTTATACGAAAGACCTTCGGTGGAAAAAAATAATACATTTGTATGTGTATTAACAGATAGTGTTTGTACCACAGAGTCTTCTCCTCTAGTTTTAATTCCAGATTTGCCTTTTCCGCCTCTTTTTTGTTGTTTTACATTGCTTAAAGCACCTCTTTTAATGTAGCCTTGTAAAGTAATTGTAATAATTACTGACTCTTTTTGGATTGTTTCCTCGATGTTGTAATTTAAAACTGCATCTATGATTTTGGTTCTTCTTGGATAAGTAAATTTTTCTTTAATTTTTTCTAAATCATTACTTATTACTTTTAACAATTCAGATTTTGAATTTATTATTTTTTTGTATTTAACTATTAATTCAGATAATTTTTTTATTTCAATTTCAATTTCGTCAATTCCAAGAGCTGTTAATTTTTGTAATCTTAATTCTAATATTGATGCAACTTGATTTTCAGAAAAAGAATATGGATTTTTATTATTTTTACCTTCAATAAGCTTAATAAGTTTTGCAGATTTATTAATTTTCCATTTTGTTTTAAGTAATGATTTTTTTGCTTCATCAGGATTTTTTGAAGATCTTATTATTTTAATTACTTTATCTATATTTTCTACACTAACAGAAAGTCCAAATAAAATATGAACTCTTTCTTCAGCTTTTTTTAGGTCATACTTTGTTTTTTTAATAACTACATCTTCTCTAAATTTAAGGAAATTTTCTAAAAAATCTTTTAAATTACAATTTTTAGGCTTATTATCTACGATAGCTAGCGTATTAAAACCAAATGAACTTTCAATAGATGTATATTTGTATAATTGTCTTTTAACTGTTTCAGGTTCAATATTTCTTCTTAAATCTATAGCTACTCTAATACCTTCTCTGTTAGACTCATCTCTAATATCGCTAATACCTTCAATTTTTTTTTCTCTTACTAGCTCAGCTATTCTTTCATTAAGGTTTGACTTGTTTATTTGATAAGGAATAGATGTTATTACCAATCTATCTTTTCCATTTTTTAAATTTTCAACATTAATATCTCCTCTAATTTTAAATGAACCTCTACCAGTTTTATAACCTTGTTTAATAATATCTTTTCCAATAATTAAACCTCCTGTTGGAAAATCTGGACCAGGCACATATTTCATTAATTCATTAATTTTAATATCTTTTTTTTTTATAAGAGCTAGCGTAGCATCTATTACTTCACCTAAATTATGAGGAGGTATACTTGTAGCCATTCCAACAGCAATGCCTCCTGCTCCATTAACTAGAAGATTTGGATATTGCGCTGGTAAAACAACAGGTTCTTGTTCAGTTTCATCGTAATTACTTTTAAATGAGACAGTGTTTTTTTCTATATCATCAATCAAATACTGAGAAACTTTTGCAAGTCTAGTTTCTGTATATCTCATAGCTGCTGGTGGATCACCATCAATAGATCCAAAATTACCTTGACCATCTATCAAAGGTAAACTCATTGTAAAATCTTGCACCATTCTAACCAAAGCATCATAAACAGCTTGGTCTCCATGTGGATGATACTTACCAATTACGTCTCCAACTATTCTTGCTGATTTTCTAAATTGCTTTGACCAATCAAAACCTCCTTTATGCATAGCATAAAGTATTCTTCTATGTACTGGCTTTAGACCATCTCTCACATCTGGAAGTGCTCTACTAATTATTACACTCATAGCGTATGACAGATATGATGAGCTCATCTCATCATACATTGAGATTGATTTGATATTTAAATCTTTAGGTGCTTCGTTTTTTTGCATAAAAACTAAAAAGGAATATCATCATCCAAATCATTTTGGATCTTGCTACTATCATCAAAATTTTGTTTAGCATCTTGGGTAGGAATAGAATTTTGACTTCCTCCTCCTCCACCTAGCATAGTTAAAGATGAATTGTATCCTTGGATTAATATTTCAGTTGAATACTTATCTTGGCCAGATTGTTCATCTTTCCATTTTCTTGTTGATAATTGACCTTCAACGTACACTTGTGCTCCTTTTTTTAAGTATTGTTGAACAACATTGACCAACCCTTCATTAAATACAACCACTCTATGCCACTCTGTTTTTTCTTTTTTTTCACCTGTATTCTTGTCCTTCCAAGACTGGCTAGTGGCTAAACTTAATCTTGCAACACTTTTTCCATTTACCATTTGTTTAACTTCTGGGTCTGCGCCTAATCGACCAATTAAAAGTACTTTATTTAAGCTTCCTGCCATAATATTTATATAATTTGATATGTTTATTTATAACACTAATTAAGATTGAATATTAATTTTATTAATCTAAAGCAACAAAAAATATGCTTAAAAAGATAGTTATTAAGGGTGCAAAAGAGCACAAT
>MDSV01221184.1_pt1 | contig 18153 bp, 17 predicted proteins | sample 810851 | NCBI WGS metagenome assembly MDSV01 (sample SAMN05326640, study PRJNA326480) | marine metagenome | isolation source: seawater | place: Atlantic Ocean: North East | collected 2012 | reverse complement strand
CAAATTGTTGATTGTTTAGCAGGTAATCGTGTTTATGAAAAAGCAGTTATTGCGATTAATAAAATCGATATCGCAACTGAGAAAGAGATAGTTAAGGCAACCAAAGCATTGCCAAGTGAGTGGCCAGTTATGCGTATATCAGCTTTCAAAGACATCGGTCTTGAAGAATTAAAAGATTTCATTTACGATAATCTTGGATTTATGCGAGTATTCCTTAAACCTCAAGGCCAAGAAGCAGACTTGGAAGAGCCATTAATTGTTAAAGACGATTCTACTGTAGAACATATTTGTAACAAATTGCACCGTGATTTTGTTAGAAAATTCCGCTTCGGAAGAATCAAAGGACCCAGTGCTAAATTTGACTGGCAGCGAGTTGGCTTAGATCACCGCTTGCAAGATGGCGATTTATTGACCATTGTTGTCAAACGCTAATCCCAAATTCCCATATCCATTCTTGCATCTTCAGAGGCATGAATTTTTGGATCCCATCTTGGTGACCAAACAAGATTTACATGGACTGATTCTATCCCTTCGGTAGTCAAAGCAGCACGATGGGTAGCAGCCATGATTTCAGCAGCAGCAGGACAACCGGGGCTTGTTAGAGTCATGTCTATTTCAGCGTGAGTTTGTCCTGCTTTTTCTTCAATTCTCACATCATAAACTAGTCCTAGTTCAACAATTGAAATCTCTAATTCTGGGTCTTCTACTTCATCTAGATGTTGCAAAACACTTTCCTTGTCTGTCATAATATCACCTACATTTGTTGTTTAATCTCATTCATGACTTTGTCAAACATATTTCTAAAACCATTTGACCTACTTGGTGATAAGGAATTCAATATCCCCATTTCAGTAGCAAACTTTGGGGTCAATGTCAATACTTCATCAGCATTAATTCCATGAATAGCCATGGTTAGGATACCCATTAATCCTTGAACCAATTTTGAGTCGGCACCTGATTGGAAATTAATACTTGAATCAACAATTTCTACTTTCACATGAGCCTCTGATTGACAACCATGTACTCTAGTTAAATCACTCCACTGCTCAACCGGTAGCAAATTTACTTCATCAGCCAATTCAAAAACCATTTCAAGGCGTTCCATTTTGTCGTCAATCTCTTGAAATTCCTCAATCAGTTCAGAAAGTTCTGCAGAATAATTCATGCAAACCTCTCCAAAATTTCTGAGAGGTAATTAACAAATGATACCACTTCTTCATGGGTGTTGTAAAAATACAGAGATACTCTAACAGTTCCAGTTATTTCTAACCTTTCGAGTAGAGGTTGTGCGCAATGATGCCCGGTTCTTACTGCAAAACCACGAGCATCTAATAGGTGTGCCAAATCTTCACTGTTCATAGTTGGATGGAGAAATGAAACTACTGCTGCGTCATTGTCATCGTGTCTGCCATAAACTGTCATCCCCATGTCTCTAAGTTGCCCTGCTAACCAGCGTGCAGACTGTAGGATTCGTTCATGCTCTGATTTGATATCTATGCCATTTAGCCATTTTATAGCCTCAGTCCATCCGATTGCTTCAGCAATTCTAGGCGTCCCAGCTTCGAATTTTTGTTCGTTCTTTTGATATGTTGAGCCATGAATTGACACCTTTTCAATCATATCGCCCCCGCCCATAAATGGCTGCATCTCCGAAAATGCATCATCGGTTACAAGTAATGCTCCTATGCCTGTTGGCCCACACATTTTGTGTGCTGAAAAGGCCATAAAATCAGCACCACTTCCTATGAAATCAATTTCTTGGTGAGGTGCACTTTGAGCAGCATCTAGTAAAACACGGGCACCATTTTGTTTAGCAATCCTAACAATATCAGCAACTGGATTGCACACTCCAAGTACATTAGATATGTGAACAACACATACCAGTTTGGCACCATCTACCGCGGCTTCAAATAAGTCCATGTCCAATGTTAGATCTTTCTGAACTGGAACATATCTCAATTCGATATTCATTTCCTGTGCTAACATTTGCCATGGCACGATATCTGAGTGATGTTCCATTTCGGTCAGTATGATTGCATCTCCATCAGCGAGGTTTGCTCTACCCCAGGCATGTGCAACTAAATTGATTGCTTCTGTTGTGCCGCTGGTTATTATTGCTTTATCTGCGTTGAACCTAGACTTAAGGGCAGTACGGCACGATTCATAACCTTCAGTAGCTTCTCCAGCAAGAGTATGAACGGCCCTGTGAACATTTGCGTTTGAATTTGAATAATAATCATTCATAGCATCAATTACAGAATTTGGCTTCTGCGTAGTGGCTGCATTATCTAGGTAAACCAACGGATAACCGTTTATCTCACGCTGTAGTATAGGGAATTCATCTCGCATGTTTTTCACCTAATTACTCTTCTTCGACTGTCAACTCTCCCATCAAAAATTGTCGAGTTTTTGGATTTTTGATTTTAGCAAAACTGCTTATCAAAAAACCTTCTTGAATTTCTGTTTTAGCATCTTCTGGGGAGTATCCTCGAGTCATCAAGTAGTGTATTTGTTCGGGGTCAACCGATGAGGAAGCGGCTCCATGAGCAGCACTAACATCGTCCGAGAGAACCTCTAATTCAGGAATCGACTCTGCTTTAGCATCCTCTGATAGTAGTAGATTCTTGAAAACCTGTCCGGCATCGGAGCGGTCACAATTTTCTTCAATGATTAATAGTCCTGTACCGATTGAATGACCCTTATTAGAACACGCAGAATTTACGCACAATGAGGAATTTGTATGAGGGCTTAAATGATGAATCTCGATGTGGTGATCATCAACTCTTCCAGCATCACAATTTACCGCAATGTTTTGTGTTAAAGTAGAGTTTTTACCTTTCAGATAGGTTCGAATATCGCTCTTAATTCTGTTACCTCCTGTTGATAATTCGCTATACTCTAATGATGAATCCCTAGTGATTTCCCAATCTTCACAGCGCAATACTGTACAATTTTCATTCAAATCATTGACTAGGGCAAAAGATAAGTTGACATTATTTTGTAAGACTGCATTTATCGATAGTCCGAACCATTTCGATTTACCAGACAGTCTTAGGCAAATATTCCCTGATGATTGAACATCAAAATAGAGATGGCAAGAATCCATTTCGCTATCACTATTGATTTCAATTTCATATTGATTCGAATCACCATCGAGAGTTATACGATGTTGAGTGTTGTTTGATTCTTTTAGAAATGCGCGCGAAATTTCTACATTTGGCAATTGTAGGGTTTGATTATCAGCTTTAGATAATTCACCATTTACCAATACGGATGCTCCACTAATATCTGGGATGGAGTCTACTTTTGTCGGGTGGACTTTTTTCCACGAAGTGTAACGCCAGAGATGCTCTGACCTATTTGGAACAGGTATCTCGAGATAACTCATCCAATGGCACCTTCCATCTCAAGTTCGAGTAATTTGTTTAGTTCTACTGCATATTCCATTGGTAACTCTCTAGTAAATGGTTCAAAGAATCCATTAACAATCAAGCCCATTGCTTCCTCTTCACTAAATCCTCGACTCATGAGGTAGAATAATTGGTCCCCAGAAATCTTTGAAACACTTGCTTCATGCTCTAAGTCTGCGGATGAGTTGCCGACCTCCATGGTAGGATAGGTGTCCGACCGTGAGTCTGCATCTAGCATTAAAGCGTCACATACTACCTTTGAGCGACAACCATGGGCTTTGGGGTTTACCTTTAGTAATCCACGATATGATGATCTGCCACCATTCTTGGAAATTGATTTCGATAGAATGTTAGATGTAGTATTTGGGGCCAAGTGATGAACTTTTGCTCCAGCATCTTGATGCTGGCCTTCTCCAGCGTAGGCTACAGAAATAATTTCAGCGTGAGCCCCTTCCCCCTTTAGAATTACAGCAGGGTACTTCATGGTTAATTTTGAACCAATATTGCCATCTACCCATTCAACAACTGCGTTTTTGTGAGCAATACCTCTCTTAGTTACTAGGTTGTAAACGTTAGCAGACCAGTTTTGTACTGTTGAGTAACGTATCTTGGCACCATCCATGGCAATCAATTCGACCACAGCAGAATGAAGCGAATCTGTTGAATATGTCGGAGCAGTGCAGCCTTCTACATAGTTGATGCTGCTGCCTTCGTCAGCGATGATGAGGGTTCTTTCGAACTGACCCATATTTTTGGCATTAATTCTGAAGTATGCTTGTACAGGCATTTCCACATGTACTCCCTTTGGAACATAAATAAATGAACCACCGCTCCAAACTGCGGTGTTCAGTGCTGAGAATTTGTTATCAGCGTACGGTATGACTGTGCCAAAATATTTCTTAACCAAGTCAGGGTATTCCTTTAATCCAGAATCCATGTCGAGAAATATTACTCCTTGCTCTTCCAAATCTTCTCTTATTGAATGATATACTGCCTCAGATTCATATTGTGCTGTTACTCCACCAAGCCATTTCTGCTCTGCTTCAGGAATACCCAACCTGTCAAAGGTATTCTTTATGTCATCAGGAACATCGTCCCAATTCTTTTCAGTTTGTTCGGAGGAACGTAAGAAATACGTAACATCATCAAATTTTATGGATTCTAGCATGTTGCAATTACCCCAATCAGGCATCGGTCTTTCTTCAAAATGATGATAAGCCTTGACTCTGATTTCAGTCATCCATTCTGGCTCGCCTTTGAGTTCAGAAATGTCTCTAACAACTTGTTCAGATAATCCTTTGTCAAATCTGATTGTTGCGTTTTCAGGGTCATGAAAACCGTATTTATATTCGCCTACAGCATTGATTGCTTCATCACTCATTTTTATGCCTCCAACCAATCATAGCCTTTGTCTTCTAATTCTAATGCGAGTTCTGGGCCGCCAGATTTAACGAATTTTCCGTCAATCATCGCATGGACAAAATCAGGCTTAACTAAATCAAGTAGACGTTGGTAGTGTGTGATGACCAATACTCCAGTGTTTTCTGCAACCTCATTGATTCCTTTAGCAACCAAGCGTAAGGCATCGATATCTAATCCGGAATCGGTTTCATCAAGCAGTGCAAGATTAGGTTTCAATAGCATCATTTGAAGCATTTCAAGGCGCTTTTTCTCCCCCCCACTAAATCCGTCATTAACATATCTAGAGAGAAAACTACGATCCATTTCGAGTTTTTCCATGGCTACGTTCAACTCCTTACGGAATTCTCTTGCTTTGACATTCTCCTCGCGGACATTGTTAACTGATTTTTTGAGGAAATTACCAACCTGTACTCCAGGTATTGATGGCGGGTATTGGAATGATAGGAACATACCTGCTCTGGCGCGTTCAAAGACATCGTATTCATCTATTGGTTTGCCCAGAAAATAGATTTCTCCGCTAGTAATTTCATATGCAGGATGGCCCATTAAAACGTGGGCTAGAGTGGATTTTCCTGCACCATTACGGCCCATGATAGCATGAATTTCACCATACTTTATTTCTAAGTTGATGCCCTTGATAATTTCATTGCCATCAACCGAAACGTAAAGTTCTCGGACGTCTAAAACTAAGTTTGACAATGTCTCACCAACCAAATCCATATGATTCACCTTTATCAATGAGTGTAAAGAATTGTGGCGCAGTATTACGATTTTAGGTTGGCCTAAATTTAGCAAACAGTCAAAAACCAAAGCCGTTTCGAAGTTGTATGACTGATGACGACCTTGTTGCTAAATATGCAGCAGAGGCTCAACAATCGATAGATGGTGAAGCACAAAAACGCATAGCTGAAACATCAGATCCTATTCTCGATGCCAAACTTCGGAAAAAGTCTCTTTTCGGATTACTAGAAACCGATGAGATAGTACTTGCTTTGTTAGCAAGATTGGGTAGTGTAAGAGCGGCTTTGGATGGTCATGGAGGTGGAATCAAAGTAGAGTCATATGAATTTTCGATGATCGATGACAACCAAGTGATTGATTTTGTTCTCGATTTAACAGGGGCGTGTCTATCATGTGGCGCTGCACCTGGGACACTTGATGGTATCAAGAGTGATTTAGAGTCCGATGACGAAGTAAATATTATCAGATACTCCAGTAAATTACTCGATACATTTGACGAACTTGGTAGGGAATTTATTCTCGCCCATGGAAAGGTTGAATTTGTTTAAGCAGTTTCATCGTTTCTAATGGATGAATTCAAATCACAATTGTTCTAGCAGCGCACATGCCTGTTTGGTCGGACCAGCCAAGAGCCAATCCAGAACCATGCCGGGAAGCAGACAAAGGTTTGTTCGAAGTAACCGTTCGTGACGGTCGCGCTAGATTAGGCAAATTGCATACAAAACATGGAATCCTTGAAACACCAACATTACTACCAGTAATCAATCCAAATATTAGAACTATTGAACCAAGAGAAATGTGGGATAGGTATGGGATTGGGGCACTAATAACGAATTCATACATAATCTGGAAACATCAACAATTGAAAGACAAATGCCAAGCCGAGGGCGTCCATGAATTGCTTGATTATCCGGGTGTTATCATGACCGATTCTGGGACTTTCCAGTCTTATGTATATGGTGATGTCGAGGTTGGTGTTGAAGAGATAGTTCAATTTCAACGCTCTATTGGAGTAGATATAGCAACCATGCTAGATGTTTTTTCCAGACCAGATATGAAACATTCAGAGGTTACTTCTGCAGTAGATGAAACACTGCTTCGTGCTCAAATTTCTATCGACACGGCAGAAGGAGTCATGCTAAACGGGCCGATACAAGGAGGACTTTTTGCTGACTTGAGACAAAAATCTGCTACTGAGATGGGTAAATTTGATTTCTCAATACACCCAATAGGCGGAATTGTACCAGTTATGGAACAACATCGGTATCGAGAATATGCGAAAATCATGCTCTCAACACTTCCATTCTTGCCATCAAACAGGCCAGTTCATATGTTTGGTTGTGGGCATCCAATGCTGTTTCCTATGTCGATTGCGCTTGGCGCTGATTTATTTGATTCAGCAGCATACGCTCTATTTGCAAGAGATGGTAGAATCTTAACTCCATGGGGCACTGAAAAGTTGGAGGGTTTACATGAATGGCCAATAATGATGCCATGTATCAGTTCACTTACTCCAGAAGATGTAAGGAAGTTTGACAAACAAGCAAGAATGGAAATACTCTCAAAATATAACTTAGAGATTACCTTAGCCGAATTATCACGCTGTCGCCAAGCAGTTAGAGATGGGAATATTTGGCGTTTGGTTGAGCAACGAAGCCATCAACATCCATCATTGAGAGACGCATATTTATGGTTGACCACTAATCCTGCTGCGGCAGAATATGTCAAATTAAATAACGATGATTTGCCGCTGGATGAGATTACATCTTCTCAAGAGCGCTCCAATCAAGGAGGTTTTGAGCAAGGCTGGAATTGGATACTAGATTCTCAACTCACGCCTCGTAAAGGAGGTGAGCAATGGGCGGGAAGTGACACATTTAGTCGCCCTCACATAATCGCTGCTAGAAACCTCCTGCTAGAGCGCTGGCATCCAAGGAATTCTACTGCTTTAGGCGATGAATCAGTAATGATTTTTTATGGTCAATCAGGTCCTTGGAGGGATAAATGTGACAGTGTTGTGGCCAAGATTCTCCAATGTGTCCCCGGATTGGAAATAATGGTTAACACACCAATTGGATTAGTTCCTTACGCTCTGGAAGACTTGAATCCCTTTTGCCACATAGAAGGACCCGATTGGATTTGGAAAAACAAGTTTGATAATGTCAAAATTGCTCAAGAACTGGAACTATTCAGGCTTTCTGGAAGGTCAATAATTCCTATCAACTTGCGCTCTGATAATTTTGAAACCGAGGTATTCAAGAGTTTGTCCAAGTTTAAATTAGAGTCAAATATTGAATTGGTTGAAGGCAAATTAACAATTATCGATCAAGAGTTGTTCAATCAAAGCCAGTTGAAATTGAATCGATTGAAAGCAGCTGACAAATTTTCGGTATTGTTTAATGTCAGTCAAGATATCGCCATAGAGATGACATCAAGTATGGAATTTGTTGTAAATAAATACGGTAGAATCAAGAATGTTCTTTCAGCAAACGGCAAACATCTAGCAAGTTTTCGCTTAGGCGATGGTGGAATGTCGCTAAATAATGCGGGGGCAATTGAGTTATTTGCTAGAAGAAGAAAGGAGTTGCCAAGTGATTTTTCAAAAACTGCGATATCTCCATACAGTGGAGAAGGTCTCGCAGTCGTTGTAGTTGACAATGACGCTGAACCCTTTGTCCGAAAAGGCCGTAATGTGTTCCACGGTTTTACTATCGCTAGCGATCCATGGTTACGCCCGGGTGAACCTTGTCTCATCTGCAATCAATCGGGACAATTAATCGGACATGGTGTTTCAGTATCTACAGCAGATGACTTGTCAGTTATGAAAAAAGGTGTTGCAGTTAAAACACGAGACGGCATAAAGGAAGACCAATGAATCGTTCATTTATGCGTAGCATTCAAAGGATGTCTGTCATCTCATCACACTGGGTAACCCATGTTTGACACTGAGTACATCATCGAGACAACGGATTTATCCAAGTCTTACGGACCTCATGTTGCCCTTGAAAATCTCAATTTAAAAGTAAGAAAAGGGGCAACAGGCTTATTGGGTCCAAACGGTGCTGGGAAATCGACATTCTTGAAGACCATTCTAGGTCTAATTCAAGCAACATCTGGAGAGGGGACAGTACTTGGCCATGACATAAGGACAGAAGGGGCAGCAATTCGTTCTAGGATTGGCTACATGCCAGAATACGATGCACTTAACCCTGACATGGAAGCAATATATCAAGTCAAATATTCTGGGGAATTACTTGGGATGAATCCGGTTATTGCGATGTCTAGGGCACATGAAGTTTTACAATATGTTGGATTAGGTGAGCAAAGATACCGTAACATAGGTAGTTTTTCTACTGGTATGAAACAAGCAACAAAACTGGCTTGCAGCATTATTCATGATCCAGAATTAATCATTGCCGATGAACCATCTAATGGTTTGGATGCAAATGCTAGAGAATTCATGATAACAACCCTTCAAAACATGGTTGAGAATGGCAATCGTTCAGTAATGATGGCATCACATTTGATGGATGATGTTGAGAGAGTTTGCGACCACATGGTTCTGTTACATAAAGGCAAATTAGCAGCTCAAGGTAGGATAGAGGACTTGAAAGATATCGACCGTGAAATTGAAATTCATGTTTGGGGAAACGCCTCTAAATTAGAGGAAAAAATGGCATCAATTGGCCTTGATGTGCGTCGAGAGGGAAGAATCATGCGAGTTTTGCACGAAGATGAGGATACAACGACGAAAATTTTGTCCTGTGCAGCAGAGGTGGGCTCGCAAATTCGTCGAATGCATGAATATGAGGCCTCCTTAGAAGATTTGTTCATCGTGATAATGGAAAATCTAGGTTATGAAGTGAAGACCAGTGAAGACCTCTTGCGAAGCCCAGTCCAAGCAAGGCAGGTAGATGCGCCAAGCCATATGGGGGGAGGCTCATGACCGATGAAATCACTGAGGATGAGGTTTCTGTTTCAGAAGATGTTAGTTTTTCTGAAAGTACCCCAGTCAAAGGCCAAGGACGTATGGATGCTGCTTGGGGTTCAAGAGAAGGGGACGAATCAGGGGATGCTCAAGTGAGTAGTAACCAAGCCTCAGTTGGTTATGTTTTTGAGCAGATTTACAGGCCTTGGAATGGCACACTCAATCCTCGATGGATGAGAAATTGGGCAATTTTACGTCACCATGTCTTAGGTATCTTCCGGAAGGGTCACCGGCCATGGGGCCTTCCAACAAAATTATTCATGGTACTGGTATTTATCGCATCTCTTGGTGATGTCGGTCTAACTTTACTTTCAGCATTGATTGGTAGCCCAGAACTGCACACTATGTGGGGGGTAAATCGTGATAATCTTTACGGGCATGTGTTCGGTTTTTTCCCTAGAAATATGTTGTACTATCCCATTTTAGCAGCACTACTTGTTGGTGGAGTTATTTCAGAAGATAGATACCACGGAACTTCAGCGCTGTACTTCTCTAGGCCGATTAGCAGGTTTGATTATGTGATGATGAAATACATTTCAGTAGCCATAATTCAAGCCTTCGTAGTGTTGTTAACTTTGATGATATACTACTTTGTAGAAATTATTGCAATGGGTCGTGGTTGGGCTTGGATTATCGATACCTTTCCGTTATTTTTAGCGGCCTTTTTTGGAGGTATTATTCTAGTAATAACTTACACTAGCATAGGTCTTGGCCTCTCAAGTGTATCAAGAGGTAAGTTCTTCCCAGGTATCGGATTAGTTGCTATTGTACTTGGCAGTAAAACGTTGGCTGTTTTGGTCTCAAATCTGTTTGAACGTGATATAATGTACTTACTATCACCATACGATTGTTTAGCGCATGTTGGTCAGGCACTAGTTGGGACACAAACCACTTATGATCAGTATTCTTGGACTTGGTCGTTTGCTTCATTAGTATTAATGAATGGATTTTTCTTATACATCCTTTCATCAAGAGTTGCTTCAATGGAGGTGACTCGAGAATGATGCCAGATTTCCATCAAGAGGGGCAAGCCGAAACTAAACAGTGGCAGCCAGAGCAAAAAGCCCCTGTAGTACTGCTTGAAAATGTCAGTAAAACCTATGGTAAAATACACGCTTTGACTGGAATCACACTGGCTTTGTCTGGTGGTGTTACGGGCATATTAGGATTAAATGGCGCTGGTAAGTCTACATTATTCAAAATTCTAATGGGTAAATTGAAAGTAAGTTCAGGACAAGTTCGACTATTTGGTACGAATCCGTGGAAAAACCCAGCTCCATATTCAAGAGTAGGCTTCGTTCCAGAGGGCGAGAAAATGTATGATTGGATGACAGCTCATGATTTCATCGCCACATTTGCGCGACTAAACGGTCTAACTCGCGATGAAGCCAAGTTAGAGGCAGACCGAGTTTTAGACTTCGTCGGACTATTAGATGTTGCACACAAGCAAATTGGGCGGTTCTCTAAAGGAATGCGACAGCGAACAAAAATTGCTCATGCATTGGTTAATGACCCCGAATTAATCATTCTAGATGAGCCATTGCAGGGTTGTGACCCTTTGGCTAGAACCACTATCATGAATGTCATTAGAGAGCTTGGTCGTATGGGACGTACGGTTATTGTTAGCAGTCATATATTGACTGAGATTGAGAGAATAACTGAACAAATAGTGATTTTACATCATGGTAGATTGTTAGCGTTGGGTAATTTACATGCTATTAGAGAAAAAATGGATAACATACCCCATCGTATCGATATTGGATGTGAGGTGCCTAAACAGTTAGCAAAGAGTGTTATAGATATCGATTCAGTACATGGAATTATTTTCCAAAACCCCGAGGTTTTGACTGTACAGACTAGAAACTTAGGACACTTCCATACTAATTTACCAAGCGTAATAATCAATGGTCAACACAAAGTTACTTCGATAGACAATCCAGACGACGACTTAGCTTCGATTCTCGGCTACTTAACCGGTGGAGGTGGTTATTGATGGCAGACAAAACTAATACCATTTTTAGAGCATTAGACCGTAAAGCCTCAGCAATTACTGAATTTACCATGCGACAATACCGAACAAAAATTTCAACATGGGTTGTATTGATTACAGGTTTGGTAGTAATCAGTTTACTGATGCTATTCTATGTCGATGCCATGCAGAGGGACTTTGAAGCGATAGACAATGATGGGGATTCAGTAGATTCGGATGGCGACCTATATCCTGATGGACAAGAGCGTTTGTATGGTACTAACCCCTTTTCTGAACTTTCACACCCCGGTCTTTTTGACCCCCCTATTCCTCCAGATGACCCAGAAAAATGGATTAACGAGGATGATTTTGATTGGGATGAATCTCCAAGCGGAAGTCGAACAGTAAGCGTTGGTTATGATGATGATGGAGATTGTAGGACTGATTCAAGAACCAGTTCGCAAAAGGATACCAATGACAACGGAGTTGAATGTGACATAGAATTGTCTCTAACTTTAAGTGGAGAATTCAGATATGATCAAGATAGTTTCGTAGATGAAGATCCAGATGATGAAGCATATGCGAAAGAAGCATTACACAGAGCATCAATCTTAGGGATTGGAAAATTAGGCTTTGTTTTCATCATCAGCATATTCATACCGCTTTTCATGGCTACTGGCTTGATTAGGGATGAGATGAACTCTGGAACTATGCATTATATGCTGACAAAGCCTATTGCTAGAACTGAAGTATTCTTTTATCGAGTGATTGGTTATCTTGGCATAGTTTGGCCTTATTTGATTATATTAACATTGATTTCTGCTATAGTCACTGGCTTCGCTGGCCCGGGCGATTCAATATTCCGATTTTCCGAATTTGGTATCTGGTTAGCAATTTTGTTTGCCGCCATGATGGCTACCTTAGTTTATGGTATGCTTTTCTGTTTCCTTGGCGTTATGTGGCGATATGGCATTATTCTAGCAATTCCTTTCGCAGCATGGGAGCTAGGGATGGCGTTACTATCTATGGGTGTGCCAGAATCTCCAATTCTGAGATTTTCAGTAATTGGGTGGGCGTTAATAATAGTCGATTCTGCGAGTATGATTGTCTGGCCTGATATGTCATTGCTAATTTATTCCGGTTTTTCAGTTGAGACAACAGATTCACTTGGGTTTGAGCGTGAGGAATTGATTGGAACAGATCCATTACTATACTTCTATGCAACTCCTGGACTTGGTGATATGAGTCCATTTTTATCGATGATTGTTGCCACGGCGATTTTACTTATTCAAGCAACTGCCTTGCTATTTTTGGGTGGTGCATTGTTTAAAGGGAAGGAAATCGAATGACCAATTCGATGGACAAGTTTGCTGGTGATTTATCCAGAATGTGGAAGTTGCAAGAGCGTCCACCATTGCATCATTTGACATGGGATTGGTGGTGGTGGTTGCTGATGCTAGACGACGAGGATGGGAATCCTAGTGGTAAACAACTCATGGTACTATGGTCCACCAAAGACAACCCAAAAGTCATGGTAAGTGGAACTGAATGGACTCCTAAGGGTAGACCCGGCTTTGATGGCGATGGAGGGATATCTCTTGATGGAATGGTTTGTGCGTGGTGGTTTGATGGAAAGAGAATGTATGAGCCTTACATAAAACGGAAGTGCAGAATGATTGTAGTTGATGATAAACATCCATCTTGGCCTCACAAAGTCAGCAATTTAGGTGCTGGAGGTGGAGCCGTGGTGCCACTTACGGATGAGGATATGTCGATGGGACTAAAGAGCGACCTTAGCGAATTTTGGCTTAACCTGCATACTGATGAATTTTCCAAAGACAGCAATGTGCCAAAGAAAATGGAATTTAGTTTGACACCATGGAATGAACCGATGTCTACAGCAAGACACGCAACAGCGACTTATGCCATGGATATGGGTTATGATATTCTTCGTTTACATGGTTGTAAAGTATCAGGAATGCTAGACGATGAACCGATCAAAGGAACTGCATATTTCCAAAAGGTCTGTGTTCAGGCACCTTCAGTGCCGTGGTACTGGGGTATGCTACACTTGAGTGACGGATCTTACATTGATTGGTTTTTACCTCACTTGAGTATGACGATTACGTCAAGAGATAATCAGCCATGGCGTAAACGAGATCTAGGACACATGAGTCTATCGCAAGGAGGACTTTTTCATGATTCAGTCTCGGGCAAAAGCATCTCTTTCAACAAGGTGAGAATTGAAAAGTATGCCAGCGAGTCGGTTGAAGGCGAACACGGTGCTAATCCGGGTAGTAATCTTCCGGGATTCAAGGTCGAAATGTGGACTGAATCAGTGCGCATCAATTTAGATGTTGAAGCGATTGACCGCGCTCATTGGGCATTTGAGCAGCCCACCATTGGGGGTTTGGTCTCCAATTTCACTTACAATGAATATCCATTGAAAGTAGTTTCTTTATCGATAACTGATGAAAATGGTAATCGTACATCAAATGATTACGATTGGATTAGAGGTAATGCCGAACATTCATGGGGTATTTTGCACTGATTGCCGACACTTCAGGGCAACATTCATGTGGGATAAGACACTAAAGATATACTAGAGGGACTACTATGAGTGATGAAGAATCAACGCCTGATGTCAAAGCCAGCGAGGAATTAGAGTCTAAAAATGCAGAGAATTTAGCCAAGAAATTCCGTTTGATAAAAGGAGAAGAAATCCACCTGACCAAGAAGCCCAGTATATTTGCATTTGTTGGTATGTACAGCCTTGGAATCTTAGTTCTAGCACTTCATTTTATGTTCGGTCGGGCTGATACACTTGGCGATGATGCTGAAGGATTTATGGCCTTCATATATTGGATAATTAAATTAACAACAAATGAAGCAAAAACAATGTCGTTTAGTTTTATTTTCATAATGCTATTTGTAACTTGGCTAAATCGATTGCTAAATACCTCAACATCGGGTAGATGGGTGACCATTTGGCTACTTTTGGTATCTTTCACACCACTACTAATTCAAATAGATGATGCAATTTTTGTCATAACTGACCTCTTCGGTGATGGAAAAGGAGATTTCATCGCGATAGAATACAACTTCTATTTGTTTGGAATCCTATACACAGGGTTATTTTTCGCACTTACATTCTACTACCAAAATAGTTTCCACTACGCGATAACTTCAGATGCAGTGATATTCGAGCACAGTTTCTTGTTATCTAGGTCACATCGAAGAATTTTGTTTGATAGAATTTCAGAAGTGATTGTAGAAAGAACACCAGTGGGAACTGTTTTTGGATATGCTACTGTTTCAATCCTAACCGATTCAGGCGTTGGAATCGTTGATGAGTCAATGGGAGCAGCTGGCGCAGTAAATATGCCAGGGTCAGCAGATAGTCCGGATGATACGGCTGCTGAAAAGGCAAAAAAATCGTTCCTACGGTCATTTTTTGCAATTATGACTTACCAAAGAACCATCAGAATTGTAAGGCCAGATCCGAAGCATTGTTTCTATTCAATTAGGAATTGGGATAAGTGTAAAATGTTGTTAAATGAAATGCATAAAAAGCACAGCCAATCTAACCTCTTGAGTGACCTTAAGGACACTATTTCAAGCGGTAATGATGAATGACTACAAGCGAGTCATTCAAGAACCCAAACCTCTCCGCCTAATTTACTGGAGTAATACATATGAGTGAGGAAATCCTACAACCTGCGATTGATAAATTTGCTGAAGGCGACCTTGAAGGTGCTGTCCAAATGCTTGATGATATGTGCAAGACGAACAAAGATGTCGCCGCTGTACATCACACCTATGCAGAGTTCGCTAACATGCTAAATGTCGAGGCACAAGATGACATTATCCCAGGGGGTAAAATCATGATGGCTTACAAAAAAGCCATGAATATTGATGAAGAGAACGATGAATACATTGTAGATTTCGCAGATTTTGCTCTAGAATGTCGAAGAATCCCTCAAGCGGTCAAGGAATATGAGAGATACGCTCGCAGGTTAGAACTTGCAAATATTCCAATTGATGACAGGCTTTACATGGCGGCAAGAAACCTTGTCGATGCGATTGAAGTAGTTGACCCAACTAAATCCAATCCACAAGTTATGCCATGGTTGAAATCAGCAATCAAGTGGTCAGTTGGCGGACTTGGATATTCTCCAGAAGAAGCGTCAACGCTATTGCTTGAGGAATAAGTGGTATGATGTCTGAGCGAGTTCGCCTCGCCTTTACAGTTGGTTATATCGGAAGACACTATCACGGCAGTCAAATACAGCCAGATGTAAAAACGGTTCAAGGTGAACTAATTCGAGTATTTCGTAAATTGAAATGGCTTGATGAAGAGAGTGATAGCCACAACTTGGTGTTGTCTAGTCGTACTGATGCTGGAGTTAATGTAAGGCGTAATGGTGGCGTAGTGACAATTGCTCGTAGTTTATGGAATTCACTTACCCAGCGGAAAATGATTCGAGCAGTAGACGATAGATTGCCCGATAGTATCGCATTTTTGGATGTTCAGGAAGTCGATGAAGATTGGAATCCTAGATTGGCTTCACACAGAGTTTACCGTTATCGACTCGAAGGAATACAAGGGTGGCAATATCCGGGAGATGTTCTCAATCGCTGGCTAAATTTGTTTGTGGGTACTTATGATGCAACTAATTTTGCTCGACTCGAGGAAGGAAAAAACCCTATTCGGAAAATATTTTCATGCACGCCATGGATTGTCGATGATAGAGTTGTTGGATTTGAGATAATAGGGGAGGCATTTCTATGGAATCAAGTCCGAAGAACTGCGATGGCCTTGTTCAGTCTCGCAAATGGAACACTACAAGAGCAGCAGATTGTTGATGCAATCGAAAAACCTCACGAGGCAGTGGACTTTGGGGTTGCTCCTCCTGAATGGCTGATATTATGGGATGTGGTCTGGCCTGATATTACACATCAGGATTCTAGCGATGCTCAATCTTCTTTTACTCCGCCTCCAAATGACGAACATATCGAGAGAACTATGATTGCCAGGTGGGAATCTGGATCGAGGCTGGAAATGGAATCAATGCTCTTTCACGAGTGGTCTGTAATCGGTAAATTACCTTATTATCCACATAATTCAAAGTAATTCTATTGTGACAGAATCGCCATCGACAAGAGAAAAATGCTCACGTAAGAATTTTGCAGAAATAATCTCGACTACATCATAATGTCTAGTCAAATCTGGAATTAACACAGCACATTCAACGCTGATATCCTTTGCATGAAATCTTGCTTGGAAGGCAGTAGCTCCACCAAAAGAAATACCATCTCTCAAGAATCCTCTAATTCTGTGTGCTTCAATATGGTCAATGTCAATCAATTTAGCAGAATCAATTAATTCACTTGATGCATCCAAAGTATCAATTCCAGACTTTAATCGTAATGAGATGTAATCTCTAAGATTGTCATTCGAGACATTAAGATTAAGCGTTCCAGGCCATACAGAGGTTCCCATTAATGATTGAAACTGATCTTGGTAGTGCTTTTGAGCCATGAATACATGTGCTCTGCCAAGTCCACTGCTAACTTCGCCAGTGATGCGCATGATACGCCCAATTACTACTCCTTTTTGACATTCTTGCCTTAATTATGAATACAAAACCCAATGAAGTACCGGCATTTGCGTTGAACTAGGTGGAATTATGCCAGGTGATATGAGTTGGATGGAAGAACGCTACAGAGAGTTATCTAGTCAATCTTTGCTGTGGGAGCCACCAACGTTGGAAAGTCCTAATCAGCCTCGCTGTGATATGGATGGTAAGCCAACAATTATGTTGTCGGCAAATAACTATCTAAATTTAACAACTCATCCAAAGGTGATGAATGCAATGATAGATGCAACCAAAAAATATGGTGCTGGTAGTGGAAGTGTAAGGGCTATTGCAGGGACGATGGATATTCACTTGGAGGCTGAAAAAAAGGTTGCTGAATTCAAGAAAGTAGAGGCTGCGCTAATCTACTCAGCTGGCTATACTGTTAATGTTGGTCTGATTCCAACACTTGTTACCGGCAAGGATGATGTAATAATTAGTGATGAGTTGAATCATGGTTCAATAATTGATGGTGTTAGATTAACCAAAGCAAGTCGTGCAGTTTACGCTCACAATGATATGGGTGAATTGGAAGCAGTGCTTTCCGCAAATAAAGACGCAAAACGAAAATTGATTATCACAGATGGAGTATTTTCTATGGATGGAGATATTGCACCATTAGATGAGATTGACAAATTGGCTAAAGAGCATGGAGCCATGGTTTATGTCGATGATTGTCATGGTGAAGGAGTACTAGGTGAAACAGGCGCCGGGATAGTTGACCATTTCGGCTTACAAGGAAGCATTGATTTTGAAACAGGGTCGTTTTCCAAAGCCCTCGGGGTGCAGGGTGGAATACTTGCTGGAACTGAAATGACGAGAACTCACGCATTGAACCACTCACGTTCTTGGTTGCTCTCAGGCTCTCAACCTCCCGGAGTTGCCGCTGCTCAGAAAGCTGCTGTTGAAGTCTTGATGGAAGAGCCCGAACATCATCAAAGGTTATGGGAAAACACTGATTATTTTAGAAATGAATTACAATCT
>MDSV01214199.1_pt1 | contig 18155 bp, 17 predicted proteins | sample 810851 | NCBI WGS metagenome assembly MDSV01 (sample SAMN05326640, study PRJNA326480) | marine metagenome | isolation source: seawater | place: Atlantic Ocean: North East | collected 2012 | reverse complement strand
GTAACAACAGGAACACCAACTGGTGGATCATTTGATATAAATAGTGAGTGGGATAACACTAATCATAAATTTACTGTAGGGGCAAGTGGTGCTGGTACTTATTTTGTGCAGGCTCAAATATTCTTAACTAATGGAACGGGTTGGTCAACTTTATATTTATATAAAAATGGTTCAATTTACTCTTCTTTTGGTGGGAATGGTACTGATACTACAAATACTTGGGATAATTTAGATGGTACTATTGCTATTGATTTAGTTGTTGGTGATTATATAGATATTAGGGCTTTTTCAAGTGTTAATGGTACTATTTCTTTTAGTCAATGGCCTACTAGACAGTCGTTTAGTATAACTAAAGTAAGTGCTGTAGCTCCAGCCGCTGGTACTGATGTTAATGCTTTACACACTAATATATCAAATGAAATTAACTCAGTAACAGAAAAAACTGACCCATCTAATACCGATAAAGTATTAATAGAAGAATCTGATGGTACTAAGAAAAGCCAATCTAGAAAAAACTTTAAGAGATTGGTGGTTTCTACTACTACTACATCATCTAGTTTAACTCCTTCGATAGATGATGAAGAAGCATATGTATTAACAGCTTTGTCTGATAATTTAACTATAAATGCTCCTACAGGAACACCTTATGATTTTCAAACATTATGGTTTAGAATAACCGATAATGGTGTTTCTAGAACAATATCTACAAATGCTTTATTTGTTGATTATACAGGAAATTTCCCAACATCAACAACACCAAATAAACAATTAATATTCGCATCACAATGGGATGGTAGTAATTGGAATATATTAGCTTGGAAAACACAACCATAAAAATAAAAATAAAAATAAAATTACAATGATTAAGAATAAAATATACTATCAAATAACAGGAGACATATCTGCTGACTATGGTTCAATAGTTACGAACCCAATTATAAAAGTAGAGCAAGTAGCTTCTGATTCTCAAGTTTTAAATACTGAAACTTTACAATTTGAATATAATGTTTATGTTTCATCTGAATCATACACGAATGGAAAATATTTCTTCAAAGCCGAGAAAGACGGTAAAAGATTAGTTAATTTTTCTTATTCAATATCTAATGTTCCAGGTTGGTCTTGGTCTACATATAAAGAAGAACAACGTCAAATTATTGCTGATACTTTTGGTTTTGATTTATCTAATGTTGTGTTAATAGAAGAAGAAGCATAGTATAATGATAACGGTTATTAGTAAAATAGAATTAGGGGATAATAACACTCTTATATTAACTGATGTTGGTTACACAACTGATGATAATTTAGTGAGTGATATAAATCAAGCATATGATACTACCTTAGGTACTTTCATAGCAGAAAATAGAACAAAATTAGAATTAGAGGAAATTTATATAAGTTCTTTCTTTGTTGGTATAGATTATGTCAATGAAGCTAGAATGCAAGTAGATACCATTGATGGTCTGAATTTGACTGAAATAATAAATATAAACCAATTATGATGTTTATTATATAATAATTAATTACAACTGAATTATTAACATTAAATTGTTAATAAATTAATTGTGTTTAATAGTTTTAACTACAATAAAATAACTAATAATGATTATAGATGTCAACACCAATTAAAGGAAATACAACTAACGCCAATCCTACTCCAGCTAATAACTTTTATCAGTTTAGTCACAATCAAAATGCTGGTGATAATAGGTTGTTAGTTTTTCAATTAACTATGGCTAATACAGTAGCTCCTACTACTGCAACTTACGGTGGTCAATCTATGACCAGACTTTATACTCTTAATAGAACTGGATTACAACAACGTATGGCTTTTTATTATTTAATAGATCCACCAACTGGTTCAAATTCTTTAAGAGTTAATTTTAATGGAAATCAATGGAATCCAATTTCTATACACGCTAGAAGTTTCACAAATTCTGGTGGTATAGGAAATAGTGCTAAAACAGGTGCTACTTCTACTCCTAATACTAGAACATTGACTGTTTCTCAAGATGATTCTTTTGTAATTATGACTTCTTGTTCGGTTAACCAGGTTCTAACACAACAGATACCTACTGGTACGAATAGGTCTTTTTCTACACATAATACTAATAGACAAGTAGCGGCTGGTGCTATCTCAGCAAATACTGGCCACAGTGCTGGTTCGGTATCACTTAGAGCTACATCCACATATGGTAATGTTAGTATTGATAGAGTTGAAATATTAGGTATTAACGAAGATTCAAACGATTCGGAAGATAGTGGTGGTAATGAAGATTTCTTTTCTGTTCTTGGTTTATAATAATAAAGATTTGGTTTTTTAATTTAATATATACATTATGATTAGAAAATTTTTAGAATACATAGACCAAAAATCATTCGATCCTATCTCATCCTTTATTGTAAAAGATGAGTTAAATTCTAAAATATGGGATGATTTTAAAATGAAAGAAAACATTAGAGAAGATTTATTAAAAATAGCTAATGATTTCTATGAATCAACAGATTTAACAGCTGAAATAAAAGATATTATATTAACAGGTTCTTTAGCTAATTATAATTGGTCTGAAAGGTATTCTGATTATGATTTACACGTTGTTGTTGACTTTAACGAAATAGGAGATGATTTTGATATGATTAAGAAATTAACTGGATATGCTAAAAAGTTATGGACTTTAGAATATGAAATTGAGTTAGAAGGATATGAAGTAGAACTTTATATTCAAGATGAGAACGAACCACATACGTCTACTGGTATTTACTCAGTATTAAATGATGAGTGGAATGTAAAACCTAATAAGAAAACATTTGAACCAAACGAAAAAGAAATTAAAGATAAAGCTGAACCTATTATAATAATGGTTGATGATATTGAAGAAAAATTTGATTCGTTGTCTTTAGATGATTTAAAAGAAAAATTAGATAAAGTTTGGGATAAAATTAAAATGTCTAGAAAAAGAGGATTAGAAGAAGGTGAGTTTGGTGTTGGTAACTTAGTATTTAAACTATTAAGAAGAAATGGTTATATAGGTAAAGTTATTAGTATGAAAAGAAAACTTTATGTAAAACAATTTAGTTAATATGTTAATTTCAGATTTAGAGCAAACAATAGATGAAGTTTTTAACCAAGAAGAAGGTGTTGTAAAATCAGTTGATACTGTTTATGAAACATCTAAGGATGGTTATAAATTAGTTATTTCTATACATGGGTTAGTTTTAGAAGATAATTCTGTTATACATACTAAATTTATATTTAAAGTTGATAAAGAAAAAAGAAAAGTTATAGGTGATTATTTCCATTATCTTTATGATATAAATTGTATTTATCATAAAATAAATTTTGAGTCACCGATAGAATTAAAGAATAAAATATTAGAAATTTTAAGAGATAATAATTTCGGTGAAGATATATTGATATTATCGGATTTTATAAATGCATCGGCTGTTTTTCTTAATCATTATATGAGAAAAGCTAATATAACTGAATATTCTATATTTGATGTTGAATATGAACCAAAATTTAAAATATCTAAATGTGAGAATACATCATTTGTGTTTAAAGTTAATATAAATGATAATTACTTTATGGATGTTTCTATTAAAAAGTTGGAAGACGAAAAGAATCCAACCGTTTATAGAATTAAATTTGATTTCATGGAGGAATCTGATATAGTTGAAAATGATACATTAACTAATATACATTTTACAATAGGTTCTAATATAGCTAGAATATTAGATAAAAAATTAAAAAATAAATAAAGATGGGAACTTATAGAGATAATACACCAAATTATAACGTTAATAAAGTTGTTAAATTCAGTGACTTTGAAAAAGAAATTCAGAAAAAAGAAACAGAAGATTTCAAAAGAGGTTTTGTTAAAAATTCACAGAATAATAAAATGACTAAGAATTCTAAATTAAAGTTTAATGATAAAACTGGTAAGATGGATGATGTTACATTGAGTGAAGTTGATGATAAGTTGAAATCTCTTAAAGAATCTGCTAGTGATGAATCATTGGAAATTATTCAAAAGTTAACACAATATTTAGAAGACCATCCAGGTATTAGATTTGGTCAAGCACTTTTTAATTTAGATATTAATGAATTTAATAAAGATGGGTCTTTAATTTATAGAGATATCTATAATGATTCTGATGAAGAAATATTAAAAAGAGTTAATAAGAACTTTTAATATCAACAATCCTTTTTAATAAACTTTTTTATAGTTTATGATATAAATATCAATAATTATAAAGAATAAACTATGGCTACAACAGCATATTTCGGTGGTAAATCCTCAAAAGTTTTCAGAGAGTTCATTAACACAAAGATACCTAAAGATGGTAGTGTAAAAAAATATATGGAACCTTTTAGTGGTTCTATGGGAACATATATGGATGACAAAGAATTGAATTTTGATTCAGTTATTTATAATGATAAAAATAGACATCAAGTAAATTTAGTTAAATGTTGTTCCGAACCAGAACAATTTCTTAAATATTTATATCTTTTTAAAGAAAAGGTATTAAAAACCGATTTAACTGATCCCTTAGAAAAATGGGATTTTTATAAAGCTTTGTATAAAAAATATACTAAGAATGATTTCTTAGATAATATGGATTTTGAATTAGGTGATTATAAAAAAGCTTGTATGTATGCTTTTTTAATAACGTCTAGTTTTAGTGCTGTTTATCCAAGAGGAGCTGGATTCTCAGGATATAATAAAGCAAAAGATAGATTGAAACTTGAAGTTTTAATTAATAAATTAGAAAAGAATAAATATACTGATAAGTTAAAATCAATTGATTCTTTCAATAATATTGATTTTCAAGAATTGATTAATGAACACGATAGTGATGAAACTTATATTTATTTAGATCCTCCTTATTATAGATATGATGAAACTAAAGGAGAGGATGATGCTAAAAGATTGTTTTGGTATGGTTCTGATGATGAGGATGTTTTTGGACCTTCATCACATAGAAGATTATTAGATTTATTAAAAGGATTGAAATCTAGATGGTCACTTTCTTATTACTATTTTCCTTTGTTGGAAGAAATTTTACCTAAAGATAAATACTTATGGTTTGAAAAAGAAGTTAATAGGTCATCTGCTCATGGTGGTAAAAACCACGTAGCTGGTAAAAAACATGAAACTGGAACAGAGATTTTAATTTTAAATTATGATCCAGAAACAGGAGAAAGATTATTAAAATGATACAAATATCACAAAATAAACTAGATACTAATATACACCAGTCTGTTGTTTATACAAACAGATTAACTGATTTACATATTTTAGATAATGAATTAAATAATTACATAAGAAAGGTAATATTTGATAACTTAGACGTATCTAAAAATAAATTCTTTTTTAAAAAAGAAGATGGGGGAATTATGTCACCAATAAAAAAATCAAACAATTTGAATTTGATAATAAATGATGGATTTCATACTCGTATTTATGATTCAATCACAATAGAAACTGATGATTTATTAATAAACAAATATAAAGATTTAGGTTTTATATTATTAGGAAAAGCTTTTGGTAAAAATGTTTATTTGGGTAAAGATGTTCCAAGTAACACTATTTATTTAACAAATGATATTACTTTATATAAAAGTCGTTTAATATATGATGATTTTAATGAAAATCAAATAAAAAGGAATTTCAATTTAAAATTGGATAAAAAGTCTGAAAAAATTACAATTATTCAAGATGAAAATGATCCTAATTATGATAAGTGGGTTCATTATAAAAGAAGGAAGAATCTAACTAATATTTTAAATAAATGATTTAATTATTTTATATATAGATATATGAAATATCTAAATAACATATCAAATTTTGATAAAAAATTTCTTATAAAGGAAAATAAACAACAAGCTGAATCTATTTTATCAAAATTAGGTTTAGATTTTGATAATTCTGATTATAAGGAAATAAGAGACCTGGTTGGTAACAACACTAACTACTTAGGTTTATTCACTAAATTCTTTTTTACACAAAATGCTTCTATTATAGATTTAGAAAAGATTATTACTTTTCTAAGATCTGAAGATGTTAAAAAACTTAATGAAAATCCATTAAAATATGATTTTGAGAAATTAGACGATGAGATATCTGAAATAGAAACAGATAAACAAGTTATGTCTTTTTATAATGAATTAACTAATGACCAAAAGGAATTTGTTGATATAGAAGATAAAGATTTTAGATCTTTTGCTGAACAATTTTTTACTATTAAAAGTAAGAAAGGATTCTTTAAGAATGTTTCTAAGATAAAAAACTTCAGGGGTTTATTATCTTCTATGAAAGAATATATTGAAAAGTATAATAAATACGGAAACTATAAAAGTGTTATTAAAATATTAAATGAAAATCCTAGTTTTTATGATATTGTTTTAAGTGATGATGAAAAAGAATTAATAATAGCTAAAATAAAAAATTACGAAGGTTCTAAACTTATAGGAAGTGAAAACTGGTGTATAGTTAATTCAGTTTCACATTGGACTAATTATACAAGTTCAACTCCAAGAAATCAATATTTTGTTTGGAACTTTGATTTAGAATTATCTGATGCTAATTATTATACAGCTTATACGGTTAATATGGGTGATACTTTTCACGCTTCATTTGATTTTAATAATAAATCATTATGGTCTAAACTTCCACAACACGTTAGAGATAATAAAGAGTTTTTAAAAGGTCCTAGTAAAAGTGATTTGAATGAAATTCAACTAAGAAAGGTAGAGGAAGAAGAAGCTAGAAAAAGAGAACAAAGAGAAAGACAATTAAGAATATTAAGAGAAAAACAAGCCAGAGCTGAAGTACATAGAGGTGAGGAATTGTTTGAAACACATCAACCAGCTATGGCTATGGTTGAATTCTTAGAAGATGAACAAGATTTAGAATTAGATGAAGATGAAGATATATATGATGTAGTTTTCCATGAAGATTGGACACATTATGATTTAGAAGTTTATGCTAATAACAACGACCAAACTGAATGGTGTATTGGGACTTATAAACAATCACATGATGCTTGTTATGAATATCTTGATAATTTTATTGATGAGATGGGATATTCATTTAATTTAGATATGTCAAATTATATAGATGAAAAAGCATTAGGTAGTTATATAGCTTCTTGGGATGAAGACCATATAAGAGATGAGTGGAAGGACTATGATATAGAACCAGAATTAACTTCAAGTTCCGAAAATAAACTAGAAGAAGTAATTGAGTTTATTAAAGATAATTCAAAAGATAAAGAACAAATTGTTGAACTTTCTGATAAATATTTTGAACAAAAGGATGGATTAGATTCTGATGATATAGAATCTATATTAAGTGACTTAGAAGATATGTTATCTGATTTAGAAGAACCTGATAATTTCAACACCGAAGACGAAGATGAGTTATATGATTTAGAAGAAGAAAGATCTGAGTTATATGATTTTTGTAGAGAAGCACAAGATAAAGATGATGACGACCATTGGGAAATGTCTGAAGATGCTTATGATACTTATATTTCTAATAGAGAAAAAGAAATTCAATATGATCCATTAGACCATCTAAGAAATCATTTTGGATATGGAGAATCAGAAATTAAACAATATATAGAAGATTACATTAATAAAGATGAATTAATAGAAGATGTTATTAGTATGGATGGGTTTGGTCACACATTAAATAACTACGATGGTGTTCAACATGAAATTGAAATTAATGGCACAGATTATTATATATTTCAAATAGGATAATGGTAGCGCACTTTTTCGACATAGACACTTTTGTAAAGTTAGAACAAAAAGTTTGGATAATTGATAAATCCAAACCAAATAGTCCTGTTCTTAAATTAAGTAAATCAGATTATAATGTTTTGAAAAAAGGTTTGTTTTTAAATCAAAATCTAAAGTTAAGAATTGGTGGTGAGTATTTTTATTTCAATAAAGAAATGTTGGATTCTATTAAATTAGGGTGTAAAAAAATAAAAGCTAATGTTTCTGATTTAACTTTTTCATTTACTGAATTCAAAAATATAGAATCATTAAATTATACTTTAGATTTAAGTTCTATTAAACATTTGTTTAGAACTAATGATATTGTTTATATAGTTTGTTCTAAGATGAAAAATCCTTTTTATGAAAAGATAGTAGAAGAATTAAATCAAAAATTAAGATCAAATGGTGTTAAACCAAGAGATTTTTATTTCCTTATAGAAGACTCTACTAAAGTATTGGATGATGATATTCTTATTTACAAAAAGATGAAATTGTTTTTACAACATTTAGTTGGATATAAAACTGATAATAATACTTTTATAGATGAGAAATTAACAGATGTTGATGATGTTTATTACTATGGTGATAATAAAACAGATATATCAAGAATGTCATCTTTTAATAAATTATTTAGAAAATTGATATCTAATTCAGATGAATATTTAAAAGATATTATATTAGGTGTTATAAACGAAAGAAAGAAAACATTAACTACACATTTTGTATCATCTAATAAAGTAAATTTATTTGATACTAAATCATATGATTTAAGTTATAATAATAGATTAAAAAGGTTTAGAGACTTTTAACGAGTCATTCTTTTAATATGTTCTTCTGTTATTATAATAAATTTATATCCTTTTTTCTTACAAAATTCAATCATAGTATTCCATTTTTGTTGATTAGTGTAAGCCATTTTTAAATCATATTCAAAATTCTTTAACTTTTTACCTTTGTTTTCTGGTATTTTTAATTTACCTTCTTGTAAAGCTAAAACCATACTATAATCTTTCATAGGTTTAACTTCTACTACCACTCTTTCCTTTGTTCCATCTTCGCGAGTTAATTCATAATAAAAATCTGAATAATAAGTATGTGTTTTTATTTTAGTATCACCACCATCAAAATGTGTTTTTTGATAAGGTATTGATATACATTCTGAACCCCATCTAGTTATATCTTCTTTATTATCTAACCATATCATCATAGTTTTTTCCCAAGATGATCTATATACAAGACCACCTTTAGCGTTTAGTTTAACTACTTTATCTTTATTTTTAGGTATGTAAACTCCTTGGTGATAATTTTTGTTTTTACTTAAAACATTTTGCATTGATAAGGATTAATTTTATTTATATATAAATTCATGGGTGTTTTAATGGATAAATTAAATTTGAGTTTATTGGTCAATGGTAATGGTATTGTTGATAATTTTAAAAACAATTCACTTTTCTTTTATGAGTCTTATCAAAAAAGCACTGAGTTTATAGAAAATATAGCTATATCTGATATTTATCCAGGTAACTTTTATTTTTTACATTATTATGATGATTCTAATTGGATGAAATATTCTCCAGTCTTTGTTGTTGATTATAAAAAATTTGAAGATAAAGTTATTTTAATGGCCGTTAATTTTAATTTTATACCCATTGAGATACGTGTTAAACTTTTTGATAAGTTTATAATACAAGAAGATATAGAAAACGAAAGAGCTTTGAAAGTTGACTTTACTGGAATGTATAGTGAGTTGTTGAAAGTTGGGTTTGAATATTCTTTAGTAGAATATAATTCGGCTCAAATAAAATTTGTTCATAAAATATCTTTGAATATACTTCCTAGATTTTTATATCATCAACATCCTATAAACAAATATGATCCAAATAAGTTAATGAGTATATGGGAGGCTAAGTTGAGTGGTAGGGAACAAAGACATAAAGAAATAATGTTAATGACCTTGGATGAGATGTACAATATTGAAACTGACATAACTGAAAAATACCAACAAATGAGCGGACATATAAAACGTATACAGAAAAGTATACAAAAGTATGGTTAGAATATTTTTGTAAAAGAGTATTTTAATATATAAATAAAAATTATTTTTAATGGCATCATATAATCCATTCAATGACCAAGGAGAAATAGGTTACTCAGAACAACAAAACACTGGACTATTCTCTAGATTACTAAGACAAGTATCATCATTCGGTATGAATTATGATGACATGGTTATTAAGAACCAAGTAGGTATAGGTATAAATGAAGATCCAACATCATCTAGAAGTAGTTCTATGTATGATTTCTTTTCAAGAAGAGCTATATCATCAGTTTTAGATAAAAAGTCAATTCCTTACTTAGACAAATCATATTCAGATAAGAAAAGAATACTTAGAGAATATGCTATTAAAGATGAAATAAGAGATTTCGTATCTATTATAGCCGATGAAGCTATTGTTTATGATGACGATAGAGATTTTTGTGAACCAAAATCAATTTCTAACGATTATCCAACAGAAGTTATTGATAAGTATCAAGAAATATTTGAAAGAGTTTATAATAGAATGGGGTTTGCTGATAGTATAACAGCTTATAACTACATGAAGGATTTCCTTATTGATGGGTATTTAGCTCTTGAGATAATATATGATGATAGAAATAAAAATATTATAGGATTTAATAGATTACAACCAGATACATTAGTGCCAGCTTATGATAAAGCTATTGGTAATTTATGGATTCAATATCCAGAAGATCCACAATTAAGAAAAATATTTTTAGATTCACAAATAATTTATATTTCATATTCTGCTCAAAATGACTTTAGTGAGGTTTCGTATGTTGAGGGTCTAATAAGACCTTATAACCAATTAAAGATATTGGAACAAACTAGAATAATGTTTAACATATTAAACGCTAGTATTTATCAAGTTTTTAGTATACCAGTTAAAGGTATGTCTAGACAAAAAGTTGAGGAACAAATAGGTCAGTTAATAGCTGATTATTCAGAAGAAGTAGAATGGGATGATTCATTGGGTACTATTAGAATGAATGGTAGTAAACACCTACCTTATAATAAACAATTATGGTTCCCTGAGGGTGATACTGGTAAACCTAGTATGGAACTTTCATCACCTCAAGGACATGATTTGAATGATGAAACAATGTTATCTTGGTTCTATAAAGCACTTAAAAGAGCTTCTAAAATTCCTTTAGGTAGATTTGAATCAGAACAAGGTGGTGGTAATGTTGCTAATGATGCTTCTGAAATGACAAGAGATGAAATAAAATTCCATAACTTTGTTAGAAGATTAAGAGCTAACTTTAGAGAATTGATTGTTAAACCAATCAAGATTCAATTAATGATAGAATTTCCTGAGTTAAGAGCTGATGAAACTTTCTTAAATCAGATAGATGTTAAATTTAATTCTAATCAAGTATTTGAAGAATGGAAGAAACTAAACAACCTTAGTAAAAAAGCAGATATAGTATCAACACTTACTGGTATAACAGTAACTGAAGGTGATGAAGAAAGACCTTATTTCCACATGGATTATATTATGGATAGAATATTCCAATTATCTCCAGAAGAAAAAGCCGAAAACGAAAGATATTGGGCTAAGTCTTCTAATTCTGGTTCTGCTGAAGAAGAAGGTGATTCTGATATGGATGATATGTCGGGTGATGATACTGGTATGGATGATTCTAGTGATGATGATGGTGGTGATACTGGTGATGATGCTGGTGGATTTGAATTTTAATTCACTTATTCTTTTTAATATTTCTAATATTTTCAACCCCGTACTTTTCTTTAATAGTATTTTTAATTTTATCATTTATTTCTTTACTTTGTATAGGGTATTCAACTCCTTTATTTTCTTTTAAAGTTTTCTTTCTTTTATGTTCTGAACATTTTCTACAAAAGTAAACACCCCAATCGTTGCCATATTTTATGTAGTTTTTAAATATTATTTCTTTTTCTATTCCACATTTATCACATTTACATAATATCTTCTTATTAGAACCTGATTTAAGTAATTCTACAGGTATCATTATTTTTTCTCCGTTAAATACATCATATCCTAAGTTTTCAAAATAATCTATATTTTTTTCTGTAATTAATATTTCAATTTCTCTGGTTAGTATCATAATTTTAATTATTTCTAATTATATATATAATAATCAAAAGCCTTCCTCCATTGAGTCCAACGATAAAAAACCTTACGAAATTAAAAAAAATTAGTTACTAATTATATATAATATAACTAAAAAAATAATAAAATTTTAATGAAACCAGTTTTAATCGTTGAAAATTCAAATAATTCTTTGATTAATGAAAGTAAAAATGGAAAGAAAGACTATACAATGTCTGGTGTTTTTACTGAATTTGATGTAAAGAATCGTAACGAAAGAGTTTATACAGCTGATAGATTTTTACCAGCTTTGAATGAACTAAATTCGAGAATATCTGATTTAGGAGTAGTTTATGGAGAATACGATCATCCAGATGTATTTGACACTTCTTTATCAAGAGCTTCTCATACTATAAGAAAAGCAGAATATATTAAAGAATCAAATTGTATAAAAGGTGAGATTAAATTACTTAATACACATTGGGGTAAAGAAGCTAAAGCTTTAGTTGATGATGAATGTCCAATATTCGTATCATCAAGAGCGGCTGGAATTACTGAATCTGATGGTTCTGTTACACTAAAAAAATTATTTACATACGATATTGTTGCTGACCCAGGTTTTGCTTCAGCTAAAATGTCTATGAATTCAATCAATGAATCTTTAGGATTCAAGAATGATACAAAAACAAATTTCAGAATTTATGAAATGTCTGATGAATCAAAAATAAATGAACTATTTAACATGAACAAAGATTATGTAACAAAAGATCAATTGACTGATTACTCTAAGTATTTAGTTGAGCAGGTTGCTGTTGTTAAGAAACAAGTTAATACAGCTATCACTAAAGGTGGTGTTGAACCTAAAAAATTAGAACAATTATTAGAATACTATGAAGAATTGAATAACTCATCTTCTAAAGTAGTTGAATATTTAGATTATTTATCTGAAAAACTTCAAATAGTTGTTAACGAAAACGTAGAACTAAAGAAAACTCAAAGTAATATCATTAAGCATAATGATTATTTAGCTGAGAATTTAGAAAAGTCTATTTCTTACTCTGAGTATATCGCTGAGAATTTGGATAAAAACATAGATTATTCTGAATATATCGCTGAAAGTTTAGACAAGAATATCGCTTATTCTGAGTATATAGCTGAAAACGTTGATAAAAACATTGCTTACTCTGAGTATATAGCTGAAAGTTTAGATAAGAATATCGCTTATTCTGAATATATCGCTGAAAACTTAGATTCAAACATTGCTTATTCTGAATATATCGCTGAAAATTTAGATGAGAATATTTCTTACTCTGAATACTTAGCTGAAAATTTAGACAAATCAGTAGAATATCAATCATTGATAGCTGAAAGCTTAAAAGGTTCTAAGTTAAACGAATCAAATGAAGTTGAAGTTCCAGCATTTGAACATTTCTTCCCTGAAGTTTCTGATGAAGATAAAGATTATATAGAAGAATTAGATAATAAAGAAAAGGAAGAAGATAAAGAAGAAGAAAAAGAAGTAGAAGGATATAATTTAGATCCTTTAACTCCTGAAGAAATTAAAGAAATAAAAGCTGAAATAGAAGCTGAACAAGCAGCTGAAGAAGCAGCAAAAGCTAAATTAGAAGAAGGTTCTGAGGATGTATCTGAAGAAGTTGAAGTTGAAATTAACATAGAAGAAGCAGAAATTAATATAAGTTCTGAAGAATCTGATTGTGAAGAAGAATCAACTGAAACTGAAGAAGAATGTGAAGAAGAAGAATGTGAAGAACCAACTGAAGCTACTGAAGAACCAGTAATTGAACCAATTATAGGTGAAGAAGAAGTGGTAGTAGAAGAACCAACTGAAGTTGAAGATACTGAAGAAGTAGTTGAAGAATCAACAGAAGCTACTGAAGAAGTGGTTGAAGAATCAACAGAAGTTGAAGCTACTGAAGAAGAAATAATAGAAGAATCAACAGAAGCTACTGAAGAAGTAGAAGAAGAAGATTTAACAGAATCTATAAACAAATTAATCGCAGAGGCTAAGAAACGTAAAGTTTCTGAAACTAACGATTTAAACTTTTTAAAATTCTTAAACAAGTCTCAAGTAGATAGTTATTATTCACTATCTGATGGGGATCAAGAATTAGTTAAGTTACATATAAACGAAAGTGACTATTTTTCATCGAAAGATGTTTTAAAACTAATTAGTGAATCTTTATCACAAAGAAACGAGAGTACTGAAGATAGAGTTTTAAGATTAATGCCAAGTGAAACTATGAAAGTTTGGGAACAATTAAACGAAAGTTCTAAGAAGTCTATTTTATCTCAGGCGAAATTGTATCCACAAGAATTAATGATGACTGAAAGTCAAATAGATAATTTTTGGAATACAAGAAAATTTAAAGCAGAAGAAACAAGTAAGAAATTGATTTCTCATGAAGATATTATCCAAGAGGATACATTATCTGATAATGAGATGACTTCAATATTAGAAAAGTTTAAAAACCTTTAAAAAACAAAAAATAAAAAAAAGAACATTTAATTATGGCACAAATTAGAATTGACAAAAAGAAAGCTGTTAACAAGTGGTCTCCAGTATTGGAAAACATGGGTGTAGCAGCAGAAAGAGTAGAATGGATGTCGGAAATGGCTGAATTTCACTCAATTAACGAAAACGCATACGCTAACGCAAACGTAGCAGGTATGGGAGGTGTTGTATCTCCAAATCCATCTGGATTACCAGGACAAACTATAAATGGTTATGCTGATAACGGTGGTATTCAAGGATCAGGTGATGTAGGACAAAACTTGTTACCAGTAGCAATGAAAATTGCAGCTCAAACTATCGGTTTGGACTTAGTAGCAGTAAAACCTTCACCAGGACCAAAAGTAGATTTAGTATATATTGATTTCCAATATGATGATACTAGATTAGATGGTGAAGAAAAGCCACAAGTATTTAAATTAAATTTAACTAACTCAGTTGATGTAAAGGCTCAACTTGATGGAGCTATGGTAACTGGTGGTATTACTCAAACACAAGGTGGTTTACAAGGTGGTAGAATTTTTGCTAACATCGATGCTGCAGGTGGTGGTTTTGTTTACGCTGAACCAGCAACAAAAACTGATATTCTTGAATTCTTAGGTTACTCAAGAATTGATGGATTCCCAATCTTTAAAGCTTATAGACAAGCTAATGTAGCTTCTACAGGAGCATTTGTTTTTGACCCAGTTAAAAACACTTTTGATAATAGTAGTCTTGCTATGACAGCTCAAATTGAGTTAATAGGAACTGAAACTCCAGCGTTTGCTGCAGAAGGTATCGTATTAGTATCAGCTTTAGAAGATCATATCCCAGGTTTCTCAGCTAACTGGACATCAGGAAATGGTGCAGCAGGTGATTACCCAATGGATAGAAACGCTGATGATAGCAGATATTCTGGTGTTATCGGACCAAAAATTTCTACTAAATCAGTAGCAATTGGTACAATCGAAGTTAGTTCAGCTTTAAGAAGAACTGAAATCGAAGATATCAAAGCTAACACAGGTATGGATATCGTTCAAAAAATGGAATCTGTATTGGTTAATGAATTATCTCAAACAATCTCTAAGCAAATTGTTGCTAAGGTATTTGAAATGGGTAATTTAAACAGAGAATCAGCTCCTCTTACTACAGGTTTAGTTCCAACTTCTATCTTTGATTTAGATACTGCTTACGCAACTTCTGTTGGTGGTGAAACTACTCACGCTGTACAACGTAAGTTAATCACTAAGATTGCTCACGCATCTAACTTTATCGCTACTGAAGGTCGTGTTGGACCAGCTCAGTACTTAGTAACAAATGGAGGATTGGCAGCGGCTATTCAAGATATCGCTGGTTATACAATCAACCCAGTTAAATCTAAGATAAACGGTCAAGGTCAACTTTACCCAGTTGGTCAAATCGGTGATATTTCTGTATATGTTGATCCATATATGAGATATAACGATAACAGAATCGTTTTAGGAAGAAAGAACAATCCTGATCAACCAGGTATTATCTTTGTACCTTACTTAATGGCTCAGTCTATTTCTCTTATCTCTGAAGCGACTTTCGCTCCAAGAATCTTATTAAGATCTAGATATGCTGTTACTGAAGTAGGTTTCTTCCCACAGAAGCAATATATGACTATAGAAGTTAAAGATGCAGGTGGTTACTTAAACTAAGATTTAGTATAATAAATAATATGAAAAACCCACCAAATTGGTGGGTTTTTTTATTTTATCTTGTTTTTGAATTCTTCTTTGTATATTTCAATAACTTTATCATATTCTTCCATCAATCCTGATTTAAACTTATCGTTATCTATCTTTTGTTTACTAATATACTCTTTGATATAATCTTCATAATCAAGTGATATAGATATATCATATTTTTGTTCTTCTTCTGAATTAGAATCATCTTCTTTACTTTCATCTACTTTTTCAACAACATCATCTATATAGTCAATAGTTTCAAATCTTTTTTGTTCTAATATAACTTCTAACTTTCTTCGTATTTTTCTATTACCCATAAGTAATGAGTTAGATATTAATAAATCAATATAATCACTATCTTCTATATCATATAATGATAATACATCTTCTTGTGTTCTAACATAAATCTTTTTAAATACAGGAGATACTTTATTTTCTATAAACTCTTCATCACCATTATGTGGGTCTAATATGAATATACCTTTTTGGTCACCCATATCATTTCTATCCATTTGAAAATTAGAACCAACAAATGTAAAGTTTTTATTACGTTGTACTATATGAATATGTCCTGAATAAACTTTTTTAAATACTGAAAAGTCTTCAATATCTATCTTATTTAAATTTTTATGAGCAACTGATGTTAAGTGCATTTTACAACCATTTAAATCTGAGTGACAAAATAAATACTCACAATCTTTATTTTCTTGTATAACTTTTATTTGATCTTTTTTGTGGTGTATATAAGGCATCATTAAAAGGTTAAGTCCTTCAAATTCTATTTTAGTTGTTTTATCATATATAAAAACATTAGGCATATATTTTAATGGTCTAATAGTATTTATTTCACTAGCTGATTTTGCCCAAGAATCGTGATTACCAACTATACAATGGAATGGAGCTATTTTGGATATTTCTTCTATCATATCCATAACAAAATTCATTAGATTAATAGGAATAACATTTCTATTATCATATAAGTCACCTAAATGAACTATTATATCACCTGGTTTTACTTTTTCTTTTAAAAGAGGTATTAAAAATTCTTTAAAGTATTGTTGATGTATTTTAAACCATTTATCTACTTTATTTGGAAATCCTAAAGCAACATGAGTGTCACCTATTAAGAAAATTTTACTCATACAAAAAATTTATTAATTATATGAGTAAAATCTTTATTTGTTTTTAAGAGTTTTCAAATGGAATTGTATCTCCAATATTATAACCATCTAATGTACCCAATTTAGCTAAGTAAACACTATTTATCTTTTCAATTTTATCGATTGTTATACCACTTCCTTTAAACTCAACTGGATTTTTATCTTCAAATTTAATAGCTTTGATATTATCAACTAATCCTTTTTTGGATATAGTTCCGGGTAATTTAGTTATATAGATATCTTTATTTACTCCACTAACATCACCTGATTCATTGAATTCGGATTTACTACTCATTTTATCTTTAATTATGTTATAATCTTCGAATAAGTATAATGCTTTTCTTTCTTCTTTATTACGAATATAAACATAAACTTCCTTTTTTGAACCGTTTGGTAGATATCCACCATCAGATTTGTATCTCTCAGTTAGTTTTAGTTTATATAATCCAGATTTTTTTGTATTAATTTCGTTAACCTCTGTGAATTTAGATTTTTTCTTTTCTGGTTTATCACCATCAACTTTTGGATCTTGTTCTTTAGGTTTATCTGTTTTAGGTTCATCTAATTTTCCTGCAAAAGCATCTACTATATCTTCAGTATTTTCTTCACCAAAGTATCCTTGTAAGAATGTAAGTTGATCACTTTTATTCTTACCTGATATCTTATCACCTTCTAAAGCGTCAATAATAAATTTATAAATTGAGTTCTTTGGTTTAATTGGTTCACTACCGTCTGATAATACAACTCTACTATCATCCTTTTTTAAAGCATAATCAAATTCATTTATTATATCTATTACAATTTTATTCCATTTATCATATAATTTAATATTTCTAAATGGTCCATTTCCTGGTGATT
>MDSV01151460.1_pt1 | contig 18155 bp, 20 predicted proteins | sample 810851 | NCBI WGS metagenome assembly MDSV01 (sample SAMN05326640, study PRJNA326480) | marine metagenome | isolation source: seawater | place: Atlantic Ocean: North East | collected 2012 | reverse complement strand
TTCAAGAACAACATCCATTGTTTTTTTCTTGTTGCCTGCTAAACCTTCAGTTAATGCGGCTTTTGTTTCGCCCCATTTTGATTCAAATAATTCACTCATTATTCGTTTCCCCTTCAGTTTGTTATATACCCGCTAATTTACGGATACTATTAATATCAGCATCTCCTCTAGTCTGTCTGACATCCGCTTTGTTGCCTTGTGACTCAGAAATAATTTTCTTAGCCTGTGCAACTGGTTTGTCATCCATAACTGCAGGAAGATACTTGTCGTATGCAGATTTTAGTTTGCCTGTTTGAACTGATTCTAACAGTTGTGACATAACATCTGCTTTTTCCTTGCTCAATGGTTTGAGCAACTCACCCATCGTTTCCTTACGTTCCATCAAATCTTTGGCTCTGGAAATTTCCTGTTCCTTAGATTCAATCACCGCTTTCTTATCTTCGATGGATTTCTCAGCGTCTTTAAGTTTCAAAGTAGTTTCGTCAACAACTTTCATGAGTTTAGACGTTTCCGACTTCTCATTTAAGTATGATGCTTGGTACTCTGAAGCAAACGCTTCGAATATTTTCTTACCAAAGTTGATTTCTCTTGCATTACCAATATCTTCTTTTAATTGATCAATTTCTTGACCTAATTTTTTGGTTACTGCAGATTCTACAACTTTAGCAGATCTCTTAATGAAAGTTTCTTTTAGTTTTGCCAATTGTGCTTTGGCTTCTTTCACTAGTTTGACTTTTGTTTCTACTACGCCTTTTTTGTCTTCATGGAATTCTTTAATTTCTTTAGCAAGTGCTCCTACTACGAACTCTTCTAATTTTTTAAAGTTTTCATGAACGCCTTGTCTATCAGCGTGTAACTCTTTTAACTCGTTAGTTAATTTGCTTAATACAAATTCTTCTAACTTGCCTGAGTGTTTGCCTACGTTTTCTTTGTAAGCAATTTTTTCTTGAGCAAGTGATTTTCTGTCTTCTACAAATTTGCCAATCTCATCAGATAACTTTTCAGTCATCATTTTGTCGATAGCCTCGACCATGTTACTCTTGTCGTGTTCGTATCTTTTAGCAAACTCTTCTCTGAGTTCAGCAGTCACTTGATCTCTGTTTTCCTTAACTTTTGATTCCCATGCTTCTTCGATTGAAACTTTAGTTTCTTCTCCAATAACACCGGACTCAACTAGTTTTGATATTGCGTCGATCATTATTTTAGTCCTTTTATTACGTTTTTAATGGCATCTTGTAGATACCTTTGTGCTTTTTTGTCATTTCTAACTTCAGCCGCCATGCCCATTGCCTTATTTCCGCCTCTTGTATTCATCAAGTGTTCGTAAATTGGCGTTGGGTAAGCACCTGGTGCCGAAGGTTGGGCCACAACATCGACAGTGATGATTTCAAAGTCTGATACTTGACCACCGCCATATTCGGAAATGTTTCCACTTCCTCTAGACGATACGCCAAGTTTCACACCTGATTCCAACATTGTTCTAACAAGTTGGCCCATCGGAGTAGGCAAAATTTTCATTTTACCGTATCCATTTGGACCGTCCATCCACATTTCTGAAATCATGTGTGACACACGGTCTAAATTTATTTTAAGATCATCTGGATGATCCACTTCTCCAAGAACTGAATAACCTGAACTTATTTGATCATTAAGAGTTTTTACCGCTGTTTGTATTTCATTTACAGGATAAACTCTTTGATTGGCATTCTTGATGCCCCCTTGAATACAGATACCTTTCATGTACAAATCCTTGCCGTCTTTGCCTTCGTGCAAAACCTGTACTCTAGCCTGATCGTAGGTTAAGTGTTCTCTAAGATATAGTGATGACATCCGACTCTCCTAATGGTTCCAATTATGGCTATTACTTGCCGCTAATTGGTGATTTAACAGATTTTTCTGAACCATCAGCAGTGTTAGCCTTCATCTCTTTTTTGAAAGATGTTGACTTGTCTTTACCGCCTGTGTTCTCAAAGTCTGCCATTTTTTCTGCTGTCGGTGCCGGTCTGCCTTTTTCGTCGGCTCCACCTTTTGCGATATTTGAACCTCTTGTTGTGTTCATATCCGCTCCACCATCACCTGTCATTGGACTTTTCTTAGCATCTGAATGATCGGCATTGTCAGCAGTTTTAGAAATTTTGTATTCTTTTACCGCTTCTTTTTTCATGCCTTTTTTATCATGCATTGCTTCTTTTTTCATGTCTTTTTTATCAGACATTTTGCCTTCAATTGACAGTTCAGCATCAGCATTAGCAGATGTTTGTTCTAAAGACTCATCTTTATCTTCTTCGTCTTTTTCCATTTCATCGCCTTTGCCAGCCATCATTTTTTCGAATTCTGCTTTAAGTTCATCTAAAGCGTCTTCAAGATCAGCCACTCTTTCTTCGGTTTCGCCTTCTTCACCATCTGCGTCCATGTCTTTTTCCATGTCGTCAGCGGCACCTTCTGCTTCACCTGTTTCGTCTGCGGCGATATCTTTGACTAATTCGTCAGTTGCATCTCCACCTACTTCTTCGATTGACTCTTCTTCTTTTGACTCTGCTTCGTCAGTTTTGTCGTCTTCGATTGCTACTTCTACGTCTTCGCCTTCGTTTGCTTCTTCTGACTTGGCTTCTTTAGACTCTTCTGAAGATTCAGTTTCTTTTACTGCTTCTTCTTTAGACTCTTCTGAAGTTTCAGACACTTCAGTTTCCTTCATGTCTTTCTTCTTCTCGTCTTTTTTGTCATGCATTGCTTCAGTTGTTGAAGTTTCTGCACTTGTTTCGTCTGCTAATCCTTCGTAGATGTCTCTTGACTTCTCTACTACGATCTCATGAAATAACGCTTCCGCTTTTTCAGTTTCTTCGTTGATTAGCAATTCTAATAATTGTTCAAATTTATTTGACATTGCACGTGCTCCTTAATTGTTTGCAAGGTTTGTTTCCTTATAAGTGTTGATATTTACATTAAAACGCTAAAAACAGCAGGAAATTGAGCAAAAACAGGCTCTTTTTATGATTTTTCGACTTGTAAGTTATATATCTTGACAAATTCATCAATATCTACGTTGTTAAAGTTTTTGTTGAACTCAAGATCATGTGGTTTAAAACTATTTGGTAGGGTCACTCTACTAAACTTAATTTTTGGATAATCCTTCAAAACACGCTTGGTTTGATTCATCCAGTTGCCATAAAATGTTGCTTCGTCTTTGGATCTTTTGTAGTTTCTAGTGTCTTTAAACATATTGTTAAACCCAAATCTCTGATTTTTATTGTCTGTTTCGTGTCCTTTGTAATCGAATCCTAAAATGTAAATGTGTTCAAAACCCTTATCTGCCGCCATTTTAAGGGCAGTTGGCCCTGAACTCCAACCCAAACTAGGTTGAAACCAGTTTATGTGATTTTTAATATTTTGATTTTTATCGTATTGATGATTAAAATTTGACCATACTTGATGATTTTTTGGATAATCAGTTTCACCTATTTCAAAGATCATTTTAGGATCTACTGCTATTAAAAAGTCTGGTGTCTCTGTTCTGAATACAGCGTTGCAGGCAAATACTTTTCCGTGTTTTTGTAAGTCGAAGATTTTTATGCCCTTACGTGATTCACCGTTGCCTAATACAAATGCTGTACCATTCATTACAATGTTAAATTATCGTCAGTGGCTGGTTGTCCATACATCTTTTGGACAAATTTTGCTTCTTCTTGCTGTTCTGCTTCGTGTTGTTCCGAAGCAAGTCGCATCTTGTTGATGTCTTTAAAGGTAAGTCTTGTTTTTCTTGTGTCTTCTTTGTCAAGCACAGATATATCATCTTCAGCATTATAGTTTTTTTGCTGTTCTAGTCCTTGTTCACCTGCTGTAAAGAATTCTTTTAAAATCATGCTACTATTTATTTTATGTTCTTCCTGTACCTGGTGTTGGTGTTGTGCCTGGTACTGGTGGTTGTCCTGGTGTTGCTCCTGGTGATTGTGCTGGCGGAGCCGTTGTGTCAGGTGCCTGAGGGTCTTCTAAATTGTCCAAGTCTCCTGCTATACCGGCCTGTGTTACTCCACCTTGACGTAATTCAGATGATTTAGTTTGTCTTTTTTGTTTTACATCATTTTCTTCTGCCCATTGTGAAGCATTGTCGCTCATTTCTTCTTCAGTTAAACCAAGATATCTTTTTAATGCAAATCTTTTTGACATGTATGGAAGTTCGGCAACTTGCACAAAAGTTTGCACTCTTGCTTGATCCATTTCAGTCTGTCTATATTGTGCAAAGTTTTGTGGTGGATTCATTTTTATTTCAAATAATCCGTTATCAATTGAATATCCTTTGTTTGCTATCCATAATTTAAATTCTTCATCAAACACAGTGCCAACATTTCTTTGTAGTCTTTCACAGTATTTGTTGAATCTTAACTCTTGTATGTACGCAGTACCAACTCTACCATCATTGTACTGTTGTTGTGAATCATCTGGACCAGTTGGCAAGTAAGAACTAGGTATTCTTAAACCTCTGAATAATTTGTTTGTAAAGAATTTAAGATCATCGATCTCACCTAAGTTAGTACCACCTGGTAGTGTGTCTACTTTTGAACCACGTCCTTCTGCTGTCTGTGGAAAGAAGTAATCTTCGTTGATTGACATTGGATTGTATGTGGCATCAACGTAGTTTACACCACCTGATGTGCTTGGAATTCTTCTTTGATTAATTTCGTTCTTAACTCTTTCAACAAACTGCATGGCCAAGTGTGTAGGCATGTTACCCACATCAATATAAAACACACGTCTTTCAGGTGCTCTCTGCACTCTGTAAATTATAATTGCGTCTTCTAGTAATTCTTTTTGTTTGTAAACTTTGAAAACTTGCTCTAGTACCGATTGTCCAAAAGGAAACATATTGTCTAAACCATCTGACATACTTAAATGTACAACATGCTCAGCATTGATTGAATACTGATTCATTGTTCTATAAAATCTTCCGCCTGCTCCAGGTCCTCCACCGTAGCCTGCGTTTGTCATTGTTGTGCCTTGACCTGCACCTGCATAGTTTTGATTGTATGTGCCACCTGTTGTACCACCGCCACCGTATGTTTGGTTTGGTGTAATCTGTGTTGCACTTAATCTTTGTAAATTAGGATTGATGTCTCTTACAACATACTGCTCTGGCTTTTTGCCCTCTGATTCATTGACTATAATTCTGTCTACTTTTGCAGGATCAATATAAAGTAATTTGTTTGTTTCTGGATCTCTTACGAAAAAACAATCTCCGTATTTGATTACATTTCTAAATGTTCTAAAAATTCTTTTTTGAAACTTGTTGCTTTTTGTCCATTGTTGTAATGCTTTTTTAAGAAGTTTAACTTCTGAATCTGTAACATCACCTTTGAACACAATATCAAAAGGAGTTTCATTTTCCTTGTTCATTTGTGTGCAAAATTCTGCAAGTATGTCTAAGGCCGCATTAACTTCAGAATCAGAATCCATTTGATCATATTGAAAATATCTTTGAATCCTGTTTGGGTGTCCTGTGTAAACATCAGGAAGATATGATGAATAGTTTCTTTTTGCAAACTGAGGATTTCTATCTCCTGCAATGGGCGACATGTTTGCGTCTTTAAAATATTTTTTCCAAGCCATTTGTTATATTATACTAGATCTACCTTCAGATTTGCAAGTTTTCTGTTGGCGTTTCCTGTATTTTGTTCTGTTTTAGCATTTATTTTTACTAGTGTATTTAAATGTTTTTCCATCTTCTCGGAGGCTTCTGAAAACTTCATAAGACTGTTGGCCACCTGGCCAATTTGCATATCTGCCTGTGCTGTTTTGGCATCTACCGAGCCAGAAACTGTTGTATTTCCCTGCATCATTGCAGTTGTTAATGGTACAACATTGCCAGAAGTTGATGGTAAAAACAATTCAGGCCCTCGTTCTCCAACTAGAGCCATGTTGTTTGCAGACAAAGGTCCTCCAAATTGTCTTTCTGGTAAATCAATTGCTCTTGTTAATCCATATAATCCTCCAAGCACTGCTCCAACTGTGGTTCCTATACCAGGAATTACTGAGCCAAGCATAGCACCCGACAACGCGGCACTGCCTACACCAAGTCCTCGACCTAACAAAGTGTCAGATGACTCAGCAAGTTCACCACCTGCTAGTACACCAACTGCTCCTAGTCCGCCAACTCCTGCTCTCGCGGCACCTTTGCCTACTTTGCCTGCAATACTCCCAAGTCGATTGTTTAACTGTACGTTTCCTAATTTGACACCAGCGGCCACTATACCAATTTCTTTGGCATAGTTAATTGTGTATTTCAAAGCAAGTGCTGAAGCAACCGCGGCTCCTGTGATCGCGGGACTATCTTGTCCCATTTTTTCAATTGCTGTGCCAAGGCTTTTTAGGCCATCGCCTGTGACTCCTAAAACATTTGCAAAGCCTGGACCAAATGATTGTAAGAAATTTGTTTGTAGTCCTTCGATTTGTGCTTTGAATTGTCTAAATGATTCTTGTGTGACTCCAATTTGAGAAGTTAAACCATCTCCTGCTACCAATTGTTGTCTTGTGATTTCGTCCAATGAAGCAAATCTTCTGTTGAAGCCAATTAAACTGTTACCCACTTCGCCAATTACTGCGTCAGTGGCCAGTACTGCTGGACTTAAATTTTTTCTAAATAAACCTGCACTTTCAGATAGGCCTTGTGCAAACGCTCCTATGTCCATTGTGCCTTCTCTTAACGCCAAGGTGTTTTGTAAAAAGTCACCACCAAGTGCAACTAGTTTTTGTTCAAACTCGCCTAGCGGGAATCCTGTTGCTAAAATATTTTTGGTTGCATCGCCAAGTGCAGGATTTATCGAATCGAGACCTGCAATGAAAGTTTGTAGTCTAACTGCTCTATCATTGTCTAGAGTTTGTAAAAACAATTGGAATTTTGCATCGGCACCTTGTCTACGTACCGCTTCATTCAATTGATCTCTTTGTGTACCAGTAAGTTTTGTTACTGCATCAAGCACCAACGTGTAGTTTGATAAGGCCGCTGTGGTCTGTTCTTGCGATTGAAACTGTGTTCTGCCTTGAACCCTTTGTAGTTCTAAGAAAGTTCCTAAGAAATCCAAATAGTTTTCAGTTGTGATACCAAGTCCTGCAAACTGCGGTATAAGATCCTGTCTTACTCCTCTGGCCAAAGCCGCCACTGCACTAGTTCCTTGATTAACGGAACCAAATAGTCCTGCAAGTATCTGTGTTTCTTGTCCAACAAAATCAGTAAATTCTTGTAAAGGTAAAAGTGCGTCTCTTGCCGTTATTCTTAAGGCAATCAATGACTGTCCAAAGTCAGCACCCACTGAAGCAAGGCTTCTAAAATTTTCTATGTTGAAGTCTAAACTGTCACCTAGGTCTGCAATTGCTTGACCAAATATCGGTAAGCCTTCCAATGACCTTGTGTAGAATCCTATTTTTTCAGCGCCAGTGACCCCTGCGTCGCCCAAACTGAAAATTGTGCCTGTAATTTTTTCTGTTGTTTTGTTAAAATCGTTAAGGATCTTTCTTCCTTGGTCTATAGATTTGGTAAACGCTTGTAGGTCCTTCAACTGCTGATCAGTGACTTTTTTCTCAAGTTTGTTTAGTTTTTCGAAGTCTGATATTACTTTGCTGATCTGACTTGAACTTAATTTGTCATTTCTAACAAGCCTTTTAAACTCAGCGATCAGTAGGTTTATGTCTTTATTTTGCTTACCTAGTACTTTTTCCAGGTCTGCTATCAGTTTTTCTTCGTCCATTTTTTTACCAGTTTTATGCGTATATAAATATAGACACGCTTTGTAATATAGTGTATATTTATAGAGTAAAAATATGGTAGAAACTAACCCACTAAACAAATATTATAGACAGCCTGCAATATACATTGCCCTGCCTTCCAAAGGCAAGTACTATTCAGCAGAAGTTTATACAGCCACACAGACAGGTGAGATACCTGTTTTGCCAATGACTGCCAAAGATGAAATGGCTTTCAAAACGCCAGACGCTATGATCAATGGTCAGGCCACGGTGGATGTAATAAAAAGTTGTTGTCCTAATATCTTAGATCCATGGCAGTTAACAAACTATGACCTGGATACTGTTTTGTTAGGGATTAGAATTGCCACTTACGGTGAGACCATGGACATAAACGCCAATGTGCCTGTGGTCAATGAGCAGATAAGTCATACAATAAACTTACCTGCTCTACTTGAAAATGTTAAAAATATTGAAATCAAAGACAATTTTAAAACCAAACAAGGATTCACAGTTTTTATTAATCCTTTAAGTTATAAAAATATTAGTGAAACACAAATTAAAACTTTTGAACAACAAAAAATTGTTGCCACGGTGAATGCATCACAGTTTCCAGAAGAAGAAAAAACTAAAAAATTTGCAGAAGCATACAAAAATTTAACACAATTAAATTTTGAGATGTTGGCAACTTCATTCAGCAAAATTATTACACCAGACGGACAGACTGTAGAAGACAAAATTCAGATACAAGAATTTCTAAACAACGCAGACAGCAAAGTTGTAAATGAAATGCAAGACGAAATGATTAAACTTAGATCACAAGCACAAGTCAAACCCATCACCCTTAAATCCACAGAAGAGCAAGTTAAAAAAGGCGCACCTGTAACGTTTACAGTGCCTTTGACATTTGATAACTCAAATTTTTTCGTATAAGACTTTTGGCACTCTCGGATTCTGAAATATTGAAATATTTAAAAGATATGGATTCTGAGACAAAAAATCTTAAACATGAACTTTTGAAGATTTGTTGGTTCATGCGAGGCGGTGTAACTTACCAAGAATCACTTAATATGAGCGTAGATGAACGTAAAATCGTGGCAAACATTGTCAAGGATAACTTGGAAACTACCAAAAAATCAGGTAGAGATTTCTTCTAATTCATGTATAATAATTAAATATACTAACTTAATGAAGTACACTCGTATTAATATATAATTTCATATGACACAAAAGGATCTCCTTAGGGAGTTAAAAAATACTATAAAAGAACTCACTGATGAAAAAGACGATCTGCTCACAAAGTTAAAGAGCAAAGAAAGTCGAATCAAACAGGTCCTTGTACAACTTGAACAGTCTGTGGACGATGTCAGTCATTGTGGTAAGAAAATACGTGAGCAAGAAGATGAAATTAAACAATTAACAGAAGAAGTTAAGAATTTAAGACAGAAAACTGAACACGAAGAAAAACCAACAGATGACCAAACAGAGATCCAACAAGAAGAACAGCAGGACTAGTCCCCAAGATTACATTACCAACTGGTTAAAAACATTTGTGGAAGTGCCTCATCCAGTATTTGGCAACATGCCACCATGTCCATTTGCTCAAAAGGCCAGACTAGATGGCAAAATACTGTTCAGAGAAATACAAGATGAAGAACCTGACTCCAACTGTTGGACATGGATAGACAGACATGACTTTGACAAGTATGAAGTGCTGTGCATGATACTGCCAGGCACAAGATGGAAACCGGACTATACCAAAAAAATTGCGGCACAGTTGAATTCTGTGTACATGAACAAGGACATTGTGGTGTTGGAAGATCATCCCAAGATCAAAGAAGTGATCAAAGGAGTCAGTCTCAGCAATGGTCGTTACATTTTGTTGCTGGCGCAACGTCTAAGCAAACTCAACAGGTTCAGCAAACAACTGACCAATACCAAGTATTACAAAAATTGGACTAAAAAACATTTGGCGGATGTGGTCAAATGGCGAGATCAGAAATCTTCTTAACACTGCTGTCACGTTCACAGAGCCTTACATATTTTTTCTTGTCAGTGCTCCATGATACACCCGTCCACCATTCAAAACCTCTGTACTGACTTTTGTAGATACTGCCCTTTTCATAGCCACTGCCCAGATAAAACTCACTCATGCCTTTGTTTTTGGCATAGGTGGCTTCCATGTCCACTGTGATCTTGCTGATTGGCACCACATTGGCATGTAGCACACTCTCCATGGCATAACACTGATCCGGTGACAGACGTTTCATTTCTTTTCTGTTGTTGAGGCTCAGCAGTTCTTCCTGATACCAATATCTCTTGATCTTGCTGAATCCCAATATGTTGGTGACATCGTCTTGATAGTAAATGAAAAAACTGTCTCGATCATTGATGCACACAAAGGGATCATAGATGTCCCTGAACTTGGTGCGTTTGATGTATTGATTGTACACGTGCCGCAGTCCTGTCATTTCCACGTTGTCAGTGTCGGGCCTTATTTCCATCATCTCAATCTTCTTGCCCCGATACATCGGTGTGCGTTTCGGCGCACGATAATTTTTAAGAGTCAATCGAGTGCTACGACTCTGATAGAAACACTCCTGCAGTCTACCCTCATGATAGATGGCACGATCCAAAGCCAGCCATCCCTGTTCGATCATTTCTGCTTCTTCATAACTTTCGGGAATTGCATATGGTCTACACACAACTAGATCCTGTTGTTCCTGTTTGCCATGACTGTGATCCCAAATTAGTATCATTGTAGTAATAGTTAGTGGATTGCAAAGATGTGCTCACGCACATCTGAAACTTCGCTGTGCTCGTTTCGTGTTCTCTGTTGCGTCTGCTGTACCAGATGAGCAGTCACAATTCGGCTATTTCTAGCCGAACTGACTTTGCCCGTGTACCGAGTTCACAGTCACCATGTGTCGCTATACATAAAGTACCGGGCGGTTTGGCTGTACCCGTTCGCTCATTCTACAAACGCGAATCTGTTGTGTCTTCACATGATAGTCCACAGCAGATCTGAGGTTGGATCTGTTTCCCAGAGCCTCTTCATTTTTGCCGTTTACATCAAGGGATTCACCTGTCGCTGTCAAGCCGCATTTCCCTGCTCACTGGTTTTGATGCTATGTTTGCCTTTGGAATTTGTGTGCTATTTTTGGTGTGCCTATCATACTTGTTTATATGAGTTTTATTCAGCAGTCAATCTTTTTGGATTTAAATATCACTATGACATGGTTTTACCAAAACAACATTGTGAAACAACTGCCAGAAACCTGCGTGGGTTTTGTGTATGAAATCATCTGCCTAGAGAACAATCGCAAGTATATCGGAAAGAAACTGGCCAAATTTAAGACTACGCGATATAAAATGCATACGCAAAAAAACGGAAAAAAAATACGCAAAAGAATTCGCGGCGCTGTGGACAGCGATTGGAAAGAATATTATGGTAGCAGTGATGCCTTAAATGCCGACATCAAGCGTTTTGGTAAAGATAAATTCAAAAGAATAATTTTGAGATACTGCAACAGTAAAGCAGAATGCAATTACTGGGAGGCTCATGAACAATTTAGTAAAGGAGTTTTGTTAAGTGAACAGTATTATAATGGACATATTCGTGTGAGAGTTCACGGTAAAGGAATCGTAAAAAAAGCCTCCACTTAATTAAAAGCAGAGGCTTTAATCAAAAATCAATTAGCAGTAATTACGCCGCAGTTTTTGCCGCGTTTTTTGCCTCTTGAATTTCTTTTCTTCTTGCTTTGATCAATTTAGAAAGATTTGCTAAAGCCTTTCTTGCTCTAGTGGCAGATGCTTTAACACCTTTTTCAGTAAACTTGGAATTTTCTTCCGAATATTTCTGAATTTCTGTCATGATCGATTCATGTGTTTGTGACATAATATTAGTCCTTTGTTTGCTTGTTAATTAACATTACCCTAATTAAAGCACGTATGTTGTGGTTTTGTCAAGTAAAAATTATATAACAATGTCAACATCGTTGGCATAATTGGTAAAACCATTCTCTTTTACAACTTTTAGTACAGAATTTACCCTAGTAACCAATTCGTCTTTGTGTGAAATTAGAAAAATATTTTTGTTTTGTGTTCTTGACATTTCTTTAAGCACTGCCATAGAACTTTCTACGCCTGATGCGTCCATGCCAGCATCAATCAATTCATCGATAAACAGCAGGTTGATCTGTTGATACAATGACTCCCAAACGTCTCTGAACGCCCAACTCAAACTCAAGATCAATCTGTTTCTTTCACCTCTACTTAAATTGTCAAAGTCAAGTTCTCTACCAAGTTCTTCTATTTGCACAGTGAGATCGCTTTGGAAAACAACTGTGTGTGGTAGTTTTACTTTGCTTAGATAAACAGCAAGTCTTTGGTTTAAGTATGTTAAGTTTTGTTCTATAATTTTTGTTCTCAAGAAACTGTCTTTTGCAGTCAACAGTTTGTATAAAAATTCTTGGTGTCTATACAAGTCTTCTAGTTCGTTGGCTCTTGTAAAATCAACTTTTTGTATTGCACTTTTGCTTAATTCTTCAATCTGTTCTTCGTATGGATTGTCTTTCGATTCAGTTTGTTTTAGTTGTCTTTTAAGATCATTCAATGATGCCTTGTGATTGTATGCCTCATCTAGTGTGTCATAGTAAGTGTCTGGAATATTGCCAAGATCACCTATTTCATCTATCTGGTGTTGTATTTTTGTGAGATCACTTTTTAGTTTGTTGCTGTAATCTTCGCTTTCTGTTAACATTGTTTGCAGTTTATCTTGTAAGTGCGTATGCTTATCTCCGTGCAGTTCTTGTTCGCAAGTTGGACACTTGGCATCTTTTGTATATTCTATATCTTTTTTAGTTTTATCTACGTTTGCATCTGCTTTGGTCAAACTATTTTCGTGATATGCTTTTTCTTTTTGTAAATTTCTTAGTGTTTTAGTGTCTTCGTTGTGTTTGGACAATTTTTTATGTGCTTCAATTTCTTGTTTGATATCAACTTTTTCTAGTTCTTCGATTGCTTCTTCAAATTTTTGAGTGTCTTCCTGTTTCTGTGTGTCCCAAGCACTGCTTCTTAATTTTATTGTTTTTATTGACCCTTCAATCTTTTCATTGCTGGCAATCACACTGTCCAGTCTGTATTTTTCAGACATTAATTCATCTTTGTTGCTTTTCATTTGTGACTTAAGAAGTTCTGCTTTTTCAGAAAGTATTGTTATACCTAACAGTTGTTCTATAATTTCTCTTTGTTCTCCCTGTTTAGTTGCTAGGAACGGCTGTGTGTAAGTGTTTAAAGCAATTATATTTTTAAACATGGCATGAGTCATACCAATTAATTTGTTTATTTCGTGTTGTGTTTCTCTGTTTTCGCCTTGTGCTTCATTGCTTTCTTGTTCTACATCATTGATATAAAATTTTAATTTTTGTGGTTTTCTTCCTCTTTCGATCGTGTAAGTTGTGTTGTTTTTTTCAAATGAAATTGACACTGCCATGTCTTTGTTATTGGTTTTGTTTACAAGATTGTCTTTTCTTATTTGTGTCAACGGTTCTCCAAACAACGCATAACTTATGGCATTTATTATAGTTGTTTTGCCCGTTCCATTTCTAGCGCCAGCATCATCTCCTCCAAGATCAATGTTTTCACCTATCACAAGCACAAGGTGTTTGCCTTCAAAGTTTATGGCTTGAGTTTGGTTGCCCACACTCAAAAAGTTTTTTACTGTTAATGTTTTTACTGTTAGCAAATTATTCCTCTTTTACAAATATTCCGTCAACCATTCGACCTTTTCTATCTTTTATATCGTTGTATGCTATCTGCAAACACTCTTCTACAGTGTAGTCATTACGTTTCATAATGTTTAACATCACAACTAGCATGTCTCCTAGGTCATCTCTAATATCTTGTCCTTTACAGGCATGGTCACTTAATTCACCTAGTTCTTGCACAAGTTTTAAAATTTGATCTTTGTCTGTGCTTCCTTCGATTAGGTTTCGATCTTCAAACCATTTGTTTACTTTTTCAATTAATTCTTGCATTGTCATACTCCTAACTGTTTACGTCTAAGTTTTGATAAATTGCCATTAGTATTTTTTTATCATATGTTTGTGAATCTACACTTTCTAATTGTTTTACAACAATTTGATCAACGCTATCGAATTTTTCTATCTTTGCAGTTGTTTGCTGTGCTTGATCCAATTGTTCTGGAATAAGTTGTAGTTCTCGTAGTTTGTATTTTTCAATAAAAGTTTCTCTGATAAAATTTGCTTCTTCATAGGATATTTTTATATCCAATGAAACTCTCACATACATTTTTTCTTGCAGTAATCCATCTGGATCTGCTAGTAATTGACTTATTTTAAAGTTTCTATATCTTGGCATACCTGGCCAATTAATATATTTTGGTGTGCCACCATATTCCAAAATCATCATACCTCGTTCATCGTCGCCAGCATCTGCATAGTTGTGCGGAAAAGCGTTGCCCATATACACAACATTGTTCCTTACTTGTCTTTTATGGAAGTGTCCTGTGAACATGTATTCTTGATTTACAAAGTGTTCTGCTTTTATTCCGCCCACGTCTGGCATTTCTACCATGGCATTCATTTGGAAATAAGGCAGTTCAAAGTGTCCAAACATATATCTCTGTTTCATTTGCGGTATGCGTTTCCATTCGTCCTGCACTAACCATGGCACAATGGCCACATCTTCTGTTTCAATCCATTCATTTACTATGTGTATGTTTGGAATGTTTCTGATAAACTCCATGGAGTTTATTTCTCTTTTATCTCTGTAAAATAAATCGTGATTGCCCATTATTACGTACACTTTTTCAAATGCTTTACTAAGCCTCTCCATGTTGGAAACAGTGTAGTTCATTGTGGAAACGTTTGTGCTGGATCTATGATGGTGCCAGTCGCCTAAGAAAATACAAGTTTCACATCCTTGTGCTTTCGCTTCTTTTATGAACCAATACACAAAGTCTTCACAATCGTCGTTGTGAATTCTTGAATTGCCTTTCATTCCAAAATGTATGTCAGTGAAACAAGCGACTTTTTTAAAAAATGCCATTATTTTTTAACTTCCTTATATTTAAGTAGACTGTAATCGGCCTTGCCGGTTTTCTTCATGTGTTTGTTAAACAATGCCATGGATGTTTTTGTTGCCACTTTTACAGGAGCCGCTTCTTTTTTTATTCTCTGTTTTTGTTTTTCTATTTCTTCGCTCATCTGTCGTGTCATTGAAGGCATCAAATTGTTTTGTTCCATTATGTCGTCTCTAATATTTTGATTTTTCTTTTCTACAATTAATATTCTTGTAAAACTGTTTGTAATTGCCGCAGTGTAATATGCAAAAGGATTTTCTGATTTACTTTCATCAAACTGTAAACCTATCTGACTTAATTGCATCAATGCCTGTGATCTCATTTCGTCATTGTATGTGTAACCTCTCCAGTTGGATCTTGTACCATATCTTTCGCAAAGTTTCATATACATTTTAGCAAGTTCGCTAGTAACTTTTCCGTGAGTAAGTGAAAATTGTCCGTTTTTCATACCGCCAGTCCAATGTGATTTTCCTACACAATTAAGTTTGGCTTTGTTGTCTAATCTGTAGTGCTGAAATGGAGGGAAGTTCAACTTCACGTGTCTGTCTGCCACTGTCTTTGGATTTTTCTTTCTACCTGGCTCTTCTGGTATATGATCAAATGTCATTACTCTAAACACTAAATCTGTTTTTTCTATTTTTCGAGGACTAACTTCAAAATCACTCATTTTAAGTTTGTTCTTTTTTCTACCGCCCTGTGCTTTTGCTGTCTCCCATGCTTCTTGTGTTAATCTTTTAGCACGTAATTTTCTTGCTTGGGCAATTGTGTTTCTGTTGATCTTTTTTATGTCTTTCACAATAATGTCATAGTTGCTGTCTTCGGGTGCAACATACGAACAAAATGTGTTTTTGCTTTTGTGTATTTGTTTCAGCAGATCTCTGTTGTTTAAGTAGTTTACTCTCTTCATAATATCCTATAATTTACGTTAGATTGACCACAAACAGGTCTGTTGAAATGTGTTGAAAAATGGGCCTTGTAGTGTATTAAATGCGCCTATTATTTTGCCTATAAATATAGTTAGATTATACAATATTTTTTTATTATGAGCAACCCAAATTACACAGATCAAAACTCAAACACGCTGGGCAAAACAGTTGGTAATACTGCTAAGAACATATTCAATAGAACAATTGGTAGACTGTTCGGGGCAGGACTAAGAAAAGGTGCTGAAAAAGGTTTCTTTGGAGGCAACCCTGGCACTGCACGTTGGACAACAAGAAACGGTGCTACGGACTGGAGAGTCAAATTGACTATGCCACAAGAAAGTCCATTGAATCAAATGTTTTTTGAAGGTAGTAACAAAAACGCAACTGGTGTAACTTACAAACTTTTAAATCCTTTAGCAAATACAGGAGGAATAATTTTCCCAATTACTCCTTCAATAATCATGCAACACACAGCAAACTATTCGCAGTTGGCAACAACACACGCAAACTATCCTTACTATGCATACCAAAATTCTGAACCAGCCAACATGACTATTGTAGCAGAATTTCCTGTGCAGAATTATGAAGATGCGGCCTATTGGGTAGCCACTATTCATTTTTTAAGATCAGTTACTAAAATGTTTTTTGGTGGTGACGATGCAACAAGAGGAAATCCACCGCCGATTCTAAAATTAAATGGTTACGGTAATCATGTGTTTAAAAATATTCCTGTAATTGTAACTAATTGGACTTGCGAATTAAGATCAGATGTAGATTATATCGCAACTGCTCAAGGCCAGAAAGCAGTCAATCCTGCAGAGTATAACGCAACGAGATCATCAGGAGAACGAATTCAAACTTTGAACAACACTAGTTCAGTTCCAGAAACATGGGCACCTAGTTTAAGTACAATTACAGTTCAGATACAACCTGTTTACTCAAGAGACACAGTTAAAAACTTTTCTATGGAAAAATTTGTGTCAGGAGAATTGCACAATTTTGGTGGCAATGATAAAAATAATAAACCTGAAGGTATAGGATTCATTTAATGGCTGAATATTCAAACACATCTCCATATTTCAACACTAGACAAAACACTGTCAGTTTGGATTTTTTAGTTCCAAGAACTTTGACTGCGGAGGCAGATGATGTGTCATACACAATTGATCAAATTTATGCATACAGACCAGACTTACTAGCATTTGACTTGTATGGTTCACCGAGGCTTTGGTGGGTGTTTGCTCAAAGAAATCCCGATCAAATTGAAGATCCAATCTATGATTTTGCACCTGGAGTTACAATTCAATTGCCTAAGTTAAGCAATTTGAAAACTGACCTAGGAATATAAAATGGCAAGTATAGATAAACGTAAATCAATCAAAGATTCGATTGCAAGGGCCAAGGCTAATGAAGCGGCCGCACAAAAAAACAACGATGACGCTTTCATAAAAAAAACAAAAATAGAATCTGAAGCAGGTGCTACTCAACAAAAAGCATATGGGTTTGTGCGTGATAATATTTTACACAAATATGCCAGTTACAATTATGTTTTTACTTTAAGTGCTTTAGGCAGAGACGAATTAAACAATCCTAGCAGAATTTTAACAAACACGCCACATGATATAATTGCACGTACTGGAGGTATAGGACCTAGTCAGAAGTTTGGAACAGAAGCACAGGATGATAATCTACTAAAAAAAACTGGTGATGCCGGTATAGCAGAAGAAATTGCTAGACAAAACAAACAAAATAATAAAGAAATAGGCGGAAAAACAGGAGACTTTGCTAAAAAAATATTATCAAAAAATCGAGACATTTATTTTGAAAGGGTAGAAATAACATCTGTGCCTTTCTATAATCAAGAAAGAAAATTAATGAATTTTCAAAAAGTAAACTTTCAATTAAGCGAACCTTTGGGCATATCACTATGGCAAAAAATAAGAGCCGCGGCGGCCAACAATGGATTTAAAAATCATTTACAGGCGCCATTTTTATTGACAGTGGAATTCAAAGGGTATGACAGTTTTGGAAATGAAGTGCCTGAAAACACAGTAAAAAGATTTATGCCGATAACTTTAAGCACTTCTACTATGCAACTTAATGCTGGCGGAGCCACATACGATTTGGATGCTGTACCATGGACTGAATTTGGCAAAAGCAATGCTTTCCTTTTTACCCGAGGATCTGGAGACGTCAAAGGAAAAGGCAGAAAATTAGATTCATATCTACAATATTTTGCTGACAGTTTAAACAAAAATATGCAACAGGAAGTTGACGATGGTCTTAGAGAATATTCCGACACTTATATTATTACCGCGGACAGTCGAATAGGCAAGGGAGAAACAGCACAGTACGGAAATACATATGAATCAATAAGTGATTACGGTGCGCCA
>MDSV01084975.1_pt1 | contig 18155 bp, 22 predicted proteins | sample 810851 | NCBI WGS metagenome assembly MDSV01 (sample SAMN05326640, study PRJNA326480) | marine metagenome | isolation source: seawater | place: Atlantic Ocean: North East | collected 2012 | reverse complement strand
TTCGGCAAGTTGATCAAAAGGAGATCTTGATCCATCGAGTTGTCTTCCCCCATGATTTGAAACCATAATTCCTGTACATCCAATATCTACAGCTCGTTTAGCATCCTCAACACTCATTACTCCTTTTAAAGCAAAATGGCCTCCCCACTTAGAGCAAAGTTTTTCAGCATCATTCCAATTCATTGATTGATCTAACATAGTTGAAAAATAATTTCCGATAGATGAGTTAGTGCTAGTTCCCTCTTTAACAAAATCTTGTAGATGAGGTAGTTCAAATTTACCTCTTGTTAAGTAATTTATTCCCCACATCGGTTTAGTTGCAAAGCTATATAAGCTTGCTAGAGTTAGTTTGGGAGGAGATGTGAAACCTGTTCTCAAGTCTCTTTCACGATTTCCTCCGGTGATTGTATCGACTGTTAATGCCATGACATCAAATTTAGCTGCTTTAGCTCTTTCTAAACAAGAATCATTTAAACCTCTATCTTTATGAAAATAAAACTGAAACATTTTTGGCGTATCAATCATGGACGATATTTCTTCCACACTTACAGTTGCTAAAGCAGAAACACCAAACATTGTATTAAATTTTTTAGCAGCTTTTCCTACCGCTCGCTCTCCCTCGTAATGAAAAAGACGTTGCAACGCAGTTGGAGCAAGGTAAAAGGGTAAATCAAGTTTTTTTCCAAAAATTGTGGTCGATAGATCAACGCTATCTACTCCTCTCAAAACATTAGGCACTAAATCAACATCGTCAAAGGCACTTGTGTTTCTCTGATAAGTAATCTCGTCATCTGCTGCTCCATCAATATAATGAAAAATTGGGGAAGGTAATTTTTTTTTAGCTAGTTTTCTAAAATCATAGAAGTTATGACAATCCTTTAAATTCATTTTACTAAAAATTCTTTGAAAATGTAATTTGTTGATTATCTGCTCCAGGATTTTTGTCAGCCCAATCGTTATTTGAAATATGGCTATAACTGTAGCCTATTTTTGAGTTTTCAAAAATCTCTAAACCTATTTTGATTTCACTTTTAAATTCTAAAACACTGCCTAAATCTTTACCATTACCTTTTTCATAATAGCCAGGAGTAAAGCTTGGCAAAATTTTCAAAGGTCCGACTCCATATTGTCCTTCAACTCCTGTATATAAGTAAACTGAACTATCGCCAGTCATAAAACCTCCAGACACTGGAGAAATTTTTCCTAAGAATGTATTTCTAAACAAGTTAGGGTTTTTATGTTCTAATCCAAATAAATTAGTTTGATCATCACCCTCTTTATCAATTAAATCAAAAGTTCCAGTATAAACAGATACCTCGTTACCACTTTCATTAGCATTTGCAGAATACGCCCACAGAGCTGTAACAAAGATTATCAATAACTTAAATTTCATATCATAAAAATACAGCTTATTTTCTAAGATGTATAGTAGCCATTTGTCACCGATTTTCCCTTTTATTTAGCAGTAAAAAAATAAAGACACCTCCAATTATAAAAGCTAGATAAGGAAAAATCCATAATATTGAGTTAAGGCCATTAAAAGGTGGCTTATAAACTATCCATTCGCCATATTTTTCAATTAGAAAATTATAAATTTCATCTTCTGACTTACCGTCCTTTATAAGATCATTAACTACTAATTTTATTGTTTGGGCAAAGTCTGAATTTGAGTCTGCAACTGATTGCCCTTGACATATTAAACATCTTATATTTTTAAATATTTCATTTTTTTTTATATCATTTGAGAATACGTTAGAAATATTCATTATAAAAATAAATGATAAAATTAGCGTTTTAACTTTCATGAGTCATTAATTATTTTTTTTATAAAGATATAATCTTTTTCGGTAATCGGACCAATAAATTTTTTCAATATCATAAAATTTTCATCAATCAAAATACTCTCGGGAATTCCATAAATACCAAAGTTAATTGAATATTTACCAAATTCATCTTTTGCTAATAAGTCATATGGATTTCCATTATCATTTAAAAATTTTAAAGCATTTTCTTTTTTATCTTTAAAATTTACACCAATAATTTGAAGAGAGGACTCGCTATTTAATTTTACTAAAAAAGGATGCTCGAGTTTACATGGCCCGCACCAAGAAGCCCAGAAATTTATTAGCGTAAAACCTTTTTGAGTAAAATCTTTTTTTGAAATAATTTCATTTTCAGTAAAATGATCTAATTCTATATTACCAATGTTAGTACCCTCTAAGCCTTTAGTGTTGTAAATTGATTCCTTATTGAGACCCAAAAAGAAAGTTCCAATAATAAAGAAAGTTACTAAACAGATAAATAATTTAATTGTTCTTATTTTCATATTTAAAAAATCTTAAAAATCCACTAAATGAAATTAATATAACTGAAATCCATATCCATATCATGAAAGGTTTTTTTTGAAACTTGATGTTATAATAATCTGACCTATCTATATTGCTCATAGTTATATAAAAGTCTTTCAACAAACCAGATCTAATAGAGGCTTCATATGTCAACGTGCTGGGATTGTCGTATACTCTAATTTGGGGACTTAAAAAAAGTTTCGTGTTATCTTTGAAATCATCGATTTCAAATGTTCCTATCACAGCTTTGTAATTTTTAAACTCTTCTAAATTTAAATCTTGAAATTTAATAGAAAAATCTTCAAATTTTTTTATTTCGCCAACTTTTAAATTGAAATCTTTTTCAGATGAAAAATTATAGTTCAATCCAATAAAAAGAATTAAAAGTCCGAATGAAAAATGAGCAATTATTCTAGATATGTTGAATTCTTTATTTTTTAATAAATTAATTGCATCTTTAATTGTGGAAAGGATTAAAAAAATTGATGAAATTAGGATCAAATTTGATAGTAAGCTGTAGCTTTTAAAAAAGAAGAAAATAAATAAATTTATTAAAATTGCGCCAAATAAGATTACCAAATTTATTTTTAAATTATAAAAATTATCTTTAATCCATCTGACTTTAGGTCCAATAGACATAAAAAATAAAAATAATATTACGATGGGTATAATAACAGTATTATAAAATGGTGGTCCAACCGAAATTTTGTGACTGCTAAATACTTCTGTTATAATTGGATAAATAATGCCAAGGAAAACAGTAAAAAGATAAAAAATCATAAACCAGTTATTTACTAAAATAAAAGTTTCTTTGCTGTTATAATTTAATTTATATGTATTACTTTTAAACTTTTTAAATAATATCCATAATGAACCAGATATCATTAAGCTTAAAAAAATTAATAAGTAGACACCTCTAGATGGATCGTTTGCAAACGTATGTACTGAATTTAATATTCCTGATCTAACAAGAAAAGTTCCTACAACACTTAAAGTGAATGTTAAAAGACAAAGAATAATTACCCAAAAATAAAGTTGATTTCTTTTTTCTAAAACTATTAATGAATGAATTAAAGCTGTCATCGCGAACCAAGGTAACAGAGAAGCATTTTCTACTGGATCCCAAAACCAAAACCCTCCCCATCCCAACTCATAATACGCCCAAATCGATCCGGCTAATATTCCCATTGTTTGAAAGGACCAAGAAATTAGAACCCAATTCTTGATTGTACTAGCAAAATTAGAACCTGAATAGTTTGCAAGCAAAGACGCTATTGCAGCTGAAAAGTATATTGAGGATCCAACAAACCCTAAGTACAACAATGGCGGATGAATTGCTAAAGCTGGATCTTGTAAAATTGGATTTAAGCCTAAGCCTTCTTTTGGAGTAGGAATAATTACATCAAATGGATTTGAATTAAATAAAATTAAAAATATAAAACCAATTATTAAAATATTTTGAGTAATTAATGTATAAATTCGATATTCTTTTACATGTTTTTTATTTGTTACTAAAAAAAGAAATGAAAAAATCGTCAAAATTATTACCCACAATAGTAAGCTTCCCTCATGGTTTCCCCAAGTTCCTGAAATTTTATAAAATGTTGGCTTTAATGAATGTGAATTTTGATAGACTGATTTGATTGAAAAATCTGAAATTAAGAAACTTGCTATTAAAGTAAAAAAACAAATTATTATAAACGTGCTTTGAGTTAAACTCAGATAGTAAATTTTTTTATTAATGAAGTTGTGATCTTTTTTTAGATCTTGAAATGCAAAATAAATTATTAATAGAGAAAGTGATAGATTAAAAAATAATATTGAATTACCTATATTACTTAACATCTTTAATAATATCCTTTAGTTCTGGTGGCATATAATTTTCGTCATGCTTTGCCAATATTCTATCCGCAATAAAAAATCCCTTATCTTTAAGAATGCCTTCTGCTACAACCCCTTTCCCCTCTGAAAATAAATTAGGCACGGTGCCTTTAAAGCTTACAAAAATTTCATTTTTATAATCTGTAATTACAAATTTAATATCTTCACTATCTATCTTAAGAGAGTCTTTTTTAACCATTCCACCAATCCGTAACTTTTTATTATAAGAAATATCTTGATCTGCTTTCACGTCAGTTGGTGATTTAAAGTACAAAAGATTTTTATCTAAAGTTTTAAATATTGAAAATACTCCTATAAAAGTCAGGGCCAAGAATATTGTTAGATAAGAAAATCTCTTTTTAACTTTTTTTGTAAGCATTAAAATGCTTTAGATTGATTTGTTATATGAGGCTAAAACTTTTGATGCTATTTTAGATCTTTTTAAAACAATTGTCCTCTGAGTTAAAGAAAGTTTGCTTAACTCTTCAGCAAAATCTTTTTCATGTTTTTTCAATGTTTTTAAAGTTTTATAATAAAAGATAAAACAAGTCGTAAAAGTTATCGAAAATGATGCCCATACAAATATGCCATATCCATTCATTGAGATTAAGTTTTGTATCATATTCTATTTAAGTTTTTTCTCTTTATTCTAATGATTTCTGTCTTATATTTCATTAGAAAAATTAACGCACAATACAGTAAAAAAACTAGCAACATAAATGCTAATGGCATTAACATGGATGAATGTATTGAACTTGTTCCATCAATTTTTATGCTGGCAGGTTGATGGAGAGTGTTCCACCACTCTACTGAATATTTAATTATTGGTATATTAATAAATCCAAAAATTGCAATCATACAAGATATTTTGGTTGCCCTACTTTCTGGTTCAATCAATTTATTAGAGAGAATAAATAAAATATAAAAAATACCTAATACAACCATAGAGACAATTCTGGCATCCCATGCCCACCACGTTCCCCAAGTAGGCTTTCCCCATATCGATCCAGTTATAATTGATAAACACGTAAAAACTAATCCTATGGGAGCTATGCTTTTTGCTACAATAATTAAATTTTTAAGTTTAAAAATAAATATCAAAAGAGATATTAAAGCGATACAGGTAAACGAGGCTAAACTAATCCAGGATGAAGGCACATGGATGTACATAATTCTAACGCTGTCTCCTTGCAAGTAGTCAGGCGGAGATAAAATCAATGCAAAAGTTAACGCCACTAAAAGCAGAATAAAAAAAATTGAATTAATAAATTTAATAAATTTTTCGATCCATATAAATACTTTGTTTGGATGTAATAGATTTAACATAGCTATTGACTACTATAATATTATTTTGCTGTGAAGGGTCAATATAGACCTAATTGGGAATTGAGAGGGAGTTAAGAAGTATGAGTTAATTCCCAACTAGGTTACAACGGTCAAAGAATATTTGAGATTTATGTCTTAGATTTGAAAGAATGATGTTAAATTTTAGGCAGTATTAAACACTTATTACTAATTTGATATCTTAAAATAATTGGACCCTTTTTTTCCAGAAAAAATTTCCTCTATCAAAGGATGCTTAATTGGTTCTTTAGATTTATCTAGCAATAGATTTTGTTCTGATACATATGCTTCATAAGTTACATCATTGCTTTCGGCAAGAAGGTGATAAAACGGCTGATCTTTTCTGGGCCTTACGCCTTTTGGAATAGATTGGTACCACTCCTCAGAGTTGTTAAATTCAAAATCAACATCGTAAATAACTCCTCTAAAATCAAAGTGTCTATGTTTGACTACTTCTCCTATTGAAAATTTTGCACTACTGCTAGAAGCCATAACGTATAATTAATAACTTTTTTATTAAAATCAATATCTAATTTATTAAAAATTTATTATATGTTAAACTATTGACTGTGAATAAGTCATTCTTAAAATTTGTTGCAGATTTTGGACCATTATTAATTTTTTTTATTATCTATTATAAAAGTGGAAATAACCTAAGTGTGGCAATTCCTCCATTAATAATAGCAACTTTGGTTGCCGTTATTGGGATGTATTTTTTAGAAAAAAAAATTCCATACATACCTCTAGTAGGAGGAATAATAATATCTTTATTCGGTGGATTAACATTATATTTTAATAATCCGATTTTTATTTACATGAAACCAACAATAGTCAATTTAATTTTTGCAACAATATTGATTTTTGGAAAAATCTTTTTTGATAAAAATTTTTTAAAGTTCTTTTTAGAAACTGCTTTTCAGCTTGATGATACTGGTTGGAATAAATTAAACACTAGATGGGCACTTTTTTTTATATTTCTTGCAACTTTAAATGAAATAGTTTGGAGGACACAACCGGAGGTAACTTGGGTCAATTTTAAAGTTTGGGGGATTTTACCAATTACTTTTATCTTTACAGCTTTACAGATACCGATGATTAATAAACATAAAATATGAAAAACATAAAATTAGTAATAAATAATGACTATAAAAAAGAAAAAGAAAAATTTTTTATTAAAAAAGAAATTCAATGTATCTTAAATCTTTATGCAAAAATGGTTTCCAATGGAACTTGGAAAGATTATTCTTTTTCTTCTGGTGTAAAAGAAGTTTCATTCGACATTTATCAGAGAGCTTCTGATCGTCCTATTCTTAGAATTTTGAAAAATTTAAAACCTGTTTATTACAATGAAAAATTTTTAATTAAAGATAAACACGGTAATATTTTAAGAAAATCTAAAAATTTAAATCAGTTAATAAGCAAAACTAGTTGGAGTAATTTGAAAGTAGTCTGATATTTTATTTATCTTCTTTGACCAAAAAGTCTCAAAAGCATTATGAATAGATTGATAAAGTCTAAGTAAAGTGTAAGAGCACCCATTACTGCTTTTTTACCAAGAAGTTCGCCGCTATCACTTACAAGGTACATATTCTTAATTTTTTGTGTATCGTAAGCAGTTAGACCAACAAAAATTAAGACACCGATTATAGAAATAACAAAATACATCATAGTAGATTTCATAAAAATATTTACCAATGAAGCTATGATAATTCCAAAAAGACCCATCATTAAAAAAGAGCCAAGTTTTGTTAAATCTCTTTTAGTAGTGTAACCATAAATGCTCATTGCGCCAAAGGTCCCAGCTGTTATAAAAAATACTCTAATGATGCTCATTCCTGTATAAATCAAAAAAATTGAAGATAAAGATGCCCCCATCAAAGCTGCAAAAACCCAAAATGTTGTTTGTGCCTTTGCTGCTGACATTTTTGCTATTCCAAAACTCATGTAAAAAACTACAGCAAGTGGAGCAAGCATTATCACCCATTTTAATCCTGAAGCATAAATTGTATTTCCAAAATTAGTTAAACCTACGATTTGACCACCCTCAGACGTAACTACCGCCATTTTAAAAAAAGCTAGTGCAATCAAACCGGTTAGTAAAACACCAGAAGCCATGTAATTGTAAACCTTCAGCATGTATGCTCTTAATCCTTGGTCTATTATAGCTTCCGAAGCCGATGATCTGATTGATGTGGTTCGTTTGTTAAATTCCATACATTTAATATATGAATTTTTATTAACTTTTCAATAGGCAATAATTGCTTTAAAAAAAACCTATAAAATAAGGATTATATGAAATTTAAAAAATTAGGTAATACAGACTTAGATGTAAGCTTGATTTGTCTTGGAACTATGACATGGGGCACTCAAAATTCCGAAAAAGACGCTTTTGAACAAATGGATTACTCTTTAAGTAAAGGGATAAATTTCTTTGACACTGCAGAGCTTTATTCTGTTCCTCCGACAGCAGAGTCTTATGGAAAAACAGAAGTAATGATTGGTAACTGGTTTGAAAAAAGAAAAAATAGAAAGAAAATAATTCTTGCATCAAAAGTTGCTGGACCAGGGTTAGATTGGATTAGGGATGGAAAAAATAGCTTTAACGAAGAAGGCATAAAAAAAGCAATAGATGGAAGTTTAAAAAGATTAAAGACAGACTACATTGATTTATATCAATTACACTGGCCGGAGAGATCAACTAACTGTTTTGGAAGAAGAGAATTTGTTTATAGAAAAGACGAACGAGAGTGGAATAATTTCGAGAACATTTTATTATCTTTAGAAAAATTTATTAAAAGTGGAAAAATCAGATATATTGGTATTTCTAATGAAACACCTTATGGTTTATCAAAGTATCTGGAGCTGTCCAAAAATAAAAATCTGCCACGAATGATGTCTGTGCAAAATCCTTACAGTTTAGTTAATAGAACTTATGAGGTAGGAATGTCAGAAATCTCCATTAGAGAAAAATGCGGACTTTTAGTTTACTATCCTTTAGCTGCTGGGGCATTATCTGGGAAATATAGAAATGGGCAAATGCCTAAGAACTCTAGATTGTCATTATTTGATGGTTGGGAGAGAATGATTAACCCGTTAGCTATGAAAGCTTATGAAGAATATTACAAATTAGCAAAAGAGTACGATCTAACAATGGTCCAACTAGCTCAAGCTTTTGTTAATTCTAGACCCTTTGTAACTAGCAATATTATCGGTGCAACAACAATGGATCAATTGAAAGAAAATATTGAATGCATTAAAATAGATCTTAATAAAGAAATACTGGATAAGATCGATATAATCCATAATAACAATCCAAATCCATCACCCTAATTCAAACCATTGAAATAGATAATTTTTAGTATAAAAATAAAACTATGCTTATTAAAAGAATCTTTTTAGTTACAATTTTGGTATTATTCGCAACCAATACTTTCGCGAATACCCCTAGATCAACTGGCAAATATAAAAATTGGGAAAGTTTTACAGTCGAAACCGACAAAGGAAAAGTATGTTTTGCTCAGACTGTGCCTACAAAAAGAGCCCCTTCATCAATTCAAAGAGGAAAGTCAAAACTTTTTGTTACATTTAGACCTTCAGAGAATATTAAAGATGAGGTAAGTTTAACCAGTGGACATGAATACAAATCATCTACAGTAGTGGCTAGCTCAGGAAAAAAAAGATATTCTTTTTTTTCTCAAAAGAATTTTGCATGGCTTCTCGATGATCAAGAGGAAAAAAACTTTATAAAGCTAATGAAGAGGGCTACTAATTTGATTATTAAAGCAAGAACTACTAAAGGTGCTGAAACTACAGATCATTATTCGATGATGGGATTCACTAAAGCCTACAATACCGCAAAAAAAACTTGCACATAAATGAAAAAAATTGTTTTAGCTTACTCAGGTGGGCTTGATACTTCGATAATTTTAAAATGGCTACAAGAAAACTATAGCGCTGAAATAATTGCGTACACATCAGATATTGGACAGGTAATGAATAAAAATAAGATAATAAAAAATGCTAAAAGATTAGGAGTAAAAAAAATTATAATTGAAAACCTTAAAAATACATTTGTTAGAGAATATGTTTATCCAATGTTGAGGGCTCATGCTGTCTATGAGGGCATATATTTATTAGGAACTTCAATAGCTAGACCTCTGATTGCAAAAAGGCAAATAGCTATCGCAAAAAAATATAATGCGTTTGCTGTTTCTCATGGTGCAACTGGTAAAGGAAATGATCAAGTAAGATTTGAACTTGGATATGCTTATTTTGGTAAAAATAAAATTAAAGTTATAGCACCTTGGAGAGAGTGGAGTTTGCAATCTAGAACAGACCTAATTAATTACGCAAAAAAAAATAATATTCCAATACCAAAAGATAAAAAAGGCGCTCCTCCATTTTCAGTGGACGACAACATTTTCCATACTTCGACAGAAGGTAAAATTTTAGAAAATCCAAGAAATTCTGCTCCAGAATTTATATTTCAAAGAACTGTATCTCCAGAAAAAGCTCCTAACAAAAAAACTAAGGTTAAAATATCATTTAAAAATGGTGATCCAATATCAGTAAATGGAAAAAAATTAAGCCCTGAGAAACTTTTAAATAAATTAAATATATTAGCTGGAAAAAATGGAATAGGTAGAGTCGATTTAGTCGAAAATAGATTTATAGGAATAAAATCAAGAGGAGTTTATGAAACTCCTGGTGGAACAATATTGCACTTAGCACACAGAGCAATCGAGTCTGTAACTCTAGATAAAGATACTGTGCATGCAAAAGAAAAAATAATGCCTGAATACGCAAAGTTAGTTTATAATGGATATTGGTACTCAAAGAAAAGAGTTAACTTACAAAAAATAGTAGATAAAAAAAGAAAATTTGTTTCTGGGGATATTGTTTTAAGTCTTTACAAGGGTAATGTTACAATTTTGTCCAGAAGAACTAAAAATAAAGCTTATTCAATGAAAAAGGTTTCTTTTGAAGAAAACAAATCATTTAATAAATCTAAAGTTGAAAAATTTATAAAATTTCACTCTAAACAGTTATACAAAAGTTAAAAGTCTGGTAAAGTTTTGCTAATGAATTCAACGATTCGAAATATTCAATTAGTAGCAGTAATATTTGTTCTGGCTGCTACAGTAATTGCTTTTTTTCTTGAAGTGAAAGAAATGTATATTAATAGAAACATAGAGCTTGCCGACCTTTTACTTTTATTTATTTATATTGAGGTAATTGGTTTAGTTAGATCTTATTGGGAAACTAGAGCTATAAGAATCTCTTATCCATTGGTAATAGCAATTACAGCACTTGCTCGATTTATAATTCTTCAGGACAAAGAGGGAGACCCAGAAAATTTAATATATATTTCTTCTGCAATTCTAATTGTTGCTTTAGCAACAGTCGTTATAAGGTTAAGAAATAGTAAATATTTGAAAATTGATAATTCTAAGTCAAACGAGCTTTAAAACAATTTAAAGTATTTTTCAATAAACAAGCAATAGTCATTGGACCCACTCCACCAGGAACAGGTGTGATCGCTTTAACTTTTCCTTTAATGTTTTCAAATTCTACATCTCCTACAATCTTATTTTCTAATTTATTAATTCCCACATCTATAACTATAGAATTTATTTTTACCCAATCTTTTTTAACTAAATTAGGTTTACCAGCCGATACGACTAAAATATCAGCTTTTAAACATTCATCTTTAATATTTTTTGTTTTTGAGTGTACTATTGTTACAGTGCAATTTTCTTTTAATAGCAATTGCGCCATTGGTTTTCCGTTTAAATTTGATCTACCAATTATAACCGCATGTTTTCCAGATAAATTTTTTTCGACTTTTTTAATTAACAACGAGCATCCTAGAGGTGTACATGGTATTATAGCATTATATCCAGATGCTAAATTTCCAACATTACTTGGGTGGAACCCATCAACATCTTTTAAGGGATTAATCAAATTGACTATTTTTTCTTTACTAATTTGTTGTGGAAGCGGGAGCTGGACTAAAATTCCAGAAACATCGTTATCTTTATTTAATTGATCTATTTTATTTAAAACTTCTTCTTCTTTAACATCCTTTGGATATCTGATCACCTTTGATTTTATACCTACTTCCTCAGATTTTTTTATTTTATTTTTTACATAAATTTCACTAGGTGCAAAATTTCCAATTAAAATTACATGTAAGCTTGGTACTTTATTAGTTTTTTCTTTAATTTGGCTAATTTCTCTTTTGATTTCATCTCTTAAAATTTTGGCTTCTTTTTTTCCATCTATAATCATAATTAAAATAATGTTGGAGCTAACATTTCAAATGCTAAATTTCTCAAAAAAATCAATCCAAGAATTAAAATTACCGGAGATATGTCTATTGATCCTAAGTTTGGAAGAAATCTTCGAATATAATTTAATGGTGGATTTGTTAACCTATATGAGATCTCTAAAATAGAGTAAACAAATCTATTTCCTGTATTTAAGATATTAAATGCAACGAGCCAGCTTATTACTACATGTATTATTAATACCCATATATAAAGATTAATAATGTTATCGAATAAAATTAAAATTGATTTCATTAATTTTTTTCCACATAAATTGAAGTGCTTGGAAAAGCAAATGAAGCTTTATTTTTTTCAACAATATCTTTAATTTCAATTGCCAATATATCTTTAACTTTCATCCACTCTAAGTATTGAGATGTTTTTGTAAAACATATTAATCTTAAGTCAATAGAGCTAGCTGCAAACTGTTCTACCTTAATAGTTAAAAAAGTATTTCCACTTTTTGAAAATAAATCGCTTTGATTAACGAATTTCTCAATTTCATCTTTAATTTTTTTGATTTGGTCACTAGTTGTTCTGTATTCCAATCCTATAACCCAATTAATTCTTCTATTTGTGGTTTTGGAATAATTAATCACCGCTTTTTCAGCGAATTGAAAATTAGGTATAGTAGCTAGAGATTTGTCAAATTTTCTTACTACTGTTGACCTGAAACCTATATTTTCAACTGTGCCCTCAATTATACCTTCTACGAAAATCCAATCACCAACTTTAAATCTTCTTTCAACTAATACTAAAATTCCAGAAATCAAATTTTTGAATAAATCCTGAGCTCCTAAAGCAACAGCTACGCCAAATAAACCTAAACCTGCAATAATTGGTCCAATTTTAATTCCCCAAAGTTCTAAAACTGCTGCGAGACCTAAAATAAAAATTAAAACTTTAATTGCATTAATTATCCAATTGATAAGATCTTTTGAAATTAAATCACCAACAGATTTAATAACAACTGAAAGCGGGCCGATAATTTGATGAAAAGTCCAAAATATTAAGATGGTTATTAAAGATCGATTTAATGTTTCTAAAAAATCTGCAGCTCGATTTTCAATGGATAGGTAGCTAGAAGCTACAAAAAAACCTAAAACTATTGGAAAAAATTTTGCAGGGCCTTCCATAGATTTAACCAGAGAATTATCAAAATTGTTTGTAGTTTTTGAAACGTATTTCTCTAGTCTTTTAATTACGAATTTTGAAAATATTCCTCTTAAAAAAAGAAATAGTACAAATATGCCAACAGCAATTATAATTTCTGAAATATTTATCCCAGAGATACCTGTTCTCCAAACATCTGAAAATAATTCTAAAAAGTTTTTCAATATTTCCATTAAGTCCCTATTTTTCTAATTTAATTAATTCTTCGCCAGGTTCAAATGTTTCTAATTTTTTCCAGTTAGCTTCTTTAAATACCTGCAAAACTTTATTACTTATACACATTACCCTTGATCCTGTCATCAAAGGATAGAGAGAATAATTTTTTGTAATTTCAATAAAACTCTCTGCACTTCGTGTTGAATAAACAAAAATTATGTCAGGAGGATGACTAGCAATTATCTTCTTATTTTCATCGTTAATATCTGTAATTTTATGAGAGGTATAATTGATAATTTTTTCAATATTCATACCTTCTTTATTTAATTCACTGTCAAGTTCAGAAGTTAAATTATCTCCACATAAATATGCGATTTTTGAATTTTTAGATATTCTATTTGAATTCATAATTAAATTTTTTAATGCGTTAACATTTCCCCCAGCTGAAATAGTATTTATATAACCTAATTTTCTTGCAATTTTTTCTGTAATTGAACCTACACAAAAAAATAATTTATTTTCGTCATTATTCATGACTTTTAAATTTCTTAAAGCATTTGCACTAGTCAAAATTATTGCATCATACTTCTTAAAATCAATGGTAACAGACTTAATTGAAGAAATTTTTAAAGTTGGCACATGTATTATCTTATGGCCTAAAGAAAAAAGTTTCCCCATTAAGTCTTCAGTATCTATAAGAGGTCTTGTTATTAAAATATTCATTTGTTTTTAAATTTTGAACCTGCCAACTCTAACAACTTTTGACCCGCGGTTTTACCAATTTTTAAAGCGTCATTAACTTTACCAGTAATATTGCAAGTAAATTTCTCTGTTCCATCATCAGAAAATAGCTCAGCTTTTAAAATTATATTTTGACCATTAATGACAGCTAACCCTCCAACAGCGGTATCACAATCTCCACCTATTGTTTTCAACAAGTTTCTCTCGGCTTTAGCACAGGTTGAAGTAATATTGTCATTAATTTTTTTTAAAATGCTTTGTACAAACATGTCATTTTTTCTGCATTGTACTGCAATTATTCCTTGGCCTAAAGCCGGCATCATTTGATCTGTTTCAAAAATCAAACTAATTTTTTTTTCTAAATTTAAACTTTTTACACCTGCGGCAGCTAATAAAATTCCATCCAATTTATTATCGGTAAATTTATTAATTCTCGTGTCGATATTTCCTCTCATGTTTACAAAAAGAAAATTTTTATTGATCCTTTTTAGTTGAAGTTCTCTTCTTCTTGAGCTTGATCCAATCTTGGTATTAACTTTTAATTTATTTAAATCTTTAATTTTTTCGCTAATAAGGGCTTCTCGAGGATCGTTTCTTTTTATGAACGCTCCTATCATTAAGTCTGGATGTTCTTCTGACTCCATATCCTTTAAAGAGTGAACTGCTATATCAATATTGTTTGTTAATAAATCTTCCTCTATTTCTTTACAAAAAAGTTTTTTTCCACCGATTTCCGACAGCTTTGTTTTATGATAAATATCTCCTGATGTTTTTATTGTTTTTACAGTGATGTTTTGCTCGCTAAAAATCTCATTATTGCTTAAAATTAGCTCTTTGACCTTGCTTACATAAGCTTGGGATAATTTACTTCCTCTTGCACCAATTGTAATTTTTTTCATTATTAGTTTATATATTCGATAGATGTATTTTATACTATTGTAAAATTTTGCATTAAATAATGAGTAAAAAAATTACTTTTTTAGGAATCGAAACAAGTTGCGATGAAACAGCAGCTGCTGTTATCAGGGAAAATGATATCGAAACAGCTGAAATTTTATCTAACGTAGTATCTAGTCAAATAGAGGAGCATAAAAAATTTGGCGGTGTAGTGCCTGAATTAGCAGCTAGAGCTCACCTTGAAAATATAGAATTTATAATTCAGCAAGCACTAAATGAAAGCAAGATTTCTCTAAAAGAAATAGATGGAATTGCTGCAACAGCTGGGCCAGGATTAATTGTTTGCTTGTCTGTTGGACTGAACATTGGAAAGTCAATTGCTGCTTTTTCTAACAAGCCTTTTGTAGGAGTAAATCATTTAGAAGGTCATGCGCTAAGCCCTGGCTTAGAGAGAAAAATTGAATTCCCATATTTACTTCTTTTAATCTCCGGTGGCCACACTCAATATCTGATTGTAAAAGATATTAATGAGTACGAACAATTGGGTACCACAATTGATGATGCTCTTGGAGAAGCATTTGATAAAACTGCAAAAATGTTAGACTTAGGATATCCTGGAGGTCCTGCAGTTGAAAAGTTCTCTAAACTGGGAGATAAGAATTATTTTATTTTACCTGAGCCAATTATTAATAAAGCTGGATGTAACCTTTCTTTTGCTGGACTGAAAACTGCAGTTTTGAGAGAGGCTAAGAAAATTGGAGAGGAAAAAAAATTAAAATGTAATTTAGCTGCGTCTTTTCAACATACAATTAATAAAATTTTATTTAAAAAAACTGAAATTGCTATCAAAGAATTTAAAAAAAAAACTAAAAAGAATAATTTGCATTTAGTAGTAGCTGGAGGTGTTGCTGCAAACAAGTCGATAAGAGACAATTTAAAGGACTTGTCAAAAAAAAATAATTGTGTTGTAATTTACCCTAATCAAAAATTTTGTGGTGACAATGCTTCGATGATCGCATGGGCAGGTATAAAAAGATTTAAGAAAAATTTAGTTGATAATTTGGATGTTGTAGCGAAATCAAGGTGGCCACTTGATGCAAATGCGCCTTACATGAAAGGCCCAGGTTTAAAATTATAATGCAATATTGGTTGCTAAAATCTGAACCTGACGTTTGGTCAATCAATCAACAGAAAAAAGCAGGCAAAAAAGGAGCGCAATGGGATGGTGTTAGAAATTATCAAGCAAGGAACAACCTAAAAAAAATGAGAACTGGTGATTTGTGTTTTTTTTATCATTCAAACATTGGCAAACAAATTGTAGGGGTCGTTAGTGTTATCAAAGAAGCTTTTGCTGATAGAACTGACAAAAAAGGAAGGTTTGTAGCTGTCCAGGTTAGGTTTGTTCAAGAATTTGACTCACCGATTTCCTTAGAAAAAATTAAAAAAAACAAGGCTATTTCTCATCTACCACTGATAAAGCAGAGCAGGTTATCTGTCATGCCAATAGACTATAAAAGCTGGAAAATTATATGTAAGATGGGTAAGATTAGGAAAATTTAATTGGGGAAATACGTGGCTAAAAAGAAAAAGAGAAAAAAATCAAAAAAATCTAGGAAAAAAACTAGAAAATCTAGAAAAACAAAAAAAAGATTCAAAAAAACAAAAAAAATTAAGAGAAGGTCTAAAAAAGTAACAAGAAGAAGACCCAAGAAAAAACGTCAGAGTTTAAAAACACTAAATCAATCTAAAGATAGCGATGGTAACACAATCGTGAAGGTTTCTGATAATTGGGCAAACCAAGCATACGTAAATGAGTCAAAATACAAAAAAAAATACAAACTCTCTATTAAAGAAAATGAGAAATTTTGGGCAAAAGAAGGAAAAAGAATTTCATGGATAAAAAAATATACGAAAATAAAAGATGTTAAATACAGTAAAGAAGAGGTCAGAATAAAATGGTACTATGACGGTACGTTAAATGCTTCAGCTAATTGTATTGATCGTCATCTCAAAAAGAATGCGAAAAAAACTGCAATTATTTGGGTTGGAGATGATCCTGCAGACTCTAAAAAAATTTCATACAAAGAATTGCATCAAAACGTCTGTAAAGTTGCTAATGGTTTGAAGAGTATTGGAGTGCAAAAAGGTGACAGAGTTACAATTTATCTAACAATGATACCTGAGTTGGCCTACGTTATGCTTGCTTGTGCTAGAATTGGGGCTGTTCACTCAATTATATTTGGTGGATTTTCTCCAGACTCGATAGCTACAAGAATTAACGATTGTGAGTCTGATTATCTTATTACAGCTGATGAAGGTGTGAGGGGAGGAAAAATAATTCCATTGAAAAAAATTGCTGATGAAGCATTAACTCAATGTCCAGATATTAAAAAGTGTGTTGTTGTACAAAGAACTGGCAACCAAGTAGACTGGAATAATGAAAGAGATGTTTCTTATAAAGAAATGGTCGCTTCAGCTTCAAATAAATGTGATCCGGAAGAAATGAACGCTGAAGATCCATTATTTATTCTTTACACATCAGGATCGACGGGAAAACCCAAAGGAGTACTTCACACTACAGGTGGTTACATGGTTTATGCTTCAATGACTCACCAATATATTTTTGATTATAAAAGTAACGATATTTACTGGTGTACTGCAGATATTGGATGGGTAACAGGACACAGCTACATAATATATGGGCCTTTAGCTAATGGGGCAACAACGATAATGTTTGAAGGTGTGCCGAATTACCCTGATAGTTCTCGTTGGTGGCAAATCGTTGACAAATACAAAGTAAATATTTTTTATACAGCTCCAACAGCAATAAGGGCTTTGATGAGAGAAGGTGAAAAACCTGTTAAAAAAACTAGCAGAAAAACATTAAAATTACTTGGAACTGTTGGTGAGCCTATAAATCCAGAGGCTTGGATGTGGTATTATAAAACGATAGGTGAGTCTAGGTGCCCAATAGTCGACACTTGGTGGCAGACTGAAACAGGAGGAATACTAATTTCTCCTCAACCAGGGGCTATAGATTTAAAACCAGGTTCAGCTACAAAACCTTTTTATGGAATTAAACCACTTTTAGTCAATCAAGATGGCAAAGTGATTAAAGGTGAAGGAAAAGGACGGCTATGTATGGCCAGTTCATGGCCAGGTCAAATGAGGACTGTTTACGGTGACCATCAAAGATTTATTGATACATATTTTTCTCAATTTGATGGGAAATATTTTACAGGTGATGGATGTAGAAGAGATAAAGATGGGTATTATTGGATTACAG
>MDSV01137415.1_pt1 | contig 18157 bp, 21 predicted proteins | sample 810851 | NCBI WGS metagenome assembly MDSV01 (sample SAMN05326640, study PRJNA326480) | marine metagenome | isolation source: seawater | place: Atlantic Ocean: North East | collected 2012 | reverse complement strand
GTAGAGCCACTTGGAGAAGCTGTGGGTATCATTACAGATTGACCACTAGCGAAAATCTGTTGACCAGAAGCTGCTGTTAATGTTGTATTACCATCAACGTCAAAAATTATTCTTTCATTGTTTGGTTCAAACGCTCCATTAGCTCCTATAATATTTGTAGTCTCTTTACCTTGATAGAATTTGACAGGCACACCTGACTCTCTACTGCCAATTAAAATTGTGTCTCGTAAACCTGTCTGAGCAACGCCGCTATTGCAATATTGTGCGCTGAAAACATTAACATTATCTTGATTACGAACTAAAAATCCTGCAAAGCTATAATCTAAATCTGTCTGTGACAGTATTGTTCCTTCGCTATTTGTTGCGTGTATATGAAATTTAGTTAGTGGGGTGTTTGTACCAACACCGACCCTGTCTGTACTAGCATCAGCATAAATCAAATTACTATCACTATCGCCTTTTACCTGAAAATCAATATTATTTTCATTAGCGTTTATAATATTAATACTACCAGATGCTACAAAACCATCTATAGACGTATCAAGACCACTATTGACAGGACTTAAGGAGCTCCAGGGAGTAGTTCCATCTCCTACCTTTAAAATATTATTGACCGAATCAAATCCTGGTTCACCAGCAGCAAGCACGGCGCCATTTGGGTTATTTATAGCAAGCCATTCTGTCTGATTGCCTCTACGGAAGCGTATTAAGCTGTCTCTGGCCATTTATTTAATTCCACGTAAATTTACTCTATAAAATATTATGGGGTTCCACCATCGATTGTAATACCACTAATATTAGTTAGCGTTTCTCCTAGATTAACAGAGGTTGTTCCTAGCGTAACAAAGCCATTAGAAACAGTATCAGCATTGCCTGTTAGATCTCCAATATAATTTCCTGTAGTATGTATATTGCCACCAGTAAATTCCCATCTATTATTTGAATCATTCCATAATAGACTTTGATGATCTACTCCGTCATAAACACGAAAACCACCAACACTTAATCCGCTGGTATTAACAGTAATAATATTATCTCCAATATTAACTTCTGTACTATTTACTGTAGTGGTTGTGCCATGTACAGTTAAATCTCCACCTAAAGTCATATTATTGATATTAGCAATATTCCTGCTACTATCTAGAACCAACGCTTTACTAGCTTCTGCTGTACCAGCAGAGGATAAATCTAAATAATTAATCTCAGCAGCTGTACTAGTAACTCCATTAATTTGATCAGGTTCTATTCCACTAACTGCTATACTTAACGTCCCAGCAGTATCATCATACGCTGTACTAATACCACTAACTCCTACAGCTAATCCATTAACTATATCTTCAACTTCATCTTCAGTCAATCCTATGTATGCTAATGAAGCCCATGAGGTAGTTCCATCACCAACTTTTAACTTTTTAAGAGTGCTATCTAGACCTAATCCCCCAGCCGATAAAACAGGACCATTCGGGCTATTAACAGCTGTCCACTCACTTGTGGTACCTCTTCTTAATCTAATAGTTGTATTAACGGGCATGATTTACTTTCTTAACTATGGAGTTCCACAATCTATAGTATAACTATCTATATAATTACTAATAAAGCTGTTTAATCCTACAACATCATTAGCATTAGCAGTCTGTATAACCTCTTTGATTACTTCAACATTATTTGCACTAGAAAGCTCTACTGTTACAGAATTACTTGATGATGCAGTAGATGTCTCAATTTGTACGGTATAGGAGTCGTTATTAATTTCAATAGTCTTATCACTCATTATGTGCAATCCAATGCTGTGCTAGATTTACTAAATCGTTTGTTGACAGTAACAGTACCATATAAAAGCCTAGTAGTAAATTTACCACCACCAGACCCACTGGCATAATGGTCTGTATCAGATTGTAATTCTAAATCATATTTAGCATTTGTAAAATCAAAAGCATTAGTTATGCTTGAGGGAAATTCTAGAGTTAGTTTTCCAGCAGCTCCATCCAGTGTGAATTTATAAAGAGTATAATCAACATTGGTAGTAGAGTATATTGATACAGTGTTGGTGTTGGTTTTCCATGTTAGTCTACCACACCAATTGCTGATATCTATAACTGCGCCGTTGCTGTCCTTATATATCCACGATACTCTAAATGAAGATCCTTGTTCTATCTCAAAATCATATTGTGCTGCGCTCATAGACACCTCTATAGAATGCTTAGTGCGTTACTACGTATTTATGTATACACTATAAAAGCAAAAAGGGCCAGCTAAACGCTAGCCCTTTTCTTTGAAAAAGTTAACAAGCAATAAACTTATTATAGAGAACCGAGGAGAACTCTACGATTATCTAGAACGGCGAAGCCAACTTCTGCCCATCCGTAGAAGCCTGCTCTCTTCTGACGATGAAGTGTTTCATCTTCGAAGATTTGAACTTCTTGACGTACTGGCATGATGAAGCTGTCATTCTTTCTAAGATCAAGACCAACAACAACTTCGGTATCACTACCTCCCATTGTTGCGTTTAAAGTATCGGTGTAGTAGTTTTGATACTCTTGACCGACACCCAATTCGTCAAGATCATGAAGATTAACACCGAAAACTCTATTGACACTACCATCGGCAGCGGTATAGATTTCTCTACGTGTAATTTCATCAACCTGATCAACATTCCAGTTTCTGAGATCTTCCATAGCTTCAGGAGAAACATATAGATCTGTTAACTGGCCTCTGTTATTCGAAGCTGAGTTCCCGCCACCATTACGACGCATGACAGTCTTCATAAGACTAACAAGACGCTTTGTGAACTGACCAGCGTCAGCATCACTGTCGAAGGTTACGATATTACGATCAACACCGGCAGCAAGCAATGTATGCCAGCCATCGTCATTCATCTTCTTGGTGAACTGGCTTTCGAGAACTTCCATGGCACGACCAACGACATCCCAACGGGCGTCACGAGCATACTTTAAAAGATAATCGATGCTAGCACCAACGTCATAAGTAGGAACCATGACGTAATCGCCTTCAACATGACGTTCTGGAATACGTCCATGATTAGGGATTGTATAAGCAACGAAATCTCTTTCGGAGCCTGGTGAAAGGAAATCAAGTGGAAATTCTGGAGTAGCACCAGGAGCAAGATTAATTGCTTCAAAGATACCTTCAAGAATATCACCACTTACAACACCTTGTCTGAGCGGAAGCTCAAGAGCTTTAGCAAATTCGGCGTTAGCGTTTAAGGATTCTTCTCTGTTAGCAGAACCAGAACGTTTTAAAAGCTCTGTTAGTTCAGGAGAAGGAGTAAACTTTTTGACATTTTCTTCTGACATTTTTTATTTCTCCGTTTGTAGGTTATTGAATTAGACGATGTTGATTGCAACTTTTGCAAAACCATCAGCATCTTTAGAGCTTAAAAACGTACCAATCTTAACTGTTCCGGTTGCTTGTGAATCACTGATTTGACCACTATTAGCGGTATAGGCAGCGTCACCAGCAGTCGGAGTTCCACTGATATCATCAGTAGTCACTTGACCAACTCTTAAGAGAGCAACTTTACTACCAAGAGACACTTCGTCTTTATGGAAGTTAATGTGCTGTCTGGTTAAATCAATATCAACCACATCATTTAATAGAACACCTACAGGTGCTACACCACTTGCATCAGCATTGTAAGCAACAACAGCAGCGCTGTTATCCATTGCTACACCACTAGCGCCAGTGACCATGCCTGCTACACCACCTCTGGTTTCAGCAGTATTCATGAAAAATGAAAGATCTACTAACGTTTCGATACGATCAGGTTTTAGGGCCATTTTATTTCTCCGTTTTAATAGGTTTATTTCTTGCCTAGTCTATGAAACACAAAATCTACCAGAGCTGCTCTAGTACTTTCAGCTTCTGATTCTTCTTCACCACCAACTGCCAAAGTCACTTCTTCTTCAACTTCAACTTCATCAAGAATTTCTGATGCTTCGGAAGTGCCTTCTTCGCTATCTGTAGCTTCTTCTGTAGTTTCTTCAGTGTCAGATTCAGAGCTTTCTGTTGTTTCAGCAACCGGCTCCTCTGCAGACTCTTGATTTTGTGTTGAAACTTTACTTAACGTTGCTACAATACTTTCAAATTGTTCATCTGATAAAGATTCGAACTGCTTAGTGGTTGCATCGGCATCTTCTTCAGATAAACCAGCTTCTACTAAACTGCCCATTCTCTTCTTGTACATTTCAGCCATCATTCTTTCTTCTTCTTTTTCTCTATATGTGGCTAGTAACTCTTCTTTTTCTGCTAACTTCTTTTCGTACATAGCAGAAATTTCTTCTTCTTTGTTCTTCATCTCTGCGCAATGATCTGCTACAAGCTTTTCTGTAGCTTCCTTGAGCTTCTCTTCATGACTAGCTTCAAGCTCTGTTGTTGCGCCTGCATGATCAGCTTCGATCTTTACTTTCATTTCTTCACAAGTCTTAGCTGCTTCAGCCTGAGCTGCTTCATGCTCTTGAGTGGCCGATTCTGCGGCTGAAGCTGTTTCTTGAATTTGTTTTTCAAGAGCTTCTACCTTCTCAGTAAGTTCTTTATTAACAGTTTCGAGTTCAGAGGGTTGCTCTGTTGCTGTTGCATTTTCGGCCATAATATCGTTCTCCGTATAATGTGAATCGGTTTGATTATCAAATACACCTATTTTTTTATTTTCTTCATTTTTTTCTGTATCAATATTGTTCTTTGTAAATATTATACTATCAGCATTTGCTGGTTTGTCAACAAACCCTTTTCCGCTAAAAGTTATATTTCTAAGAACTCTACCAATTTTATGATTCTCAAATTCTCCCTTACCCCCATAACTTCTGAGGTATTTAGTCAAATAAGCAGTATCATAATTTCTATTTAAAACCTTGTATTCTCCAGTACTTTGATTAATTAATCCATAATCAAAATCACTGAAAAAACACTCCATACTAACATACTTAGTACCATCTTCAATTTCTTTAATTAGTTGTTGGCTTCTAGCTTTTAATTCAGGATCTGTAAATGCTTTGTAAACTACAGAAGCAGTCATGATATGAAATTTATCAGGCAGATCACTAACTTTAGTATCTTCTGGTAAAACCTCACCTGATTCATCAACAGGCCAGTTAGAAACAATATGACCAATTATTGTATTTTCATCATGTTCTAAGTTTGTTGGTTTGTCTTCAGGAGTATTTTTTGCTGCCCATACTTCCGCCTTATCAAATATGTCGTCATTTTTATTCCAGTTACTGCTAACCAGAATCGACTGAACATAATATAAATCCTTATCAGAATATGCTGCTACGCTTTTTGTTTTTTTATTCCCAATGCTTTCTACATTTGTAGGCTCAATACAAGTAGCATAGGAAATAGAACCTTTGCAAAGCATTTCTACAGAAATACCATCTTCTTTTTCTTGATCGTATATAACCATTATTGTTTCTCCGGAGTTGAACCAATTTCTCTATACACCAAACTATAAAATATAGCTTTAGCCTGCTTTTGATCATCAATAGACATTTCGCTGTTTATCTTGGCCTGTAAATCATATTGCCACTTTTTATACAATGACATAGAGGAGTTAATATTTGGAGTATTAATTTTCGACAAGCATTCCTTAACTAGTTCACTACTAATCTTAGTATAAGGATCAATCGAAAACAGTACTTTTGTTTTAATACTATCTAATTCTTCATATTCTTGACTAGACAAACTTCTAAGATTTTTCTTTTTATAAAACTGCAAAAGTATAGGATTTAAAGACTTAGCAATTTCATCTTGAGCTTTTGTAGCCCATAACATCAAGCCAGCACCTGTCTGTGGTCTAAATGTTTTTTCTTTGCGTTTTTCAGAATCTTTTGAATTTTTAGGTCTGCCCTGTCCAGGAACTCCAGTAACCGCAGGTTCTTTTTTAGGAGTAAGTTCTTCCTTTATCTCTACTATATTCTTTTCCCCTTCTTTCTTAGGAAGTAAGTCTAATCCTACTTCGCTTGGGGTGGCTAAACCTAATTGTAAAGCAATCTTCTTCAAGGAGGAATCAAACGTATTATCTGAAAACGGTCCAGTTTTTTGTGGCATCTTTTTATTCTTACGAGACTTACTTTCTCTTTTTACTCTAGTCTTTTCCATGTCATCACTAAATCCAAAACGGGTTTTAAGAACCTCTTCAGAAATTATATTTCTATCAGCAAGCTGAATCAATAGTGACTTTTCTGACTCTTCATTACTTAAATCCATTTTATCAAATTCTATAGTAGCTGGAGATGAAAATCCCATAGCCTTTTGTACAATACGAATTTCATTTTCCCAAAATTTTGCTAAAACATCTCTTCCATATTGTAGTCTTTGAGTTAATGTTTTTAAACTAATAAAGTTATTAGTAGTACCTGCTGCGCCATATGTTCCAGTAAGAGTTGGAGGAATACCTAGTCCAGCATATACGCTGTTAAGATGAGGAGTATATTTACCCTCCCCTAAAAATTGATGAACACTAGTTCTGCTTTCTAGTAATTCAATATCTGGACCCCAAACTAAATCCATTGTTCCTCCACCAACATTATTTCCAAGAATCTGCGCTAATTTAGCCGTAGCGCTTTTAGTAGGAGCAATTCTATGTTCTAAATTACCCAACTTAAAAATACGAATATTGGAAATGGCTCCATCTAAAGCTGCCATATCTGCTAGCTTTAATTTCTCAATAACTGTAATGTCATCCATGATTGCATATATCATAGGATAAGCCCAGCTCTGCCAATCATCTTTTTTGTAATGATATACCAAAGTAGTTTCTGGATCTAAAGGATATTTTTGTTTAGCTTTAGCTGCTTGAATAATGGCTTGAGGTAAATTACTAACTATTTCTTTCGCGCTTTCCGTTTTAGGATTATTAATCATCTTTCTTAAAGAAGCTGGAAGCGTTAATTCATATTTTTTATTTCTGACAAATGAAGCGGCTGCTCCACCAGAAACATCCACATACATAGGATCTATGAATGTATAAATCCAAGGAATTTCTCTGGCCTTTACTTCAGAATCTAAAGATAAAAGATTAATATCTGCTGATGCGTTGGCAGCATACATTTGTTGGATAGATTTAGTACTTAATTTTCCAGCCTGTCTATTTATGACAATATTGCCACTCTTATACAGGTTATTTAAAAATCTCTCACTTCTATCTTTGCCATTAATTCTTCTAAACCACTCCTGATAAAATCTTTCTGTTTTCTTTACTTTATGAACAAGTCTAATCCCCTGACTTGCAAAATCTCCCATAAGATCAATAACGTTTTTGACTAAACCCACCCTTTGATAAATATCATCGGTTTTACCTAAAATGTTTTTAATCTTCGTAGGAACTTTTTCGTGTTCCCTAAAATAGTCATAATCACTACGAGTTAAACCAGGTCTACCATCTGTTGATGTATCTAGTCCAGAGAAGTCTGAACGAAATCTACCAGCCTTAGCAGAATGAACCATGCCATATTCTTCTAAAGCTTCGCCAGAAGCTTTCATAGCTTTTTCTCTGCTAGTAGCGTCGTTATCCCAGAAAACATACGCTTCCTCTGGTTCAGGTTTAGCGTCTTTGATTACGTCGTTCTGATTTTTGTCTTTGTCTGTCATAATTTATTATAATAAGATTCTAATGGTATTGCAATACGATTGATTATTTTCTATATACACCAAGATAAATATCTTCGCTATTTACTGACGAAGTAAACCATTCTGGTCCTTTATACATATCTCCACTTTGCTTGCCTATATCTCTAAGATTTCCTCCAATATTATCAAACTTAGGAGTATTTTCTGGACGCTTAACAGTTCTAGACATCATATTAGCTATTAATAAAGAACTGTATCTATCTTTTCTTAGTCTTCCCTTCTTACCATTTTGCAGCTTAACTTCTGGAGTATCCCATCTATCTCTAGCATTAGGTCCTGTACTAGTTTGTGTCATTACTATGGTAGTTAATTCATTTTTTAATTCTTCTATCTCTAAAATACAGTCGCTAGTATTATCATATAAGTTCTCTAGAGAAGAGTCAATAACATTTGTGCCTTCTTTTTCCAAAGCTAAGCCTAATGTTAAGTTATCAAATCTAGGAAATAATAGAACTTTATCTTCTAAGTCTTTTCTTAATCCGTGATTGGCTTGTGCTATCCAATCAGCCTTGGCAAACTGTACCATATCTAAAATATGCAAACCTGCTTGATCGTCCGTGTCTTTTCTTTTCTTTGGGTCTATAATGGGTAGTATTAAATTTTCTCCATCTTGTAGATTGTTGGGATCGTGCAAAGCTTCTTCTATAGCAATTCCTCCTCCTTGAGCATCTAATCCTATCAGTGTGGCTGGAAAAACTTTCATTAGATTACGTATCTTCCTAGCACAAAAACTATAGTAGTCATATTCTTCTACTAACCCTGTTTTTTGTCGATCTTTAAAATTTACCCTATTGGTAGTCCATACATAAACTATTCGGCTGTGTGTGGGATGAATCTCTAATACCACAATACTGAAATTATCTTTTTCCGACGCTGGGTCAATTCCATATACATATTGCCTATCTGATTTTCCTTGCGTGACTGCATCGAAAACTATTTTTTCTTCATTAATCGTTATAGGGTTTTCATCATTTGCAACACATGCTTCTATCAAACTTCTTTTAAAGAATCCGTCACTATCACTTACAAAACAAGCAGCATACTCCATATTATATATTCCTGTATGAATAGTAGCCTTGGCTCTTGCAACTTGTTTGTCGTCCATAAACCCCTTAGGTATCAGCTCGTACGGCACTCTAATAATACTATAGTCTCTCCAGTTAAAATTTTCAGGGACTTCCCCCTTAAAAATTTCTTCCAGTTTATGCGTATCTCCACCTGTTTCAATGATAGATTTGTACCTTTTCCAATACTGGGCAAAATGCTTAAAACCATAATCTGCTGTTCCTGTGATAATAGCTTGATTGCTTTTTGTATTCGATAGATTTTCAAGATCTTCATTCCAAACTCCAGCTTCTATCATAGCTTTCTTTTTGGCTTGAAATTTTACATTCTCAATAGGAGTAGCACTAACAGCAGCAAAACCAGCAACAACAGTCTCATAAATATCAGGAGATATAGAAGCAAATTCGTCAGCAATAATAATATGTGCTCTTAGACCTCTGATTTTACTACCGTCACCCATAGGTACAGCAATAGTCCAACTGTCTCCTAATCTAATAGTACATCTGTCTACGTCTCTTCTAGGGCCATCTTCATTACCGCTAAAAATACTACGAAGTATTGGGCTATTTCTCCATATCGTTTCCATGTACTCAAATATAATTTTACTCTGTCTAAAAGCAGCACCAACTACTACGATCTTAGTACCAGGATTAAATGTACATTTTAATATACAATAGAGACTCATTAAAAAAGACTTACCAAATCCACGACTAGCTACAAACATAGGAAATGGACGAAGCCAGAATTCTTGCAAGATTGCAACCTGAATAGGATGAAGCTGAATATTAAATAATAACTTAACAGTAGAAGCTAAATAATCAGGATCTCTAACCAATCTCATGAGATGCACATCTGGTTTCTCTATATCATCCTTGGTCCTATTGATCATAGGATTATGGTCTATCTTGATTTGATCAAGATTGCCTAGACCTAACCACGCATCATCATAAGTTGAATTATCAGCCATTCTTTTGTTCTTTAGCTAGTAATCTACGAGATCTATTAATAGCTCTTTGAACCATTAACTTAGCAACAGATCTAATAAAAGGAAGTTTTCTTTTATCACTTTCTTCCTGTAACCAATTTAAAATGGTACCCATATTTTCTTCGCACCATTCTGGACCGTTAGTATTCATTTCAATTGCATGTCGTCTACAACTACAATTGGGAGTACTCTTAATACCCATAGCACTAATCATTCCAGATAAAATAGATCCTGCACCATTTGGTACAGATTCTAGTGTGGGAGGAAACAACCCTTCTAGAAAAGATTTGGGATCAGGTCCAATCATTTCTCTGACCTTTTGGCTCATTGCAGACAAAGACCTATTATCTCCCAGAGCATCATAATCTTCACCCCCATAAAGGGTTAGATGATTTTGAAACCCCTGAATCTGAGCACCTAATATTTTATTAGATTCTTGGTCATAAAATACCACAGACAAATCTTGGGCTATGAATGGTTCTGGTGTTACCACCTTGTTAGTCCTCTGGTCAGTGTATGCTGGTCGTTGTATACTAACCGGATTTTCAAGTCTTATCATTATCACTTCTCCTGTTTTTATCTATATAGTAAACCCTTTTAAAAATTTGTTCTGCTAGGTGTTCAGCATTTCTGTGATTGTCACATAGCAGTACATTAATATTATAATTCAAATTTAACTCAAGTAAATTCTTAATTATATAATTCGGTCGAATTTTGATTTTATTCCACATCCTCTTAGGAATATTAGAACCTATGGGGTAATTTAATATATCTGTCAGGCCAAACTCTAGTAATATAAAAGGAAATTCAATTTCAGATAATCTTCCTACCCAATCTTTAAATCGTTTTTCTGTTATGTTATTAGCAAATTCATTTACGCTTTTTTTGCGTTCTATAGTCACTATTTTTTCTAATCCCTCAACAGTATAGTCTCCGGTATCTACCTTGCTAACTGCCGTAGCGTAGTGTTTAAAATGCCAGGGTTGTTGCTCTCTAGTGTCAACTATTATTTTAAATTCATTTTCTTCCATGGTTGTCGGCTACTATTTTAAAGAAAACAGCTTCATAAAGATGTTCTACACCTTTAATCATGTCGTGGTGAGCTCTACATAATGTTATTCCATTATTAGTATCATATCTTAAGCCAGGACACTGTGCCCAGGTTTTTATGTGGTGAACGTTTAACTTCTTCTTACTATTACATCCATGCCATTGGCATTTTCTTTTGTCCCTTGCTAAAACTTTTCTACGAAAATCTTTATACAAAGGATCTTGAAAGTTTCTCATCGCTATACAGCCTAATGTCTGATGTTACCATTTCTTTAACTAATTTATTAAATGTTATCTGTGGGGTCCAACCTAATTCTTTTTTGGCTTTACTTGCATCACCCAGCAAATAATCTACTTCTGCTGGACGATATAGGTCAGGATCTATCTCTAGATGGTCTTGATAATTTAACCCTACAGAATCAAAAGATGCTTGCAAGAAATCTTTAACGCTATGCGTCTCACCTGTTGCTATTACATAATCTTGAGCTTTTTCTTGATTTAACATCATCCTCATGGCTTCTACGTGGTCTTTAGCGTGTCCCCAATCTCTACAAGAGTCTATATTACCAAGTTTCAATTTACCATCTACTTTTCCGTTAATTAACTGACCTATATATTTAGTAATTTTTCTAGTTACAAAATTTTCACCTCGTTTCGGACTTTCATGATTAAATAAAATTCCACTACAGGCGTATAGGCCATAACTTTCTCTATATAGTTTTACCATTTGATGTGCAGCAACTTTAGCTACAGCATAAGGACTTTGTGGAGAAAAATCGGTATTCTCGTTCTGATACTTTTTGTCATCTTTTAATGTATAATTAGAACCAAACATTTCGCTAGTACTAGCTTGATAGAATTTAATCGATGTGAAAGTATTTCTAATTGCCTCCAATATATTTACGACACCATAAGTATTAATACAAAAAGTTGTACTTGGTTGATTAAAACTAGTTCCTACATGACTTTGTGCTGCTAAATTATAAAATTCATCAGGCTCGTGCTTCAATATGGCATTGGTGATACTAGAAGGATCAGTCAAATCAAATTCTTGTAATTCGAAGAAAGGATGTCCTATTAAATCTTGTATTCTTGTGAAGTTGTTAGTACTGCTACGGCGATGTAAGCCTACTACATAATATCCTCTAGATAATAAGGAATTAGACAAATAGCTTCCATCTTGACCCGTAATACCTGTGACACATGCGACTTTATTCATTATTTGATACATCCTCTGGAGTTAAGAAAGGTCTGTCCACAACACCATCTTCATATTCGTGATATTCTACTAATTCTTGTCTTGATTTTTCCGTAGCGTGTTTTAAGATTTCCATTTCCTTGCCTTCTCTTTCACGAATCTGCTCATCTTCTAACATTCGGATTAATCCTATCCAGCTACTTTTGCCATCTTCAATTCTTTTGATTCTTTGTTCTCTGGTTGCTTTAAGGTCTTTACTGATCTTTTGTTGCTCGTTTAAAAGTTTTGTATATTCGTTTGTATAATTAGCTATACTGTTTCTAGCAAAACTTAATTGTGTCTCTAGATTCGTCAATCTTGGGATATCTCTTTGGTCTTCCGGTAAAGAATATTCGTCATCTACTCTTTTTTGTAATTTTTCGGTTTCCTTAATATGCCTTTTACGTTCTTTCATGCTTCTGTTAATTAAAATATCTATTGTAATAAACTGCTTAATCTGTAATTCCTCTGCTGGTAAAACATCTTCTCTAAACTGTTTTATTAAGTTTATCCAGGTGTTTTCAAAATATTCTAATTCCCCACTAGATTCATCGAATTGTTTCTTAATTTCGTTCCAGAAAGACTTAGCATGTAGCTTTTGTCTAATGGTTTCATAATCCTTAGCATCTTCCGAATTGGCAAATATATTATTCTCTTCAATATATCTTTTAATCGGTGCTGTACTTCTATTTAGGTGCTCCGACATAGAATCTATATCTAGAATACCATAATTGTCCCTAATAAACTTTTCTTCTTCTAGGCTTAATTTCCCTCGTTTTTTTGGAGATTTATTCATAATGTCATCTTTGATTGTAGTCGTTTAATAATGTTAATATGTGTGCTTTAAGCTTATCAAACTTATCTTTATTCACTTTCGTTCCGTGCTTTAATTTTAAATAAGACTCTCTAAATTCCGACTCTATATTCGCATCCAAAAACTCAACTATCTCCTTATCTCCTGCAACATCTGAACCAAACTTACTAGAAAAATACTCTTGATCGTTTTCTATATAAGACGGTTGCATAATGTTCTTTTTATTTTCGTTCCTTTTAAACCAATTATTATATAGATGACAATCTATTTTGTTAGTAAATTCTAAACATCCACTTTTACTATTCTCTAAGTTTTTATCATGAAACTTGCAGCCTATACAAGGACTATCCGGACGCTGATAATTGTTTCTTTTGAAATTAAATAATCTATTCCGCACGTGAGTCCATAAGAAGTTTTCTAATGGCCTTTTGCCATCATATCGATCTAAAGCCTCTAGTGCAAAAATAGATGCTTGTTGTTTCATATCCTCTGTGCTATGATAACCAAAACGAAACTTGTGAATAAGCTTCTTCGTAATCTTATCTAGTACTTCTAAAAATTCAGATTCAAGAACTTTTGGTCTCTTATTTACTTTTTTCTTTTTAGGTGCTAGTTTCTTACGGGTCGCTTTTTTCTTGGTTTGTTTGACTGGGCTCTTCTTCGTCTTGCTCTTCTTGGTTTTCTTTTTGCTTGTTTTCTTCTTTTTCTTGGTCATGTAATAATTCATCTATGGATTTACAATGTTCAGGCTCAAGCTCAGGATGTAATTCTAAGTCTTCTGAAGCCGTTACTTTTAAAGTTGAAGAAACTAATTTAGGTCTGTTCATGATTTTCCTTGCATAAAAAAATAATTTCTCTATGATAATAGTAGATAAACGGCCAATTAAGTCAAGTCAAGGTAGAAATATGGTATATAAAAAATGGTCCGATAGCGAGCTATCTTATATAAAACACCATTATCTAAAATATTCTGATAAAATTATTGCTAAAAACCTAAGCGAAATGACTGGACAGCAAATTACTTCTAGCATGGTAAGAAGGCAAAGACGCAATCTAAAGATAGAAAAGTCTAAAGGAAGACCTAAAATGAAAAGGAACATAGAATGAATAATATGGTATTATTAACAGGAGGTAATGGCTTTTTAGGCTCTAACGTAGCTAAAGAACTCATTGATTCTGGATATAAAGTATTTATTCCTAGGAGTGGGCAATTTGATTTGAGAAAAAAGTCTAATGTAGAAAATCTATTTAGTGTTATTCAACCCAATATTATTGTTCATTTAGCAGCAAAGGTGGGTGGAATTGGTGCTAATAAAGAAAATCCAGGGTCTTTTTTCTATGATAATATTATGATGGGTGTTAATCTAGTAGAATGTAGTAGAGAGTATAAGGTAGACAAATTTGTTCATGTAGGGACTGTGTGTAGTTATCCTAAGAACTGTTCTGTTCCTTTTAAAGAAGATGATTTGTGGAATGGATTTCCAGAAGAGACCAACGCTCCTTATGGTATAGCCAAAAAAGCAATTATTACTATGTTGGAGGGATATAAGCAACAATACGGATTAAATAGTAATGTGTTGCTTCCTGTGAATCTATATGGTCCTGGGGATAATTTTGATGAAAATACTAGTCATGTTATCCCAGCCATTATTAAGAAGGTTAGGGATGCTCAGATAAAAGGGGAAAATGAGATAGTTTGTTGGGGAAGTGGAAAAGCTAGTAGGGAATTTTTATATGTAAAGGATGCTGCTAAGGGTATATGTGCATCTGTTAATAGTGATTTTAATGATCCATTGCCTATTAATTTGGGGGGTGGTGGAGAGATTACTATAAAAAGATTAGTTACCATTATATGTGAACATATGAGTTTTGCAGGAAAAGTGATATGGGATGATAGTAAACCAGATGGACAAATGAGAAGGTGTTTGGATGTTTCTCGGTGTAAAGATTTGTTGAATTGGGAAGCGAATACAGATTTTATTACGGGAATTAGAGAGACAATTGGATGGTATAAGACACATCAGTAGGAGAGAATATGTGTGGGATAATAGCATATAAAGGTGGTGGTAGTGCTATATTAAAAACTATCTTAGCGATGGAAAAACTAGAATACAGAGGGTATGATAGTACTGGTATAGCATATATAGAAGATAAGTCAATTAAGTTAGCAAAACAGGCTGGATGCGTTTCTGATTTAATGCATAAAGTTACATTAAGACCTGGTTCTAGATTGTGTATTGGTCATACTCGTTGGGCTACTCACGGTGGACCTTCTAAAAGAAATGCTCATCCTCATTTGACCAAAGATAACAGATTAGCTATAGTTCATAATGGTATTATAGAAAATTATGTTACTTTGAAGAAAGAGTTGAAGGATAAAGGGTATGATTTTCTCTCAGAAACAGATACAGAGATTTTATTATATTTAATTTATGATCATTTTATGAATGATGGAGTAGACTTATACGGAGCTGTTAAGTTAGCATTGAGCAGAGTAGTGGGGGCTTATGCTTTTATTATTATAGATAGACATAAAGATGATGAAATAATATGTGCGAAAAAAGGAAGTCCTTTAGTTATAGGAATAGATAAAACAAAAAGGGATCACTATGTGGCGTCTGATACTTGTGCGTTTCCTGGTAATGTAAATGATGTAATTTATATTGAAGATGATACAATTGTAAAAATTAATAATAGTATTGAAACATATGATATTACTAGAAATCAAATATCAAATCATGTAATCAAAAAAATTAAACAGGATTGGTTGAAAGCAGAAAAAGGTAAGTACGATTATTTTATGCAGAAAGAGATATATGAGCAACCTGTCAGTATAGGCAATTGCTTGGCTGGTAGGCTGGATGGATATAGAGTTGTTTTGGGGGGATTATTAGATAATAAAAAGGCTTTTAAGAAAGCTAATCATATTACTATTATTGCATGTGGTACAAGCTATAATGCTGGTTTATTAGGCAAATATTATATAGAAGAGTTTACAAATAAAAAAGTTAGTGTGGAATATGCTAGTGAATTTAGATACAGGAAAATAAATAATATACACAAGAATGATATTGTGATAGGTATCAGTCAATCTGGTGAAACTGCAGACACTATTGCTGCATTGAAGATGGCGAAACAGAAGGGGTGTAAGATTATTGGTATGTGTAATAATGTTAACTCGTCTATTAGTAGACTAACAGATGGGGGAATTTATATTAAGGCTGGTTTAGAAGTAGGGGTTGCTAGTACTAAAGCTTTTAATAATCAGGTACTATCATTGTTATTAATGGCTATGTGGATAGATCAGCAGCAAGAGGACTGGATTACTCATGCAGAGTTAAGGAAATATATAATTGGAGACATTAGTAAAATTGAAAATAAAATTATAGCAACATTAAAGAACGATAAGCAAATTAAAAAGATAGCTAGGAAATATAAAAGCTATGAGAAATTTTTATTCATAGGAAGACAATACAATTATCCTGTGGCTATAGAAGGTGCTCTTAAAATGAAAGAGTTATGTTATAATTATGCAGAAGGTTATGCTGCTGCCGAATTGAAACATGGTCCATTAGCTTTAGTAGATAATAAAACTGCAGCCGTAATTATTAATAATGATGTAAAACAACAAATCAAAATGAATTCTACAGTACAGGAAATAAAAAGTAGGGGAGGCAAAATTATAAATATTGATTATGCTAAGGCTACTGATGATGATATTCTTATAGAGCCAAATAGAATTATAGATGATAATATAATTATACCAAATATATGTTCATGTCTAAGTCCAATGCTGGCAGTAATACCTTTGCAGTTGTTAGCGTATCATAGTGCAGTACTGAGAGGTAAAAATGTTGATAGACCAAGAAATTTAGCCAAAAGCGTAACAGTTGAATGAGAGTATTAGAAATACAAGAAAAATATTTAAGTCAATACCTAGAGTGCGTGGGGGATTTAAATAGTAAAGGTGTAAGTAAGGCAGATTTAAACCAGGCTAAAGATATTTTATATAATCGTCCGGAAAATATAGTTACATTAATTGGGATAGTAGATGAAAGATTGGTCGCTACATGTACTTTGCTTTTAGAAGATAAATTAAGATATAATCAGAGGTCATGTCATATTGAGGATGTTGCAGTTGTAAGAGATAGTAGGGGAAAGGGATATGGAAAAGAGATTTTAAAATATGCAATTGAATATGCGAAGAAAAGTGAGAAATGTTATAAAATAATGTTGACATGTAAGAATCATCTGGTACAATACTATAGTGACTCAGGTTTCAAAACTACAGACAATAATATGGTGATTTATGTTAAAGACAATGATGACAATGTTGATAATGATTTGGGCAAGTGAAGTTTACTCTCAGCAGACACTGGGAGGATTCGGTGCCGGAGGAATGAATGGTGGGGGATTTGGTGATCCTGTCGCTAATGATTATGCTGGCATAGATCGAAGAATAAACTTCCAGACAGGACTGTTGATGGGATACAATGCGGAACAGTCTATGAAATACGCTGCTAAGATGGGAAGAATCAGAGCTATTCAAAACAGAAAGTATGCTCAAAAAAGCAGCGACACAAGGTATCGTCCGAAACACGATCCTTTTCTTAAAGAAGCAGAGAAACGAGTAGAATCTACGTGGCCTATGGTCATAGTGCCATGGCATACTACTAAATAAAACGGCCAATAAACTGGCCAATATTTTAGGTGTCTCCCTACTGTTTATGCACTCCCCCCGAAAATTTTCCCCCCGGCGGAGGGGTGCATGTAAAACGAAAAAACCCCCTCTTGTGTGGGGTCAGTAGTATACGCGACACCCCCCACCCCCCGCCAGAGGTATATGTAATATCCGCCTGGACAAAATGATATCATAAAAAAATAAATTTTGTTCTCGTTTGGTATGAAACTATATTTCAAAATTCCCAAGATTTTTCTTGCAATCCTAAAGTTTATACTGTAAAATTCCGATATAGTAAAAAGGAAATAACAATAACCACTAGGAATAAAAAAATGTCAAACACAAATCAAAATTTTGAAATTTGCTACACTTCGGATTGCTGCGGAGCGTATGTTCACTCCGACGCTCAAATCTGCCCTACCTGTTTAGAGCATTGTGAAGTTATTGAGGATTGCACGGTTTATGATGATTCGGATGCCGGACACTTTGATTCGATGCTAGATTTTCACGGTGCGGGCTAAACTACCGCTTGCAATTTGTCGATAATTATTTTAGACTCTAATCATTCACCACAAACAACACCACGAGATTTGAGATGTTACAATTCACCACGCAAGAATTTGATACGGTAATGGCCGAAATCGAAAATCGAGAGCCGATCTACACTCCGGAGAAAAATAT